>TARA_R110000868_G_scaffold342318_1_pt1 | contig 17865 bp, 12 predicted proteins | sample TARA_R110000868 | Tara Oceans TARA_R110000868 (sample SAMEA4397489) | marine metagenome | biome: Polar Biome; feature: [SRF] surface water layer (ENVO:00010504); material: water (ENVO:00002006), including particulate matter (ENVO:01000060) such as... | depth 5 m | reverse complement strand
ATCTTCTCAGGAGTTGAAGCCTCCGCGAAACCCGGGGCGGTTCACTATGACCGAACCTAAAAGTGTTAGCTTTTACTATAAAAACAGGAAATAGCGTTTAAATCGTAGCGCTTACAGTGAATGAGCATCAAGCTAGAAGCTGATGACAATTCTAAATAAATTCACCTGCACGAGACCCTCCATAGATCCTCCCAACGAGTTGTGTAATTTGGGCTCAACAGTTCACGTCGCATGCCCCACCCGGGAGTAGACGGTACCCGCGCGGGACGCAGCGTGCCCCGCCCCCACTTTGAATTAATCTCGTCCAATACGCCCATCACCCGATCCACCGACTCAGCTTGAGCTGGCGCGAATAAATCCCCGCTGCACTCATCACGGCGGCAAAGGTCGAGCAACAGGATCTCCGCTTTAGCGTAGGCATAGCCCCCCACTGAAGTGGGCTAATGTGGACAAATACCTGACTGGTTTGAAGCTCACCACAGCCGAGAAATGCGTGCCTTCCCCTGATTTTGCTCACGATCCATACCTAATAGGAGCTGACGTATTTACGCCCATCCCCCGTTTCGGGCCCAGTCGGCAGGTTCTGGCGACCACTGACTGCAGATATAGTGTGGACAGATTCCTGTCCGCAGGGTTTGGGAGGGCAGCGGGAGTACCGGAAACTGCCGCAACAAACCTACATATCGTCGCTGGCATCTAATTGGGCTGCAAGTCCCGTGTGAACAGCTGTGTCGACGCTCTGCTCGACCAACCATGCATCCTGGACAATCTCAACGACGGACAGTCGCCATTGCATACAGCTGCCTGGACCGGAAATCTGCATGCAACCCACACGCCCTTGCACGTTTATCAGAAGAGCTTAAACGTCAGGGAAGTTCCTACCCAACCAAACAATCGGGCGGTCAAACGATCAGGCCATCTGGCCGATCGTTTTGCGAAAGCGTGCCAACGACAGGAAAAACAGCACCGTGCCGATCAGGGCCAGCGCCAGGAACGGCTGCCATACCGTCTCCAGGCCCGCGTCCCGGTAAAGGATGGCCTGGCTCAGTTCCACGAAATGGGTGGTGGGTGCGATCAGCATGATGTTCTGCACGATCTCGGGCATGCTTTCGCGGGGCGTGTCGCCGCCGGATAGCATCTGGAGCGGCATGATGGTCAGCATCATCAGCATGCCGAACTGCGGCATGTTGCGCGCCAGCGTGGCGATGAATATGCCCATGGAGGTGGTGGCGAACAGGCTGAGGGCCGCGCCGGCGAAGAACAACACAATGGAGCCCTCGATGGGCACGCCCAGGATGCCGCGCACCATGAGGTTGAGGGACAGGAAGGAGGCGATCAGCACGACCAGGGCCATCGACCAGACCTTGGAGAGCATGATCTGCGCGGGTGTAACCGGCATCACCAGCAGGTGCTCGATGGTGCCGTGCTCGCGCTCCCGGATCAGCGCTGCGCCGGTCAGGATGATGGACAACAGCGTGATGTGGTTGATGATCTGCACCACCGAGCCGAACCAGGCCTTGTCCAGTGCCGGGTTGAAGCGTGCGCGCAATGCCAGATCCACGGGTGGCGCGTCGGTGCCGCGGTAACGCTTGACGAACTCATTGACTTCGCCGGTGAAGATCTGCTGGATATAGCCACTGCCGGTGAAGGCCTGGCTCATGCGGGTGGCGTCGACATTGAGCTGCACGGCAGGCGATCGCCCCGCCAGCACGTCGCGCTGGAAGTTGGGCGGAATGACCAGAGCGAAGGTGTACAGCCCCGCGTCCATGCCCGGGTCCACGTCCCCATAGTCGATCATGGCCGGTGGCGTGAACTGCGGGGGGTAGAAGGCCGAGGCAACCCGCTGGGACAGCGCCGAATTATCCTCGTCGACGATGGCGATGGGCGCGTTGTGCAGCGTCTCCGGCATGGACGTGGCCTTGGTGTAGACCGACGCGGTGAACACATAGACGATGAGCACAAGCATCATCGGATCGCGCCAAAGACTCCACAGCTCCTTGACACCAAGGTCGTAGATGTTGGCCAGGTTTCTTCTGCGCATCTCAACGCTCCTGCTTCTTGAGTAGCAAAACAGCCACGCCGAGAATGACCGGAACCGAAATGAGCATCGACCACAGCGGCCCCGTCAGGTCGGCCAGGCCGAGTGATTTGTTGAACACGCCACGGCTGATGGAGATCATGTGCGTGGCGGGGTAGATCTCGCCGATGAACTTGCTGGAGCCTTCAAGCGAGGACACGGGATCCCTCAGGCCGGCGAACTGGGTGGCCGGAATGATGGTGCCGATCATGGCAAAGAACATGGCGGCGATCTGGCTGCGCGTGACGGCCGAGGCCAGCAGCCCCATGCCTGTCGCGGCGAAGGAGAAGATCAGCGCGGCCAGCGACAGGGTGAAGAAGCTGCCCGTGACCGGCACACCGAAGACGGTGACCGCGAGCAGGCTCATCAGCAGGAAGTTCACCATGGCCAGACCGACATAGGGCAGTTGCTTGCCAAGCAGGAACTCGATGCGCGTGACCGGCGTCACGTAGAGATTGGTGATCGAGCCCGTCTCCTTCTCGCGCACCACCGCCAGCGCGGTCAGCATCGCAGGCAGCATGAGCAGCAACAGCGGAATCACCGCCGGCACCATGGCCGGCAGGCTCTTGACATCGGGGTTGTAGCGAAAGCGCGTCTCGACGCTGGCATTGCCGGCTGCGCTGGCGCCGCCACGCTCGCTGGCCTGTGCCAGCAGCCAGTGCTGGTGCATGCCCTGAACGTAGCCCTGGACGGTTTCCGCGCGTTGCGGCATGGCGCCGTCGATCCAGGCACCTATCTGCACGTTCTGGCCTCGCAACACATCGCGAGAGAAGCCAGGGGGGATCTCAATGGCCAGCGACAGTTCGCCGTTGCGCATGCGTCGATCAAGGTCCTCGTAGTCGATGATCGGCGCGTGCTCGGTGAAGTAGCGCGATCCGGCCAAGTTCAGCGTGTAGTTCTGGCTAAGCGTGGTCTGGTCGCGATCGAGCACCGCATAGCTCAGGTCCTCGACGTCCATGGTGATGCCGAAGCCGATCACGAACATCAGCAGCAGCGAACCGCCCAGCGCCAGCGTGGCGCGTACCGGGTCCCGCTGCAATTCCAGCGTCTCGCGCCACAGATAGCTGAACATTCGCTGCAGACTGAAACCGCCAGAGCCGTGCCCGCCGTGTTCAGCGGGTACCGCGGATGGCTGCTCCTCGTGATTGTCGGCCTCAGGCTGGCTGGGCGGGGCGGCTGTGCCTCCCTCGGCTTCGAGGAGGTAGCCGATGAAGGCCTCTTCAAGGGTTTTGGCGCCGCGTTTCTCGACCAGCCTGGCGGGCACGTCGCTGTCGAGCACCTTGCCGGCATGCATCATCGACATGCGGTCGCAGCGTTCGGCCTCGTTCATAAAGTGAGTGGAAATGAAGACCGTCACCCGGTCGCGCCGCGACAATTCAATAAGCAGCCGCCAGAACGCATCACGCGCCACCGGGTCGACGCCGGAGGTCGGCTCGTCCAGAATCAGCAGCTCGGGCTTGTGCACCATGGCAACGGCCAGCGACAGGCGCTGGCGTATGCCCAGCGGCAGACTGGCCGGCAGGCTGTCGATGACGTCCACCAGCCCGAAGCGCTCCACCATCTCATCGACGCGAGCAGGAATGTCCTCCGGGGACACACTGAAGAGCTTGGCGTGCAACTCCAGGTTCTGGCGTACCGTGATTTCGCTGTAGAGCGAGAACGCTTGGGACATGTAGCCGACGCGGCGGCGGGTGCCCAGATCATGCGGGTTCACTTCATGGCCGAACAGCCAGGCCCGACCCTCGCTCGCCGGCAACAGGCCGGTAAGCATCTTCATCGTCGTGGACTTGCCGCACCCGTTGGAGCCGAGGAAGCCGAAGATTTCACCGCGCCGGATGCGGAAGGACACGCTATCGACGGCAACGAAGTCGCCAAAGCGCATGGTCAGCCCCTCGGCCTCGATGGCGATATCGTCCGCGCCGCCATCCGACAAGGGGGGAATGACTACCGCTTGGTGTCCGCGCTTTTTCTCTTCCGGGAGCAGGCGGATGAATGCCTCTTCCAGGTTCGGGCTGCCTGTTCTTGCCAGCAATTCCTTCGGCGTGCCGGTGGCGAGGACCTTGCCGTCGTCGATGGCGGCCAGCCAGTCGAAGCGCTGGGCCTCATCCATGTAGGCCGTGGCCACAATCACGCTCATGCCGGGGCGATCGGCGCGGATACGGTCAATCAGATCCCAGAACTGCGCGCGCGCCAGCGGGTCCACGCCAGTCGTCGGCTCATCGAGAATCAGAAAATCCGGGTCATGAATCAGCGCGCAGCACAGGCCGAGTTTTTGCTTCATGCCCCCGGACAGCTTGCCTGCCGGGCGCTCCAGGAATTTGAACAGGCCAGTGGCCTGGGTGAGCTCATCGATCCGCTGGCGGCGCTCTGCGGCGCCATGACCGAACAGGCGCGCGAAGAACTGCAGATTCTCCTCGACCGAGAGCGTCGGATACAGGTTTTTGCCCAGTCCCTGCGGCATGTAGGCGATGCGCGGGCACACTTTATTGCGATGGGCCTTGCTGGCCATGTCGCCACCCAGCACCTCGACCGTGCCCTCCTGGATGATGCGCACACCCGCCAGCAATGAGAGCAGACTGGATTTGCCCACGCCGTCGGGGCCGATCAGGCCGACCATCCGTCCGGCGGGAATGTCCAGATCGATGCCATCCAGGGCGATGACGTCGCCGTAACGCAAGCGCACCTGACGGACGCTTGCAACGGTCGTGGGCTGCGCACTCGCACTGTGGCTCATACCTTACTCCGGCACGCGAACGGAGAGGTTTTGAGGCCACTCGGCATTGGCGTCGAGTTTGATCCAGGCCACGCCGGGCAACCCGGTCTTGACCTGATTGAGGTGCTCACGCAGCAACTCCTGCGAAATCTGCGCACGCACGCGAAACATCAGTTTCTGCCGTTCGCTGGCGGTTTCCACCGTCTTGGGAGTAAATTGCGCCACACTGGCGACGAAGGAAACGCTCGCTGGAATAACAAACTCCGGCGCGGCATCCAGAATGATGCGTACCTCGGTGCCCAGCGCGACGCGGCCGGCCACGGTCTCGGGCAGGAAGAAGGTGATGTACACGTCCGACAGGTCGATCAGGTTCAGGACACGTCCGCCGGCTCCGAGCACCTCGCCGGGTTGCGCCACGCGAACCTGAACCCGCCCGTCGCGCGGGGCACGCAGTTCGCTGTCGCGGATGTCCGCTTCGATGCGATTGATGCTGGCCGTGGCAGCGGACACGCTGGACCTCGCGCCGACAAGCTGCGCCTTGGCGGCCTCAACCGCGGCGCGGGCAGCGGCGGTCTGTGCTTTGCTGGCCGCGAGCGTCGCCTGTGCGCCCCGTACGCGCGCTCGGTCATCGTCCAACTCTTGTATCGAGGCGGCGCCTTCTTGGGATAATGTCTGCGAACGTTTCAGCCGCCGTTGCGCGGCATCGAGCTCCGACTCGCGCTGGCCGACGAGTGCCTGCGCCGCAACCACGTCGGCTTCACGCAGCGCCACCTGGGCCTGTGCTGCGGTCACCGAGTGCTCGGCCTGTTCACGCATGGCGAAGGCTTCGTCGCGCTGCGCCTCAAGCGTTTCCAGTTGCATCCTGGCCAGTGGCTGGCCCGCTGAGACGAAATCGCCTTCACGGACCAGAATGTCTTCGATACGTCCGGGCAGCTTGGTGGCGATGTCGATCTCCGTGGCTTCGATGCGGCCATTGCCGTTGACGAATCCTTCGCCGGGGCCGGTGTCGGCAAATTTCGTCCAGCCCCACCAGGCCAGCGCGACAACAACAGCTGCGGCGGCAGCGACCAGGAGTTTTTTCTTGAGAGAGGGTGAGACAGTCATAGGTTCGGCGTGCCTTAACGGGTTAATGGCGTGGGAGCGGGCGTCGAGGTTGCACCCTGGGTTTCGTCGGTTGCAGCGAGGGTGCCGCCGCCGAGCGCGGCATACAGCGCCACCTGACTGGATAGCAGCGCACGGCGCGCCTGTACCAGTTGTTGCTGGGCACCCAGCAGATCGCGTTGGGCGTCCAGCACCTCCAGGAAAGCGGCCGAACCGTTGTCGTAGCGCAACTGGGCCAGCCGGGCGCGTTCGCTTTGTGCTTCCAGATTGGCCCGCTGGATCGTCAATTGCTCAGCCAGCCAGTACTTGGCGCTCAGTGCATCAGCCACCTCGCGGAAGGCCGTTTGAATGGTTTTCTCGTATCCGGCGACGGCGATGTCGCGGCGCACCTCGCTCAGTTCCAAGTTTGCGCGCCGCCGCCCGCCATCGAAGATGGGCAGCGACAAGGTAGGCATGAAGGTCCAGGCGCGGCTGCCGGAATCGAACAGGCCGTCAAGATCGGAACTGGCCGTGCCGAAGCTGCCGGTCAGCGCAATGCGCGGCAAGAACGCCGCACGGGCCGCGCCGATGTTGGCATCGCCGGCACGCAATTGGTGTTCGGCGGAAATGATGTCCGGGCGACTGACCAGCAGCTCCGAGGGCAGGCCGGCCCGGAGTTCGGCCAGCACCGTTGTTTCATCGAAGGGTGCCTTGGTGGGCAGCGGGCCAGGATCGGCACCTACCAGCAGTGCCAGCGCGTGCAGTTGCGTGGCGCGTGCTTGCTCAAGCTGGGTTAGCAGCGCCTGAGCCTGGTTCAGCAAAGTTTGGACTTGAGTGAGGTCCAGCTTCGAGGTCGAGCCGACTTCAACGCGGCGCCGGAAAATGCGATAGGACTCCTCGCGGGTCGCGACGGTTTGACGGGCGATAGCCACGCGTTCGTCTATCTCGCGCAAGCCAAGATAACCGTCGGCCACCTGGGCGATCAGCGCCAGGTGGACGGCCTGGCGGGCCGCGTCGGAAGCCAGCCAGCTTTGCAGGGCGGCGTCTTCCAGGTTGCGGACCCGGCCCCACAGATCCAGCTCCCAGGTGCTCAAACCCACCTCGGCCCGATATTCGCCGCCCACCTGCGACCGGCCCGACATGTTCAGATCGCCAGGGACGCGGGCGCGTCCACCCTGGGCACCCACGCCCACGGCAGGAAATCGATCCGAGCGCTGAATGCGGAATGCGGCGCTGGCTTCCTCGACACGCAGCGCGGCCAGGCGCAGATCGCGGTTGTTCTCCAGCGCGGTCTCGATGAGGCGTTGCAGCAAAGGGTCCGTGAAGTAGGCCTGCCAGGCAAGTTCTCCCGCGTGGGCACCCTCGGTGCTCGATTCAAGATGACCAGGCCAAACCTCGGGTACCGGTAGGGGCGGAGTATCAGGAGCAGGAGCGAGCGACATGCAGCCGGCTAATACGACGGCGCTCAGCGTCAGCGAGGCAGTGCGCAGTCTGAACTCAGGAAATAAGGGAAAAGCTGGAGGCATGGTCACGTTCCGTACGGGGTTCGGGCTAATGGGGTCTGGTTGGAGAGGCGGATAGACGGTAGCCGCCCACGCAATGGGGGGGGCGTGGCTGATGTCCACGATCCGTCCGTTCTTTACTCGCAAGCGTTATCAAGCCCACGCCATCTCCTTATTGATGTGTGCACACCCATGCCTCTTTCGGCTGGTTGATGAGGTGCTCTTCCTGTTTCACTTCCAGCGTTTCGGGTTCGTCCGCGTCCCTACGGCATCTCGCATCATGAGTTTTAAAAGCAACCGACTGGACGGTTGTTTATGATTATACGTTATAATCCCAGATTCGCAATTAGCAGTTCACTAGGCACTGCACGCCAGTCAGTTGGAACTGCTTGGCCTGGGCTGACCATGTTTTCATGGTGGAACCGGTGACCAGCCCATGGGAAAATCCCTCAGATTTCTGAACAGGGCCTTTGAATGCCAACCAAGAAAGACGACGTACCAGACAAGCGCCGCTACCTGTCCTCTGCGGCCAGGAAAGAGGAAATACTGGACGCGGCCCTGATCGAGTTTGCGGATCGGACATACAACGCCGTGTCGATGGAGCGCCTGGCGGAATGTGCGGGTTTGTCCAAGGCAGGCATCTACGCCCACTTCAACAGTAAGGAAGAGATTTTTCACGCCTTGCTCGAACGTACAACGAAGCAGCTTTGCGATTTCCAGGGCTGGCTTCCGGATGAAGATCTGACGTTGCCAGAGTTGGTGGACGTCTATATTGATCGCCTGTATACGACGTTTGACTCCCCCGCCACGATATCGGTCTATCGCCTGCTTCTGGCCGAAAGCGCCAGAGCGCCGGCGCTGGTGCAGCATTGGCGCGAGGACGTTGCGCGTGGATTACGTGAGCGGGCGCAGCTCATCATCCAACGCAACATAGACCGGGGGATTGTTCGTCCGGGTGTCTTGACCGAGCACTTTTTCCCGCTGGCGCTCGCTCCCGCACTGCTATGGCTGAACTCGTCAATGCTATCCAGGGGAAACCCTTCCATAGAGCTCGTGCAGGTACGAGATGCGCATCGGCAGCTGCTGCTTGAGCTCTTGCAGCCTTGATGAGCAAGGTGACGCAAAAAGTCAGGCACCTCCCCATGCGCCTGGCGTTCGGCATTGCGGTGCTATTGCTGACTGTGTGGGGCGCCCTGGCCCTGTGGCACCAGATGCCGCAACATTCAGCGGCTCGCTGGATCGCCACTCTGGCTTGGTCTGCCTCGGGGCTGTCCGTCGCCGTGTCGCTGGCAGGCCTGCTTGAAAGACGGACACGCAGGATCGCCGGATTCGTGTTCGGGGCCGCAACGGCAGCCCTGCTCATGTGGTGGGGAACGCTGCAGCCATCACACCAACGTGCATGGGCTGACGATGTCGCCCAGTTGCTGGAGGCCGGAATCGACGGCAGCCACGTTCACCTGAAAAATGTACGCAACTTCGAGTGGCGCAGCGAAACCGACTACACCCCGCAGTGGGAGAACCGCACATACGATCTGGACCGCTTGCGCAGTGCCGACCTGGTACTTTCCTACTGGATGGGGCCGCACATTGCGCACACACTGGTGTCGTTCGGCTTCGACGGTGGCGAGCGGGTAGTGTTCTCACTGGAAATACGCAAGGAGCGCCACGAGTCCTTCTCGGCGATCGGCGGATTCTTCCGTCAGTTCGAGCAGATCCTGGTAGCCGCCGATGAGCGCGACATTGTGCGTACGCGCAGCAATGCGCGAGGCGAGGCCGTTTATCTCTATCGGTTGCAGATGAGTCAGGCGAATGTCCGCGCGTTGTTTCTGGAGTATCTGCACGCGGCCAATGAACTGCGGCGCACACCGCGCTTTTACAACACCTTGACCAGTAACTGCACGACCATCGTATTCGAGCTGGCTCGGCTCATTGCGCCAGCGTTGCCGGCGGACTATCGCCTGCTGCTGTCCGGACACTTTGCGGAATACATCCATGACCTGCACGGATTGACGCCCGGCCATCGCTACGCAGAACTGCAGGCACTGGGGCACATCAACGAACGCGCACTGGCCTCTGACGCATCAGGAGACGACTTCTCGATGTCGATTCGACAAGGTGTGCCCGGCGTGCCGGCCGACGAGGTATCTCCATGAGGTTCCAGCAGTCTTGCCGCATGGCAGTGTGGCTCGTCATTGCCCCGCTGTTGCTGGGGGGCTGCTCGATCCTGCGTGAGTTCGGCCCAGTGGTTGAGGTTCATACACTGGATGCGGGCGAGGCCATCGAACTCAAGCGCGGCGATATCCTGACACGCGGCAAACTCAGCGATGCGACGACCCAGACCATCAGGGTGGCGGCATTGGATGCGCAGGCTTGCGCAAAACCGATCTCAGCGGATTGCGTCGAGGCCCTGGCCGCCGTGACCGGCGTTGCCGCGGATCGACGCCTGGCTGCACTGTCCGAACTGTGGCTGGCGCAGGCTCAGGCCATGAAGCCCGGATCAGAGCAGCAAGCCGCCTGGCTTGAGACCATTCGTTATGCCTATGCCTACCTGTTCTTCGGTGACCATACGCCTGGGGAGCGAGCCTTCGAGGATCGCCAGACGCAAGTGCGGGATTGGTATAACTATGCGGTCGAACGTGCCGCCACCGGGATGTTCGAGGTTCGGCAACAAATGTCTACGCAGTTGCCAGCGCAGACCCGCTGGAACATTGCAGGCTGGGAGCTGCAGCTGGATATGCGCAGCGCGCGCTTGCCGGGCAGTACGGCGGTGCCAGCCGAACTCCTGCCAGCCTCGTCCCTGTCTTTCCGCGGACTGCGCAGCCTCTACCGGCGCGACGGTTTCGGCGCCGAGCTGGTGGCGGTCATGCCGGACGAACCCCTGACTTCCGCCCCCATCCGGGATGGCCGTCCAGCGGCCAAACGCAATCAGCAGCCTCTACCCTGGAGCGAGATGCCCGCGCCGTCCATGACGATTCTGCTGCACCCGGACGGAGACGACCTGGACAGCGTGCTGCATACCCGCACTGTCCGTTTGACGGTGCATGACCCCTATGTGGAGTCGGCCATCATGCTGCGCGGGCAGCGCGTACCGCTGGCGGCCAATTTCACCGCCGGCTACGGACTGTGGCTGGCCCGCGCCAACTTCAACCGGCAGTCGCTGCGCAGCCTGCTTGGGCGCGAGGGTGGCATCGACCGTCCGCACGTCTACCTGATGCAGCCCTACGATCCGAACCGACGGATCATCGTCATGCTGCACGGACTGGCCAGTAGCCCGGAAGCCTGGGTGGAACTCGCCAACGAAATCCTGGGCGATGAGGCGCTGCGCCAGCATTACCAAATCTGGCAGGTCTACTACCCGACCAATATGCCGATCGCATTGAACCACGCGATGATTCGCAGAGCGCTCGGGGATACGCTGGCGCATTTCGATCCTTCCGGCCAGGCGCCGGCATCGTCCGACCTTGTACTGGTGGGGCATAGCATGGGCGGGGTCATCGCACGGTTGATGGTGTCGTCAACCGATCAGTCGCTGGTGCAGTTGGCTGCTGATCACAGTCGGCTGACGCCGCAGCAGATCAAGCGCATAGATCCGATGTTGCGTTTCGAGCCCTTCCCGCATGTCAGCCGCGCCATCTTCATCGCAGCACCGCACCGGGGCACATCGGTCGCAGGTGGACGCCTGGGGCGCTGGATGGCGGGATTCATTCGCTTCCCGGTTACGGTGCTCGAAGAACTCGCCCACACACTGGCGCCCAATGCGGCGGCCAGCAGCCACGAAAGCCTGGGGCATATCCCCAATAGCGTCGACAACCTCGACGAGAACGATCCTTTCGTGCGCGCGGCGGCGGACTTTCCCATCTCTGCCCAGGTGAACTATCACTCGATCGTGGCCCAGGCTAATGCCGAAGAGGCCCTCGTTGATTCTGATGATGGTCTTGTGCCTTACCGCAGCTCCCACCTGCCCGGCGCGCAGTCCGAGAAAGTCATCATTTCGGGGCACAGCGTGCAACAGAGCGCGGTCGCAATATTAGAGATCCAGCGTATTCTGAAAGAGGATATGACGCAGCGGGAAGAGCAGCTCACCCCGCGCTAGGCAGCTGCCGCTGGCTCAGACAAGGCAGTGGACGCACACAAGGATACGGCCGTGTCCGTCGAATTGGTGTGCGTCTGACGCGAATATTCATGTCGCTATGGTCGGCACCAGCGTGGTGCGCTAGACGGCGCCCGCATGGGTGTTTGCCGGACCCTAGCAGGGAATGACGCGCGAGTTGTCGGCGATGATGGCACGCGCAGCTTACCTGAGACAGTCTCTCTCTCCTCCATACCTTTGATCCGTATATGACTTTGGCCTGTCCCGGCCGACGACAACTTCTATGGCTGCTCCGGGCATAGCAGAAGGCATCACAGAGCTATTTCTGTGCGTTTTTTTGGCCATTGATGGATCTATGTCAACTCAATGCCATTTAATCCTCTTTCTACAAAAAAACGACTGGGCGGTTGTTTTATGGTCATCTATCTTCAATTGGCAATAATCAGTACCCACTTATCGACTGAACGTCATAACACTCGCTGCGCAATCGCAGCCCTCAATGGGCTCACGGAGAGGAAAGCCACAATGGCTGAAGAAAGCGCTTCCGCGCAAAACCTAGAGCAGGATCTGACAAGTCGCTTTCCAACGGCTTACACCATTCTGCTTTTGTTGATCGTCTTGATTGCTGCGCTGACTTGGATCATTCCCGCCGGAAAGTATGAGCGGGTCATGAATGAAGAGGTCGGCCGCGAAGTGGCTGTGCCTGGCACTTACCAAGTGGTCGAGTCCAGCCCCCAGGGGTTTATGGACGTTCTGCTGGCGCCCACTGCGGGTTTTTATGATCCAGACAGCTATGTCGCCAACGCCGTGGATGTAGCGCTGTTCATACTATTTCTCGGTGGTTTCCTGGGCGTAGTGAATGCCACCGGCTCGATCGACACCGGCATCCGCAGCGCAATGCAGCGGCTGGAGGGCCGAGAGATCTGGATGATCCCGATCCTGATGACCTTGTTCGCCCTTGGCGGCACAACCTATGGCATGGCTGAAGAGACCCTGGCGTTCTATGTCATTTTGATCCCGATCATCATCGCCGCCGGCTACGATGCCGTGACGGGGGTGGCTGTGATCCTGATCGGCTCAGGCATCGGTGTATTGGGCTCGACCATCAACCCCTTTGCCACTGTGATCGCCTCCAATGCAGCCCACATTCCTTTTACCGATGGCCTGCTGCTGCGCCTAGTGCTGCTGATTGGCGGTTTGGTGATCTGTGCCGTCTATGTGATGCGCTATGCAAAACGGGTCAAGGCCGACCCTTCGCGTTCCGTCGTGGCCAAACAACGCAATGCCCACCGCACGTTGTTTCTACAGGGGCATGATGATCTGGGTGACGCCAAACTGAGCCTGACCCAGAAACTGGTACTGGTGATCTTCGCCCTGACCTTCGTGGTCATGATCTGGGGTGTTTCCTCCCAGGACTGGTGGATGGACAAGATGGGCGCTCTGTTCCTGGCCGCTGCGATCGTCGTTGGTGTTGTCGCCCGCCTGGGCGAGAAGAGGCTGGCCGGCAGCTTTGTCGATGGCGCCCGTGATCTGCTTGGCGTAGCTCTGGTCGTTGGCCTAGCGCGAGGCATCGTGGTCATCATGGAACAGGGCATGATTGCTGATACGATTTTGCACAGTGCTGAAATGCGCTTGAGCAACATGTCGGAACTGGGTTTCATCAACCTGATGTTCTGGATCGAGACGGGCATGAGCTTCCTCGTGCCTTCGTCATCCGGCCTTGCGGTACTGTCGATGCCCATTCTTGCCCCCCTGGCGGACTTTGCTAATGTCAGTCGCGACTTAGTTGTAACTGCCTATCAATCAGCCAGCGGCCTGGTGAATCTGATCAACCCAACCTTCGCAGTGGTGATCGGCGGCCTGGCCATAGGGCGAGTCTCCTATGACCGCTGGCTGGTATTCATCTGGCCCTTGATGGCGATTTTGACCCTGTTCATCACCTTAGTGATCAGCATCGGTGTCTTCCTGTAATTCTCTGATAAATGAGGTTTTCACATGTCTGAACATACTCTTGGCGTTCACTCCGAAACAGGTATTTTGCGGCAGGTCATCGTTTGTCGCCCCGGTCTTGCCCATCGCAGGCTAACGCCCAGTAATTGTGATGCTCTATTGTTTGATGATGTGTTCTGGGTCAAACAGGCGCAAAAGGATCACGATGTATTCGTAAGTCTGATGCGTGCCCGAGGAGTGGAGGTGTTGGATGTCAATCAACTGCTGGCCGAGACCCTGGACATCGCCGAAGCGCGAAGCTGGATTCTCGATCATCGGATCAGCTGGAATCATATTGGCGTCGGCATGGTGTCTGATTTGCGGGCCTGGATGGACGAGCTGCCAGGGCACGTCCTGGCAGAGTTCCTGATCGGTGGCTTGCAGGTGAATGATCTGCCGTTCGATCCGAGCGGTCTGTTCGGCAACCACTTGGGGCCTTATGGCTTTATCTTACCGCCTCTGCCGAATTTTCTATTTACCCGAGACAACAGCGCCTGGATCTACGGTGGCGTCACGCTGAATCCCATGTACTGGGCCGCACGCAAGCCGGAAACGCTGCTGACGGCAGCAATCTACCAGTTTCATCCAAAATTTTCCGGCAAGGTCGAGGTGCTCTGGGGAGATCCGCTCAAGGATCACGCACTGGCAACCCTGGAAGGCGGCGACATCATGCCGATCGGCAATCGCACCGTGTTGGTCGGCATGGGCGAGCGTTCGTCCCCCCAAGCGATCGGGCAGCTGGCTAATGCCCTGTTCGAGCACGGCACGGTCGATCGCGTAGTGGCCTGCCAGATTCCCAAAAGCCGGGCGGCCATGCATCTGGATACAGTGTTCACGTTCTGTGGTGGGAATGTCGTTACTGCCTTCACAGAAGTGGCTGATCAGATGGTCTGTTATGACCTGCGGCCCGGCGCGGGCGGCAAGCACCTGACGTTCAACCAGGATCCGCGTCCGATGTTCGACGTGGTTGCGGAGGCGCTCGGTTATCAATCTCTGACCGTGATCCCTACCGGAGGGGACACGCCCGCCGAACGTGAGCGCGAGCAGTGGAATGATGGCAACAACGTACTGGCCCTGAGCCCGGGCGTCGTCATTGGCTATGACCGCAATGACGACACCAACGCTGCTCTGGAATCGGCCGGCATCGAAGTGCTGAAAGTACCAGGCGCAGAGCTAGGCCGGGGGCGCGGCGGTGGACGCTGCATGAGCTGCCCAACCATACGCGACGCAATCTGACACCTTAGGAGCATGGCAATGGCCTTCAATCTGAAAAGCCGACACTTTCTCACGCTGCGGGACTTCAGTCCGCGCGAAATCAGTTACCTGCTGAAACTGGCAGGCGACTTGAAAGCAGCTAAGTATACCGGCACCGAAGTGCCGCAGTTGTGCGGTAAGGAAATCGCTCTGATCTTTGAAAAGGACTCCACTCGCACCCGGGTAGGCTTCGAGGTTGCGGCCTTTGATCAGGGCGCCAAGGTTACCTATCTTGGGCCGACCGGCACCCATATTGGTCACAAAGAATCGGTCAAGGACACCGCCCGAGTGCTGGGGCGCGTCTATGATGCCATCGAATACCGGGGCTTCGGCCAGGCTGTGGTCGAGGAGTTGGCCGAGTATGCTGGCGTGCCCGTCTACAACGGCTTGACGGATGAATTTCATCCTACCCAGATCCTCGCCGACTTTCTGACCATGCAGGAGCATGTGGAAAAGCCACTGCGTGACATATCCTATGTTTTCATCGGCGATGCCGCCAATAACATGGGGGATAGCCTGCTGATCGGCGGCGCTAAAATGGGCATGGACGTGCGCCTGTGCGCCCCAAAGTCCTGTTGGCCGCATGATGATATCCAACAGGAAGCCCAGCGAATCGCCAGCACCACCGGCGCGCGAATCACCATCACTGAGAATATCGACAGCGCAGTAGCCGGTGTGGATTTCGTCTATACCGATGTTTGGGTGTCGATGGGCGAGCCCGAGGAAAAATGGGCCGAGCGGATCAAGCTGTTGCTGCCCTATCAGGTCAATGCGGCACTGATGGAAAAAACCGGCAATCCGCGGGTGCGCTTCATGCATTGCCTGCCGGCCTTCCACAACACCGAAACCACGATCGGCAAGGAGATTCAGCAGAAGTACGGTATCGATGCCATGGAAGTCACCGATGAGGTCTTCGAAAGCCCCGCTTCGATCGTGTTCGATCAGGCGGAAAACCGCATGCACACCATCAAGGCGGTGCTGGTCGCCACCCTGGGAGCCTGACATGCTGGTAGTCGCAGCTTTGGGCGGCAACGCCCTATTGAAGCGCGGTGAGCCTCTGACCGCGCGCACCCAACGTGCCAATGTACGAATCGCCGCCCAAGGCTTGGCCGCTATCGTGCGGGCTGGCCACGATCTGGTCATTACCCACGGCAACGGCCCCCAGGTCGGCCTGTTGGCGTTGCAGGGTGCCGCCTACAATCCGGACGAGGCCTACCCCCTGGATATGCTGGGGGCGGAAACCGAAGGCATGATTGGTTACGTCATCGAACAGGAGCTGGAGAATGCGCTGAATCACGACCGGCCAGTAGCCACACTGCTGACCCAGGTTGTGGTGGATCAGCATGATCCGGCGTTTGATAACCCGACCAAGTTCATCGGGCCCGTGTATGAGCGGGCTGAAGCCGAATCCCGGGCGAAAACCGCCGGTTGGCATATTGCCCAAGATGGCGACAAATGGCGCAGGGTGGTGCCGTCACCCAAGCCGCTGGAAATTCCCGACATGCGGGTGATCAAGTTGCTATTGGACCAGGGCGTGGTGGTGATCTGCGCAGGTGGCGGCGGCATCCCGATACTGCGCCGTGAAGACGGTAGTACGGTGGGCATTGAGGCGGTCATCGACAAGGACGCAGCCAGCGCCCTGCTGGCGCAACAGCTCAAGGCCGATGCACTGTTGCTGCTGACCGATGTCGATGCGATCTATCGGGACTTCGGCAAGGACAACGCAGCGGCGATCAGCAGCCTGAGCGTGGAGGAGGGGCGTGCGCTCGATCTGCCGGCGGGCTCCATGGGACCCAAACTGGTCGCTGCAGCCGACTTTGCCCAATACGGAGGGTTCAGCGGCATTGGCAGACTGGAAGATGCGCTGGGTATTTTGCAGGGAAGCGCTGGCACCAGAATATTGGGAGAGGAGAGCTAGAAGTGACGGGCATCGTATGCGAACAGTGCGTCGCTGGCGCGGCTTTGGGGACGGAGGCTGCCAACCTGACTCCTACGGCCATAGAGTAGGCAGGGTTGGATGACGAATATAGTAAATGATCGTTCCAGGGAACCCCCACGGATAATCCACTGGCACACGCTGGAGCAAAACGCAGTCGAACAACAGCTGCGCACCGGCCTCAGAGGACTGTAGGATGACGAGGTACCTCCGCGGTTGGCCAAATCTGGCGTCAACCGGTTGGCATCGCCCAACCAGCTAAGTGAGAAGGACTCAAAGCATGGTATCTGAGCCGGCCAGCGCTGAATATTAAACATTCGAGATTACGCAGGGATGCTCGTGATTACGACAGTAATGTCTTGATAACACTTCGCAATCACCCTCCCTGCGCTACAAGATCATTTTGATCGGTGCGGCTGGTCATGGAGTTAGTAGTGGACAGGAAAAGCAGCAATTCAAAGAGAAACTGGTGTTGGGCGTACCGGAAAGCGCGTAGCTATCATGTCTCACCTGTGGAGGCCGGTTATCGAGCGACTCGCTTCAGTTTCTTTGGCGATACGGGATTTTTTACCTCACATGGCGGATTTCGTAAATCGCGTATCCAACAGGATTAGCCCCGCATGACGGGATCAGGTTCCGACTTTCTGACCGATCGAGCCGGACTCAATGAGCATCGTTTTTATTGCTTTCTACGCACAAAGCGGCTGGCGCTGATGGATTGCACAGTGAGGAAATATGAAATTCAGGACTACGTTATTTCGAGTAGCTGACGTGGTGGATCTGAATCGTACCGGGTTTTATGGAAGCCATTTAGTTTAAGTCAGGCCGCCAATGGTCTGACCGGATTGTTGCTGGTAGAAGTTTGCCTCGGCTTATGCCGGTGGTATATACCCAATCGAACTCAGCAACCGCTGGTGGTTGTACCAGTGAACCCATTTCTAAGTGGCGATTTCCACTGCTTCGCGACTAGGCCAGGACTGCCGATGAATCAGCTCCGCTTTGTATAACCCGTTGATGGTTTCAGCCAAAGCGTTGTCATAGCTATCGCCTTTGCCTCCAGAGGGATCTATGCCTGCCTCAGCGAGACGCTCGGTGTATCGGATGGAGACGTATTGGCTACCCCTGTCGCTATGGTGTATCAGGCCGTCCATGCGACTCGGCTGTCGAGCGTGCAGCGCTTGCTCCAGGGCATCCAGAACGAAGTCTGTTCGCATGCTGTTGCTC
>TARA_R110000868_G_scaffold162905_1_pt1 | contig 17865 bp, 23 predicted proteins | sample TARA_R110000868 | Tara Oceans TARA_R110000868 (sample SAMEA4397489) | marine metagenome | biome: Polar Biome; feature: [SRF] surface water layer (ENVO:00010504); material: water (ENVO:00002006), including particulate matter (ENVO:01000060) such as... | depth 5 m | reverse complement strand
GGTGGAGTTTGGTAGATTGCCTCGCCAATTTTCATAGCAGTTTCCTGTAGATTGACAGTGGCTTGTTCCAGCGCATCAAGATCATCAGCTTGTTGTGCTTGACCAACCAGCTCAATGTGTTCGCGTGCCAGTTGTTCAAGTTCAGCTGGGATTTTATCAGCTTGATCTTTCAGTGTGCGTTCTATGTTGGCTATTTGTGAATCAGCTGAGTTGCGTAGATCTGCTCCACGACGACGTAGTTGATCTTGTTCTTGATTGGCGTCTGCTTGCTGGATCATGTCTTGGATTTCCTGCTCACTGAGACCGCCGTTGGCTTTGATGGAAATTTCCTGTTGGCGACCAGTTCCTTGGTCTTTGGCACTTACACTGACAATACCATTTGCATCAATATCGAAGGTTACGGCCACTTGTGGTTTTCCGCGTGGTGCTGCGGGAATACCAGTAAGGTCAAACTGACCCAGCAGTTTGTTGTCTGAGGCCATGCTGCGTTCACCTTGGAACACTTTGATAGTCACAGCATCTTGATTGTCGCTGGCAGTGCTGAATACTTGGCTTTTCTTGGTGGGAATAGTTGTGTTCTTTTCAATCAATTTGGTAAACACACCACCCAGTGTTTCTAGGCCCAAACTCAAGGGCGTGACATCAAGAAGCAATACGTCCTTGACATCGCCTTGGAGCACACCAGCTTGCACTGCGGCGCCAATAGCCACAGCTTCATCGGGATTTACACCGTGGTTGGGTTCCTTGCCAAAAAATTCCCGGATGGCTTGGCGCACTGCGGGAATGCGAGTGGTTCCACCTACTAGGATAATGTCATGGATATCACCGCTGTTTAAGCCAGCATCCGCTAAAGCTGCTTGACAGGGCGCAATAATGCGCTTGACAAGGTCCTGAACAAGTTCTTCAAAACGGGCACGTGTCAACTTTACCAAGAGATGCCGTGGTCCTCCAGCATCTGCTGTGATGTAGGGAAGGTTTACTTCAGTTTCTGTAGTGCTTGATAGTTCAATCTTGGCACGCTCGGCAGCCTCGCGCAGTCGCTGTACAGCCATTTTGTCTTTACGTAGGTCAACACCTTGCTCACGCAAAAACTCTTGAGCTAGGTAATCTGTAATACGTGAGTCAAAGTCTGCACCACCAAGGTGAGTATCACCATTGGTGCTGAGCACCTCTACTACACCGCTGCCAATGTCCAGCACGCTGACGTCATGTGTGCCGCCACCTGCATCGATAACAATAACTTTGCCATCTTGACCTTTGTCCATGCTGAAAGCCAACGCTGCTGCTGTGGGCTCGTTGATGATGCGTAGCACTTCAAGTCCAGCAATGCGTCCTGCATCTTTAGTGGCCTGCCGTTGTGCATCATTAAAATAAGCAGGAACAGTGATAACAGCTTGCGTAACCTGTTTGCCTAGGTAAGTTTCGGCAGTTTCCTTCATCTTGATCAGCACCTGGGCACCAATCTCAGCAGGGCTGCGAGCACGACCAAGGGTTTCCATCCATGCATCACCATTCTCCGCCTTGACAATCTTGTAAGGAAGGGTTTTCATGTCACTTGCAACTGTGGGATCATCAAAACGACGCCCAATCAGCCGCTTGCTTTCAAAAATAGTGTTTACGGGATTGGTTACAGCCTGTCGTTTGGCTGCTTGTCCCACAAGCTGTTCCCGGTCGGTCCAAGCCACAATGCTGGGGGTTGTGCGTGCACCTTCGGCGTTTTCAATTACTCGGGCTGTGCCATTTTCCATAATAGCCACGCATGAGTTTGTGGTTCCTAGATCTATCGCAATAATGGTCATTTTGTTCTCCTTTATAAAGCAAGATAGCGGGTTAAAGCCACTTGGGCCCTTAACCAGATTTTAATATAATATATCTTTCAAGTAAAATCAAGTAGCAGTAGATTTGCCGCGACGTGTTTTTTTAACCACAGCAGGTGTCTCCTGACGGGGGGCCTTTGTCTTTTTAGCTGGTTTGCCTGGGGCTTTTGCAGTGTTTTCTTTAACAGGCTTGGTCCCAACAGGTTCACTAGCCACAACAGCAGCCACAACAGCAGTCTCTACAACTGGCGCTTTGGCTGGTTCTACAGGAACAACAGCAGTATCTACAACCGGAGCTTTGACTGGCTCTGCCGTAACAACAGCAGCTGGCACATCCACAATAACAGGCTGCTGTACAGGCGTCACGATGTCGCTACGTAGTGTTTCAACAGGTGCAGGTTCAATTTTTGCGGGAAGTTGGTCCACTACGAGTTTGTCACCTAGGACTGAAACTGGTAGAGGTATCGTGGGTTGAGCTTGCTGAGCAACAAGTTTAGGGTTGGCCCACCATGATTTCACAGTGTTCCAGATGTTTGTAACCATAATATGTCTCCTTGAGTTACAATAATTTATGCTGACGTCGCTCTGTTTGAAAAATTTGTTCTGGAACTGCTGCATCACAACATGTTTGAACGCACAAGTTGTGATACTCGGGACTTATTTCACAACCAATAAACTTGCGATTGAGCAGCAGGGCCTGCTGCCCAGTTGTTCCTGATCCTGCAAATGGATCAAGAATCACATCACCGGGGTTGCTCCAGCTTATGATCTGATCATGTGCCATGGCAACAGGCATCTTGGCTGGATGTGCAATTCTCTTGCACATAGTTTCCTGCCCTGCTGTCTTCATTCTCCATACATTTCCTCGCATACCAAACTCTGTGTTCGCCTTACGAGCTTTGCGTTCACTCATAGTCCCGTCTTTTTGGAGCACTGTGTTTTTACCCATAGTGCCAGGTTTGTTGCCTGACGGATCATAATATACATTGGGCTTGTCTTTTATAGGGTTAAATGTCTTGGGTTTACCCTTACTAAACACAAACATATACTCCGCTAATTGATGATATCTGTTACTGCTGGGATTGCTGAAGTTGCCCTTTACGTAGATCATGGTATCGTGCAACCGCCAGCCCCCGTCAATAAAAGCCAAGGCTTGCCGAAAACTGCTGCCAGTTTCACTGCCGGTTACAACTTGATCGGCCACATTCCACATGACGACACCCCCATCACATGTCACTCGCCACAATTTTGCTAGTAGGGCTGGAAAGTCCCAAGAGAAACCGTGATAATCACGGAGATTGTCGTAGGGAGGACTTGTTACAGTTAAGTGAACACTGCTGTCAGCCACGTGTGTCTGCAAGCACTGGACATTGTCACCAAGATAAATGTCATATAAGTTCATAGTTGCCCTGTGAGCCAAGTATTTTTTGCCAAAGTCTATGCCTTTGCTTAGTTGTTTTTGATGAAATCTCTAGTTGCTGCTACATCATCCCGGGTGATGGTGTAGATGCCCATGTGTTGTACACTGCGACTGCTTAAAAAAACTGCTGCTCGAATACTAGTGGGCAAACACATGGTCTGCAAATATGTGTAAGTGAGTGCAGCCAAGAAAACATCACCCGCCCCTGTGACATCAAACACATCTACTGGCGGAGCAGCAAACAATTGATTGTTCCAGGCAGCGCCACGCTTGCCTAGTGTGGTGATGAGCTGGTGGTTTTTTGGCAGTTGAGTCAACAGTTGGCTTTCTTGCTCATTGACTTTCAAAATGCTAGTTTCAAAATGGCTCAGGTTTGGGTTTTTGCTGTCTACAAAAATAGGACCATCAAATGTCAAGCAAATCTCTCGAATATACTCTGAATCAATCAAACCTTTGCGATAGTCACTTATCACCAATGCGTCATAGCCTTTGATGTTGGTGAGGTGTGCTGGCTCAACTGGAGACTCAATGTCCTCACGCATCAGCAGCTGGTTGCTCCGGGTGTCCACAAACCGACGTTTGATTAACTTGTCTGGCAAGTTAGTAACAAAGTCCACCACCACTCCCAACGCCACAAGATTGCTGCGAACATTGGCAGCCATGCCAGCTCTGGTTTCTTGTGACTCATATTGAAACACTGGCACAGGTGCCTCAGCAGCTATGCGGTTTACCACGCCGTAGTGATACTCGTCTTTACAGCTTTCTCCTATTAGGAGAACTTTGCAAGATCTGTGTTGTTGAATAGTTGGGAATTCGCTCAAAGAATCTTATCTCCTTTGCATTTTCGCTGCCAATTACTGGCTTGTCTCGGTAATCACTACCTACTACTATTATAGCAGGTTGAAAAATTGCAGTCAACTGCGTTAACTGTTCTGCACAATCAAACACATGCACCTCATCAACCCAGCGATTACTTTCCAATGCAAACTTTCTATCACTTTGGTTGAAAAATGGCCTGTCGCTGCCTTTCATCTCCTGCACTCGCGTATCGCTGTCAATTGCCACTACCAAATATGTGCCCAACTCTCGTGCAAACTTCAGGAGCTCAAAATGCCCACGATGCAGCACATCAAAGCAACCGTTTACAAACACCAACATGAGATTTTCAGTATGCTGGTAATAGTTAAGTAACCACTGCCGTCAGCTACATGTGTCTGCAAGCACTGAACATTGTCACCAAGATAAATGTCATATAATTTCATGAGCACCAAGTTGTCCAAGGATTTTTGGCAAGTGAAATATTGCCGTATCGTGGATCACCGGTTACTTCCAGGCCTAGGGAACTGTGGCGATAAAAAGATTGTTCCAAGCATTGCAGTTCAATCTCAGCTACAACTAAACCTTGATTGCCGTGGGCAAAATGATCTATATGCCAAACGCAGCCGTCGGGCGCTGTCCAGCATGTGCGAGTTTTGATGATTTTCCAAGCAGCAACTTCAGTTATGACTGTCATGGCCCAATCGGGATCCACAGGAGTTTCATACTCTCTGTTGCATCCCCATGACTTATAACTTTTAACAGTTACAAACGCCTGTGTGGATGGTTCTGCCATGTCAAGAGCAACTTGATGACGAAATCTAACTAGACATTGGCTGTTATCGGTAACATAGCCTTGCATGATATGCCATTGCGGGCCTATCCAGGGATAGGAACTGCCGTTTAAAAGAAACTTACGTTCAATTTCTAAATTGTTCATGCTTTATGATAACACAACCGCAAGCCACAATCAACCAGCATAATAATCCACGCCGACTGTCTTACCGTCATCTGTAATGATGACATGCCGTTGTATCCATGGGCCCATGCTGGCAAACACGTTATGCTGTGTGTGTTTGCTTTTATACAGCAACCATGCATTGAGAACTTTGTCCCAGTTCAACAAAAAGTCCCAACCCTCTGTTGGTTCGTTTTCTGGATATTTGTCTGTTAATAGGTCTACTACCTGTCGCATGTTTTCTGGATCAAGATCCACCCACTTTTTGGCGTAATCAAAGATTTCATCCCAATCATCCCAACTATCATTCGGCAATAAAAAGTCATTGTGTACTATCTCCCATATATTTTTGCTGACTTTTTCCAGCACTGAGTCACTTGTTAAAGACACACTTAGCATGAACGCCTGGCGCATGTTATTGTCATTTTTTGCCTTGAACCAGGAAAACAAGCCGGGAAACTTCCGGGCAAGGTCACCAATCATTACTGGATCATCGTTTTCATCCATCCAAGATCTCGTGGCAAAATGTAACTGATATTTCTCCCCCCCGCGCCGGGGCTTTTGTGGTATTAGAATGTAAAGAGGGCCCTGAAGGTTATATTGATCAAAATAGTTCACACCGTGAACAGCGGCTGTACACCAACGAGTTTGTCGTCCATATTTGCATGCTGCTTCTTGGTCACGTGGTATAATCACAGTTACAAGATCATCTTGATAGACCTTGTCAGCTTGACCAACCTTGTTGTCATCAGTGTCAATCTCATACTCATCCATCTTGCCCATTAAGTCAATTGCATTTTTATAGCGATTGATGTCATTATAAGGCGTTGGCAGTTTCTTTTTTTGATTAAGCAAGTGAAATTTGTGAACATAGTCACTGAGAGTGCTCTCAATGTCTTCAATTTTGCCTAACCCGTGCTGACCTTTGCTGAATTCTCGTGCCATCCATTGTGCATATTTTTTGTTGGGAGTGGGATCAGCTTGTTCAATTCGCTCTATAGCTCGGGTTACCAAGCTGGGTAACCGAGGATCTTTCAAAAGTTCTTGAGCTCGCGTCAGGCCTTGCCAGTTTGCACCATAATAGCCTAGGTAATCTTTTACCACTGCATCTATAAACTTTTGGCCCAGGGCTGCTAGTGCTGGGGCCCGGTCATATTCCAATAAAATGTCTTTGATCTGCATGTGGTATTTAACATTTTGGTCACAGACAGGAAAACCAGTGAGGCAAAGCCTCACTGGTTTTAGAAAGGCCTGCTAGTTGCTGGGGATTAACTGTCCCGCAGCAGCAGCATCTCGGCCATGTCCTTCCAATTGTGATCGGTCTTGACAAAGTTCGCCATCTGGATCACAGTACGAATGCTCAGCACCCGCACCTTGGTCAAATGCTGCTCCAGCCACTGCACCATGTCCTGCGCTTGGCCTTTGGTAAGCAGGTTGTCTGCCAGGAAGTCTTCATCAAACACCACCTGCTTGACCCGCACAAACACTTCGGTCTTGGTGTGGATACGCATGTCAACATACAGGCTGCGGCTGAGAAGAGCTTCGTAGTGAGGCGCCATCTTGTTCTGCTTGGCAATCTCGCGCACCAAATCAATATTGGTGATAAAAAGCACTGCACCCTTGAACTCAAAGCTCCGGGGAATACCTTCCTCGGCCAGCACCCTGCTTTCCTTGTTCCAATGCACACGGCGTGTCTTGCCTGTGTCTAGCGCAGCCTTGAGAATGTTCATAGCGTCGAGATCGCCAAACACGCTGTCGCAGTCGTCAATCACCAGCACAGAGCCCTGCTCGCTGCATTCAAACAGGGCGCGGAACAAGCCAATCGCGCTCATGCTGCCCTTGACGCTTTGGTAGCGAATCTTGCCCTGCGCTTCCGCAGCATTAAGCTCGCGCTCGAGGCTGTGGGTTTTGCCGCAGCCCGGGGCGCCGCTCACAATAGCGGCGTTGATGTGCCCCAGCACCACCCCACGGGCAACCTTGTCGAGCACAGCAAAACACTTGATGATGCGACTATGGATCGCATCGAGGCTTTCCATGGGGACATTTGTTTTGTCGTTCTTACGCGGACGATCCATGTAGCTTGCACCTTGTGCTGTTGCGTCTATGAGCTCATAATAGCACATGAGCACAATGTGTCAACCTAAAAATGCTAGGTTGACCGCCTTTTTATCAGCGTGGTGGGCGGGCTGACATACGCCCACACGTCACGAACAGCACGACAGAGCTAGAAAATTGCTAACCTATTGATTTTACAAGATCAAGATAGCATGCTAACTTATTGAAATCACTTACCATATAGCTTGTTCAAGCCACACCTAACGTATTCTACGGCTGGATCAACGTAGGTTCCCAATCTGGCAACGCTAGTTGTGGCAGGAATGCCACATACTTTGACCTTGAGTGCAATTTTGCCACACGTATCCCAAAGTACTAAAAATGTTCATAGGAGAGGCGAACATGTTCGCAACCATGAGGACGCGGCTGATCTCTCCAAAAATATTCTTAGATATCAATAAGGTAGCACGAGCCATTGCGGTCTTGCACAGCTTTCTGATAACACCACAAATTCCATGGGCTTTCAGCTAGGGAATCAGGGTATTTCCTGTAGCTATTTCAAAGCTTTCCTACAAATCATGCACTGCTCCATCATCACATGTGCAACCTAGCACAGCACAGCCTTGCTGTCAACCAAAAAAATCAAAAAAAATTTTGGTTGACAGATCCTGGAGGACATGTTAGGCTGCTCTAGCTAAATAAGCTTAACCCTTATCCTACTTTGGAGTGCCACATCATGCGCGATTACCAACAGATCCGCAAACTGGCTTGGCAAAAGATCCAAGCCAATCGTGCCTCCTCCAACGCAGTAGCTGAGGCACAAGCAGGTGCAGTTGATCATGAGATTGCAGGTCAATTTACCAGCCCTACCAGGCTCATGGAGTTCCTGACAGGTAACAAGCATGCTGATAAGTGAGCTTCTTGAGGTAGTCGGAGCATCTCTAAGAACGGGCACTGACCTGCCCCTGTCCCTGTCAGTTACCAATCGGTTTGTGCGAGATTTTCGCCAGTTTAGCCGGGCTTTTTCTCCCTTGGGGCAAGAGTTTTTATCTTTTCTAGATACCAAGCGTGAAAATATCGACCAGCCTCATGGCAAGAAAGACAGCCAATGGGGTGGCGGCCAGATAACAGGAATATCTGGATGGTGGCATTGCCACTTGCATTTTGGCAAGGCAGTGCTTATATACAAGCCTGTGGGACGCAACTTGGTTTTAGCGGCTGTTGTGGATCATCTCAGCGTTGAGGGAACAGGGCGCAAAATCCAAGCCCTGGGAGATTATCTCAAAAAAGTTGATTGGAATCCACAAGCCAAGGAAATTTCACGCCAAACTCGAACGACCGCCATTACATCTGTAAGTGATCAACAGTTGGTTAGTGATTTAGGCGTTGATACACAGCAGGATCAACCCACAACAGACACTGAGAACACCGGCTCAAGAATTAATCAGTTGTTTTATGCCATGGCTGCTGAACCTGCAGACAGACAAGTTCTTGCAGATTTTAGCCAAGGCAAAAGCCAGGAAATATTTTTCTTCTTTAGTGTCATGGAACCTCCTATTCCAGAACACATAGTGGATAAGACCACACTGATTAAAATAGCTAAATCAGCTCTGGCTGCCACGGCAGCCAGGTAAGCTATTGAACTGCCGTGTGCAGTAAATGCAGTAGATGCAGTAAATCAGCTGGTTGCAACGTGCAGCCTGGTGCGACCTTCCCGGGTTTTTACCAGCTTGGAACGATAACCATGTTTGGCCAAAGCTTCACAAGCAGCTTGATAATCAGCAGTTTTAAATCCCCATACTTTGATGCTGCGGGCGCCCAGAATGCGATCGTTATACATTAAAATTCCCGAGTTGCGAGAAATCATTACGCTGCGAACAATTTTACCTGGAGTAAATGACATTTTCTACCTCTCCTGCGTTGGTGACAACTATGTAATAGCAGTTATATCTAGCTATGTCAAGACTGTTGTTGTTCAATAGTACACGCCAAGGAATAACCATGGTTGCGTGCGCTAAACAGGGTTTCTTCTTGTTTTTGGCGAGCAACTTCATGGGTGTATGTTCCAGCAATACCGCGGCCGTTGTTGTGAATTTCCAACATAAGTGAGCCGGCTGATTCAAAACTCTTATGAAAAATGGTCATTAGCACAAGCACAACAAATTCCATTGTGGTAGTAATATCATTATGCAGCACCACATTCCACATGCCTGGTTGGGCCAAGTGTGTTTTTGACAGTGGTTTCTCAATGACTTCAGGATTGTTCATGATGTTTATGACTTATGGTTAAAAACAAGGGGCATTTTGCATGCCCCTTGTTTTATTCTAGTCCTGTGTGGGAGATTTTGCAAGCTCAGGAGCTTGAAACCCCACGGGAATCTTGCGTGGTTGATGTGCTAGGGGTAACTCTTGTTGGAAATCCACAGTGAGAATACCGTTTTCCAACCGTGTTCCCAAAACTTTCACCCAGTTATCCAACCAAAAACTGCGACGGAACTGTCGTTGTGCAATGCCTTTAAACAGATATTCCCGGCTGGGTGATGTTGCAGCGCGACCTGTAATTGTCAAAAGTGTGTCCTCTTGCACAATCTCAATGTCATCGGCAGTGTAACCGGCAACCGCCATGGTAAGACGGTATTGAGTTTCGCACAGCCGTTCAAGGTCGTAGGGTGGAAACCCAGTGCTGCTGTTTTGTCTCACATAGTCCAGCGTGCGGAAAGTTGGTTCAAGTCCCACACTAAAACGATTAAGTTCAGTTAGCATGGTAGTCATATAGTCAGCAAGCATAGTTGTACGCATGATATTTTCTCCTTGTAAAGCGAGTTAGCATGCTGGACCCCACTTGGGCATCTAGCATTATAGTATTTATTATATGAGGCTATTGTGTCAAGTGTTAGTAGGCTGGTTTAGTGGGTTTTGTGGTTTTTTTGACAGGTGCATCAAGTTCCATGATTTGAGCATGTCGCTTGCGCCAACGAAGCTTGGCTTCTGCAAGTTGCTTGCGACGTTTCACAGTGGGCGGCTCATAGTGTTTCCGACTGCGTAGTTCTTTGTTAACACCTTCGGTGTTCATGCGCCGCTTGAGCGTGGCAATGGCTTTTTCAATGTCATTGTTGTAGACTTTAACTGACATGCCTTTTTTCTTCAGTTGAAACTCATCAGATTCCATGTTATTATTCCTAATATTTTGTTTATACACTAACAGGCTAACATGCCTGTTGTCAAGTTATTTCACAGGAGAAACGATTGCTGTAATATGATTGCCCTGCATAGTGGGATGTTTTTCCAACCGAAAGTTTTGCAAGCCATCGATAAATGTTTGGATCAATTGAATGCCAATTTCACTATGACGGACTTCACGCCCGCGAAACTTCATGACCACTTTGACTTTGTTTTGTGCATTTAAAAAGGTCTGTGCATTTTTTTGTTTCACCTGCAGATCGTGACTGTCAGTGACTGGACGAAGTTGAATCTCTTTGAGATGCACTGCATTTTGTCGGGCAGTACGGTCTTGTAGTTTTTTAGCTTGCCTTAGATTGTAGATGTGCTTTTTTGCGTCCATAATTTTTGCAACTGGCGGCTGTGCTTGTGCATTTACTAGAACTAAATCTAAACCTTGGTCTCTAGCAATCTTCATGGCTTGAAAGGTAGACAATTCTTGTGGTTTATTATCAGCGTCCACAAGTAAAACTTCACCTTGCTCGATAGCTTGGTTGTATATCACACTTTCTGCAATTGGATCGCGAGGCTTTTGTCTAGAGCCCTTGGCTAGGCGATTTTTCATTTTGCAGCCTTTTCTGTGCGATACATCATAATGGGTTCTTGTCCTTTTGTTAAAAAATCTCGTGTAATAGCAATTGTGACTATATTTTTTTCCCTTAGGTTGGGAAGTTGGAACTGTAGATCCAACAGGGCTTCTTCAAGAATTGATCGCAGTCCTCGAGCGCCCACTTGTGTTGCCACAGCTTGCTGCGCTATTTCTTGAATAGCTTCTGTGGAAAACTCCAGCGTTATTCCATCCACAGCAAACAAGGCTTGAAACTGACTGATTATGTTGTTGCGAGGCTCTGTTAAAATCCGCTCTAGTTCCAGTTGAGTTAGATCCAGAAACGGCACACGTATTGGCAGACGTCCAACCATTTCGGGAATAATACCAAACGTTGTCAAGTCGGCAGGGGTTACTTTTTGGAGCAAGTGACTGCGACTCAAGGCGATTGGTTGTTGAATATCCTGTGTGCTAAACCCCATGCGTGTGTTTTTGGTATTAGCACGTTGTTCGATTATTTTTTCCAACCCTTCAAAACTTCCGCCCACAATGAACAAAATGTTGGTAGTGTCTATTGTGATAAATTCACCGTGGGGGTTTTTTCTACCGCCTTGTGGTGGCACTTTGACTTCACAACCTTCAATCATTTTTAATAGAGCCTGTTGCACACCTTCTCCGCTTACATCACGGGTAATGCTGGAGTTTTCGCTTTTGCGACCCTTTTTGTCAATCTCGTCAATGTAAATGATTCCTCGTTGTGTTTTTTCCACGTCGCCTTGACTGACTGCTAGCAGGCGAGCTACAACATCTTCAACATCCAAGCCCACATAACCACTTTCGGTCAAGCTAGTGGCATCAACAATCACAAAAGGAACTTCAAGATAATCACTAATACATTTCAGCATGTGAGTTTTTCCCACACCGCTGCTGCCGATAATCATCATGTTGCTTTTTTCAATTTTGGGATGGCGATCGCCGTGTTGAATACGCTTGTAGTGGTTATATACAGCTACACTGAGTATCTTTTTTGCATGATCTTGTCCAATCACAAATTGATCAAGATGGTCTTTAATAGACTGCGGTGTTTTAGTTGATGATTTTGTGGTTATTTCGTTGGTTTGAAGTATTTCGTGACACAAGCTGATACATTCGTTACATATAAAAACACCATTTCCACTTATGAGTTTCTTCACTTGCATTTGATTTTGATTGCAAAAGTTGCAAACGTGCAAGTCTTTATCTGCGGTCATGGACCAAACATTCCTTTAAACATATTTCTTCATTATTGCTGGCATGATAGCTGCTTGTCAATACAGCTATCACACATATGAAACTTGAGCGACTGTGATGTTGTTTTCAATAGTGGCAATGTTAGCTATGGCATCCCAGGGTTCTGCTGTGATGTAAGTGACTCGTGCAGCATTTGGACGATCAGTTTGAACCCCATATGTTTGCAGTGTGGGATCAAAAACATTGCGGTTGCTGCTGAGATTTTTTACAAGAGCACGAGCAACACTGCGCTTGAGAGCAGCTTCAGCAGTCAACACATTACCCGGGCTGGGTTCTGTGCTGGTGCTAACAGTTGTTACCCAATCCACACTGTTATAACCCACTGTGAACTGCAATGTTGTCACAGCCGCATTGCCATCTTGATTTCCTGTTGTTTGCCAGCTGCCAAAATACGCCGGAGTTGCCATGTTTTCCAGCTCCATGACGATTTGGTTATAACGCAAATTGGCGCGATCTTTGTTTTCGCTTAGTGCCAGTGTCACAGGGCTGCCGCCGTGATTGCCCGCTGTGAATCCCAACTGTGCAATATTTGCGCCACCTAGTTGATATGCTTGATTGTAAATGCTGGCCAGCTGTATTTTGCCGCCTGACAGTTGAGCAATGACTCCTGTTGCAGCTTGGCTTGAGTTGATAGCAGTCACTACACCAACTATTGTTGTAGAGCTTGCAAATGCAATATTAACACCATTAATTGTAATAGCAGTGCCTGTGCCAAATGTAGTAAATGCTCCACCAATTTCACTTACACCTGCACGATATGTGCTTGCAGGGATGCCCAGTTTAGCCAAAGCTGTGCCGTTGCCTTCGGCTACATAAAAAGGATAGCCCATGCTGTCAACTGTGTTAGTCAATGTCAAGCAGTTGACATTAAACTGATTGGTTGCAGTCACGTTTGTGAACTTGCTGGTTGTTTGGACTTTGCTGATAATATCAGCTAGTAGATCATTGTCATCAAACACCACATTGTAACCATTGATAACAATGGTTTCGTTGTTGCTCATTACATTGCTGATAATAGCAGTGTTGCCGGTTACCCAAACTCGTTGATTGTATCGTGTTGCAGTTCCTACGTCAACACCACCTGCTTGATTGCTAGTCAAAGCATTGTAGTTGGTTGGTGATGCTCCATTTACGGTCACAGTGTAGTAAATTGGATAAGGGCTGTAGTTCTGTGTCATAAGTGTTCCTTGTGAATGTAGAAGTATTTATTACATTCGCAGGGTTCAACCACGGTTGACTTGCGACTGATTACGTGGCTACAAGGCAAAAAACCTACTGTGTCCAATAACAGCAGAGTGTTGGGCTTTTTGCGCCCAAGCAGGTTGCAAGCTTCGGCTGTGAAAATGAGTAGCTCCCCTAGTGGGATCTTGGGTGTGCCCTTGATAAACTTGGTAGGCTAACTTTTGACTATCCAACCAAGCGCGAGGTTCACGGGCATGACGTGCTGATCGCACGGTCCAGCTGAATTGCGGGCGTTTGAGACCACCCTGGCGGGTGTATTGGAAAATAGTGTTGCAGACGTCTGCGTCATAAGCACTATGTTGTGTGCGATTGATAGTGACATGCGCTACTGCCAGACGTTCTTGCAAACTGCTGCCCCTCGCTTCGTGATAAATGTTCATGGCCAAACATGTCACAGCCTTTCGGCCTCGCCCGTCAAGATTCCAAGCATTTTGATATGTAATAGGCATGTGATTGAACCATCGATTTATTTGTCCGTGATCCACTTTGAACTCTGCTTTGCTGGGTGTAGCTGACATAAGCACAGCTGACACAACCAGTGACGAAATAAGTTTCATTGTTATTACTCCTTTATATTGCAAAGTAGCAGCACAATGCATGAATGTCAATAGTGCATTTACAAGCTGCTGATATCCTTAAGTTTTATTTGCAAATATACCTGGTTTTTACCTATATTGTATTTGCTTGTCACGCCTTGTTGTAGTATATATGCAGCAAGCACAAATGCAGTGATAGATGATTTATGAGAACCGTGACTCAACAAGAACAAACACTTTGGCAAGCTTACATGAACAAATTAACTAGCATGCCGGCTATGATTCCCTATAGACCTGTTCAAAGACGCAGCTACACTCTTGACCTACACAAATACACTGTGCAGCAAGCCTTTCTTGCCTGTAGAGACTTCATGGAACAGCACCAAGAGCAGGGCAGTCATTATGTAACAGTGATAACTGGGCGGCAGGGTCCCATAAGTCAAGAGTTTCCCTTTTGGTGCCGTAACTTGATGGCAGTCAATAAGGTTGTTCCTATCGACGGCAATGAACATTCAGCCGGCAGTTGGATGGTACATCTATATAGGCGGTAGTTGATCTGCCATGTGAATATACATGAAAAACTCTTGAATTTTTTTGAAATCACCTTGCCAAGTTGCTGTGATGTTGTACACATGCAACCACCCCAAGTAAACACCTTTTGGGATACAGTGTCTCACAAAAATTTCAGGTATTTTTTCCTTGTTCCAGATTACTGTGCTATCCACAGTCCAATCAATGTTGCTTTTTGTGGTTGTCAAGCTAAGTGCAAACCCCGGAGCGCACACCCAACTCTGAGGTGCAGTCTCTATATCGCCGCCGGTTCTAAGCAGCACGTTGTGCTCGTGAGCATAGTATTCTCTAATGCAATGAATAGGACTGCCTGTCAACCACCTGGACTGCATCACCAACCTTTGAGTGAAATTTATATCGTGCCAGTTATCAATTGGCAATAGATTGTCATATTGCGGAATTTTGTACCTCATACCTATTTTATAGCACAGTTTTGCTGACATGTAAGTGTAAAATTTGCATAGCTGTGCTATGCTGCACCGCAAGATAAATTGCTTGACTAAATGCTAAGTATCATACACAATAACATATAACAAGGAGACAGCATATATGATGTCAAAAGCATTTGCTAAGGTCAAAAAATGGTGGAAGTTTTACAATCTTAGTGCCGATGAACGTTGGTTGTCTGAGTCAAGTAATATTGCCGAACTAGAACATCGTTTACGTAAACTACATCGAAGCAATGATCGAATGATTTAAACACAACATGGAGGTTAACATGGACAACAAAGCACTAGAAAACATCATGACTGATTATGTCACTAGCACTGTGAAATCAGTTGCCAGTTTCAACACTGAAGTTTTTCAATTATGGATGAGCATGAGCACTCGCATGCTGGAAGCCCTGCCAGCAACTAACTGGCTTGCTGGCAACAAGCCCACAAAAAACTAACAAAAAAAAAGGGGATAAAATCCCCTTTTTTTACCATAACAGGGACAGTTTACCCGCCAGGAAATTGCGTGCCGATAGGGGTTTTCCTGTGCGATGATTCACAATTTTATCATCTTGGAAACGGCGTGTTCTGGTTTTATTTCCACTTTGACCACTGCCTAGTTGCCGACGGCCAGATCAGCCCGGACGTATTCCGTCGGCGCTTTGGCGCAGTCCAGCGGGCAGCATCCCTGGTCCTACGTATTGTTGTAACACCATGTGCGATCTTCCCCGGCGCAAATCGCGCATCTTGGTGACAGCCAAATGCGGTCACAATCAGTCATCGTCCGTCTCCTGCGCTGCGGCGATCATGGCGCGGTAACACGCGTCATGGCGTATGCTTTGCGCCCGCATCTGAGCCTCAATTGTCATGCCGCTGATGCCGGTCGTATGCACAGCGCGAAATGCGTCATACCCGCATTGCAGCATGTCAACAGTAGGCTCCACCGGCACCAAGGCATATCCAGCGGCGCGGAGGGCAGCTAGGATGGCGTCGGCTTGGCGCAGTGCCATCGTTGGTAAGTTGCCCTGATACACAGATGGGCGGGTCAAAATTCGCGCAATCACATCGCCCGCGCTCACGTCCCGTGGCCTTTCGCGCAGGCGAGGGCATCGCGTGCAGCGACTTGTTGAGCGAGCCACTCGCTCGTCTCATTGATGGTATAATCAAGCGTCTCGGCGGTCATTTCACAAACTCTGCCGTGGTTTGTGTATAATATGTAGCCGACGCCCGTAGTGTCGCGTGCCACCAACCCGTCGTTGTCCGACTCCCAGCCGAGATGGGCGATTGGAAAGTAAGCGACAGGTGTCCACCCTTTTGTTTTACAAAAACCCAACATATTCGCGTAGGTGCGAGGCGAACTAAACAGTTCTTGGTCGATCATTCAACTCTCCATTCATTGCTATCTCCTTGTTATTGCTTGGTAAATTTAGTATCTCACGAATGACTGAAGGACGCTAGATGTTCTTCTCGGTTAGAGTCGTCTTCTTCACGGGCGTTGAGAGTTTGGTTTCTAGCTTGATCATCCGAGTTTCCTTATTGCCGAGTTCAGGTCATTCGCCTGATCACCAATGACATGAAATCCAAGCGCAGCCTTTCTTAGCGCCGAGATTTCTGCGGCTGTGAAAGTTACCGCCACCTCACCCAGCAACTCACCCAGACGAGAGAGCGGCTCTGTTTTGGCTGTATGTTCGTCACGGACCTTCTCGGCGCATGGACGACAGCGCATGGATCGCTTGTCGCTGTTGTGGTGGCGTCCGCTACAATCGAAGCATTTTGGCGTGTAGTCGCCTGGAGCCCAGCCGTAAAGCAGCAGACTAAGGTCAGGGGCGGTGGTCATGTGTTTACCTCACCGGCCCAAATTTCCGCAGCCGCCTCCACAATGGCAGCATCACTACCCATATGGTCCACGAGGCCAACGAAACCATGGTCGTGTATTTTGACATAGTGGTCAGGAAGCATGGTAAATTACATGCCTTTCTTCTAGCGTGAAACCCTCAAAGGGCGGCTTGTTTTTAGGCGAAAAAGGCTTCCAGACGGGGGACCCGTAAGTCTTGGCCTTCTTTGCCATATCCGCCGTGTCCTTGCCGCCTGGGAAGGCAATGCAGGCATCTGGCTTGCCATCCGTAAGCATCCGCGTGTTGCGGTCATGCCCTGCCACAAGGCCCTGGCGCTTCCAGTCAGGCAGGAAGATGGTTTGGTGGACGGAGTGCAGGTGTGCCCACCTTCCCGCATGGCTGTCAGCGCCCTTGGCGCCGCCGTGGATGAGGACGCCAATGGCGTAGTGCTTGTGCAACTGGCTCAGCACGTCATAGATGAGGGCCGCTTCATCAAAATCTTGCCCGCCGGTTACGAGTAGGCGCATTTGGTTGGTAAAGCCCTGCGAGGCCATCATCCCCGCCTGTTCAGTAGAGATTGAGCAAAACCAAACGCGGCCCTCGGACCCAAAGGGTCAACGCCGATCTCGCGATACGTCTCATCAGTAGCCTGCCACTTGAGAACATCGCTCAGAGCAGATTCAAGTTGAGAAGCATACCTCATACTTTGCAAAGATTTAAGTCTATGCAAGTCTATTTCTTTCACTAGACAGGCGTGGCTATCCAACGGGGCGATATACTTCCACTCATAGTTTCCAGCTTCCTGTGGTGAAAGGAAATCAAAGCCAAAAAGCCAACCCCATTCGCCATTCACTTCTGCCCACTGTGCGAGTGAACTTTCGTGGTCTGCCGCGATCCAGACCCAATGCCATGTTTTTGATTTGCTGCGATTTTCTTCAACCGGTTCACAGACCAGATGCCCTTTCTCGATGAGCATACCGTCAGCCTGCGCTATCAATTTCTTGTTCATTTTCCGCACGTTTTCAAACGCTTCTCGAACTGCGTCCATCGCCACCCCCGCCGGCTCCGCCACACCCAGCAACTGCGTCCGCAGCATCTCCATCTCAATCGCCGTCGCCGGAGCCGG
>TARA_R110000868_G_scaffold194607_3_pt1 | contig 17869 bp, 16 predicted proteins | sample TARA_R110000868 | Tara Oceans TARA_R110000868 (sample SAMEA4397489) | marine metagenome | biome: Polar Biome; feature: [SRF] surface water layer (ENVO:00010504); material: water (ENVO:00002006), including particulate matter (ENVO:01000060) such as... | depth 5 m | reverse complement strand
GGCCAATTGCCTCGACCGGCATCTGAAAGACCGCGCCGATCAGGTCGCGATCATCTGGGAAGGCGACAACCCGAACGACTCCAAAAAGATCACCTACAAGGAACTTCACGCCGATGTCTGCCGCTTCGCCAATGTGCTGAAAGCGCAAGGCGCGAAGAAGGGCGACCGCATTACGATCTATATGCCCATGATCCCCGAAGCCGCTGTTGCGATGCTCGCCTGCACGCGCATCGGCGCGATCCATTCGGTCGTCTTCGGCGGTTTCTCGCCCGACGCACTCGCGTCCCGCATCACCGACTGCACATCAAACATCATCATCACGGCAGATGAAGGCGTGCGCGGCGGCAAAAAAATTCCGTTGAAAGCCAATACCGACGAAGCCGTCGCGAAATGCCCGGACGTGACGTCGGTCATCACGGTGCGCCACACCAAAGGCAACGTCGCCATGAAAGCAGGCCGCGACGTCTGGTATGACGAGGAAGCGGCCAAAGTCTCGGACGCTTGCGAACCCGAAGTGATGAACGCCGAAGACCCGCTGTTCATCCTGTATACGTCAGGCTCGACCGGCAAACCCAAAGGCGTGTTGCACACGACAGGCGGCTATCTCGTTTATGCCTCCATGACGCATCAATATGTCTTCGACTATAAAGACGGCGACATCTACTGGTGCACCGCGGATGTGGGCTGGGTCACGGGCCACTCATACATCGTGTACGGACCATTGGCCAATGGCGCGACGACACTCATGTTCGAAGGCGTGCCGAATTACCCGACCGTCTCGCGCTTCTGGGAAGTCATCGACAAGCATCAGGTCAACATTTTCTACACGGCCCCCACCGCTCTGCGTGCCCTCATGCGCGACGGCGACGAGCCCGTGAAAAAGACGAGCCGCAAATCTCTGCGCCTTCTCGGCTCCGTTGGCGAACCCATCAACCCCGAAGCCTGGCTCTGGTATCACCGCGTCGTCGGCGACGGTCGCTGCCCCATCGTGGACACATGGTGGCAGACCGAGACCGGCGGCATTATGATCTCACCGCTGCCCGGCGCCATCGCGCAGAAGCCGGGTTCGGCCACCAAGCCCTTCTTTGGTGTGCAGCCCCAGCTCGTGGACACAGAAGGCGTGGTGCTGGAAGGCGCGGCCTCAGGCAATCTCTGCCTCACGGAGTCTTGGCCGGGCCAGATGCGCACCGTCTATGGCGACCACCAGCGTTTCATCGAAACCTATTTCACCCACTATCCCGGCAAATATTTCACCGGCGACGGCTGCCGCCGCGATGAAGACGGTTACTACTGGATCACCGGCCGCGTTGACGATGTGTTGAACGTCTCAGGCCACCGCATGGGTACCGCCGAAGTCGAAAGCGCCCTCGTCGCCCACAACAAAGTCGCCGAAGCCGCCGTCGTCGGCTACCCGCATGACATCAAAGGTCAGGGCATCTACGCCTATGTGACGTTGAATGCGGGCGAAGAACATTCCGACGGCCTGCGCAAAGAGCTTGTGAACTGGGTCCGTAAAGAAATCGGCCCCATCGCCTCGCCGGACTTGATCCAATTCGCACCGGGCCTGCCCAAAACCCGCTCCGGCAAAATCATGCGTCGCATCTTACGCAAAATTGCCGAAGACGATTTTTCAAACTTGGGCGACACCTCAACACTGGCCGACCCCAGCGTCGTCACCGACCTCGTCGAGAACCGCCAGAACAAGGGCTGATAGCATCGACCTTCCCCCTCTCCCTCTGGGAGAGGGTCGGGGGTGAGGGTCTTCTGTGATTTCCTTCATTGCGAGCGAAGCGAAGCAATCCATCGCGCCGCAATCACAAAGTGAAATGCAAACCTTGCATCTCGCCGCCCAAGCCCCTAGCTCCCAACAACACAAAGTCTGGGAGGACAACATGGCAAACTGGACCATCGGCGACGTCAAAATCACGCGCATCGTAGAAATGGAGGTTGCTGTTCCACTGGGTGGCGAGGACTCGGTCGTCATAGACGCCACGCCCGAGGCGCTGCAAAAAATCAGCTGGCTGCAACCGCATTTCGCCACGCCCGAAGGTCACGCCAAATTCGCCATTCAGGCGCTCCTCATCGAGACGCCGACCAAACGCATCATCGTTGACACCTGCGTGGGCAATGAGAAGACGCGCGACAATGTCTTCTTCAACAATCTGCAAACACCCTTCCTCAAGCACATGGAAGATGCAGGCTGGTCGCGCGACAGTGTTGACACCGTGCTTTGCACCCATCTCCATGTCGATCACGTCGGCTGGAACACCATGCTCGAAGACGGCAAATGGGTGCCGACCTTCCCAAAGGCGCGCTATCTCATCGGCGCACGCGAATGGGCCCATTGGCAATCGGAAGACGGCGCTGACAACGCGCCTGTCCTCGCCGACAGTGTGCAACCGATCTTTGATGCAGGCCTCGCTGATCTCATCAATGATGATCACACCATCTGCGATGAAGTCTCGACGCGCCCGACACCCGGCCACACGCCGGGTCACATCTCGATTGTGATTTCATCCAAGGGCGAGAGCGCCGTCATCACCGGCGACCTGATGCACCATCCGAGCCAGATCGCCAACCCCGATTGGTCTTCGGGCTTCGACCATGATCAGGCTACAGCCAATGACACACGCGGCAAATTCGTCGCCGAAATGGCTGACAGCGGCACCCTCGTCATCGGCACGCATTTCGCTACACCGGCCGCCGGCCACGTCATCAAAGACGGCACAAGCTATCGTCTCAAAGTATGAACCACATCAAACCTTAAAGCCCTCTCCCTCTGGGAGAGGGTTGGGTGAGGGTCTTCCTTCCCTCCGGTCAACGTCAGCCACACTCACTTACACGTGTTCCACACCGACATATCAAAGTGAAAATGATCCTTATGAAGATCATTGAAATCCGGCCCCAGCACTACATTGAAGATGCGGCAGGCGTCATCATGCACGGCCTTTAAAAATCGCCCCTTCGCATTGTCCTTGCCCCAGTCTTTGAGCACCGATACGCGCCGCCCGTCAGCGAGATCAAACCCGGCAATATCAATTGCCCGCCCCTCCGCATGCGCACTCAAGCGACCCGTCTTCGCATTATTCATATTGCGGCAGGAGTAGGTGCCGTAGTGGCGGATGCGTGTCACCGGACTTCCGAGCAAGTCTTGCGACTGCGGAACAACAACCTGCCCCTCCCAGATGAGGAGCGCTGCCGCCAAGCCGCAACTCATGTCGAGCGGCCCACCGTGGCTCAACGGCGCTTTGGTGAGTTTCAGAGCCTTTTCAATCCCACAACCTTTGAGCGGCGAGGAAATCGTCTGGCGTTCAATCGCAATGCCGCGTCTTTTGATGGTCGCGAGGCACGCTTCATAGCGCGGTTGCAACAGGCGCAGCTTTACATTGGTAAGCGGCCCCACAGGGCTCGTCAGCTCAACCGGAGAAAACGGATTGATCGCGTCAGGTAGCGCATGCAGTCCAAACCACGCGACAAGACCAAGCAGTCCCAGAACCACACCGCGCAGGAGAAGCGTGAAAGCGAGCTGCCATTTTTGCTTGTGAAATCTTATGCCCGCCAAAAATACTCCGTTCAGAAGTCGGAAATTATCCCCTTGTTTTCCCAGTCACCATAACGCGTCGGCTCCTGACCCCCCTTGCGACCTTCAAGCTCACGGGGGCGGGGATTATTTTTTTCTGCCTCGTCAGCAGCCTTGCGGCGGGCCTCAGCCTCAGCCAAAGCGCGCTTTGCAGGCTCGCTCAAGACCCTCGGTTGAGGCTCGACATGGAAAGGCTCGGAATCCGACATGAAATGGCTCGCTTGTAGCTAGGGTCTCGAGCCTACATATAAGCGTGTACGATCTGCAAAACCACCCGTTGGACAAAAATGAACACGCTCAAAACCGCCACCCTGCTCGCCGCCATGACCGCTTTGTTCATGGGGCTCGGCTATCTCGTCGGCGGCGCAGGCGGTGCCCTCATCGCCTTTTTCATCGCCGGTGCCATGAACATTTTCACCTTCTGGCAGTCGGACAAAATGGTCTTGCGCATGCATGGCGCGCGCCTCGTTGACGAAAATTCCGCGCCCCATTATGTCCGCCTCGTGCGCCAATTGGCAGGCAATGCTGGGATCCCGATGCCCGCGACCTACATCATGGAACAGGCCCAGCCGAATGCCTTTGCGACAGGTCGCGATCCCGAACACGCCGCCGTCGCTGTCACAACGGGGCTTCTCAATGTTCTGTCCTCGGAGGAGTTGGCGGGCGTCTTGGCCCACGAACTCGGCCACATCAAAAACCGCGACACGCTCACCATGACGATCACCGCGACCATCGCCGGTGCCATTTCCATGCTCGCCAATTTTGCCTTCTTCTTCGGCGGCAACCGCGAGCGCGGCGGTCTCATCGGCACGATTGCGCTCGCTGTCCTCGCGCCCATGGCCGCGGGCATCGTGCAAATGGCAATCAGCCGCACGCGTGAATATGAAGCCGACGCTATGGGCGCTGAAATCTCTGGTCGCCCGCTTTGGCTCGCCTCCGCTCTCGAAAAAATCGAAGCCGCTTCAGGCCGCGTGACGAATGAAGCCGCCGAGGCAAACCCCGCCACCGCTCATATGTTCATCATCAATCCGCTTCACGGTGGCAAGCGCGATAGTCTGTTCTCGACCCATCCCGCGACTGCCAACCGCATAGCAAAGCTGCGCGCGATTGCAGCAGGCGCGGGCCGTGCGGCAGGACGTCCCTGGGGCTGAGGCTTCCCCGCGGGGCTGGCTTATGCTTTAACCTCGTCCATGAATGATGCGCCCGCCACCACAACTCCGAAATCCGAAGACGCCGGCCTTGCCGCGCGACAGGGCGCTCATCGTTTGATCGCAGCGGTGCTGACGCAAAAGCGCGCACTAGATGAAGCCTTCGCGCAAGATGCCGCACGCGGCATTCTCTCCAAACTTGCGCCTGCCGACCGTGGCTTTGCCCGCGCCATCGCCACGACAACGCTGCGCCATGTCGGTGCCCTCGATCTCATTATCAAAAAGCTTCTCGACAAAAAACTGCCTCCGCGCGCAGGCGTCACACAGACGATTTTGCGGGCCGCTTTGGCAGAGATTTTTTTCATGGGCGTCAAGCCCCATGCCGCCGTTGACGTCGCGGTCGAAGCCGCCGCACAAGATTCAGACGCGTTGCATTTCAAATCGCTCGTCAATGCCATCCTGCGGCGCGCATTGCGCGAAGCAGATACATTGCGCGACGGCATCGACGGTGAGCGCGCCGCGCTCCAAACATGGATGTGGCGCAGCTGGATCGGCACCTACGGCGAAATCAAGACACGAGAAATCATTCGTTCACAGATGAACGAGGCACCGCTTGATCTCAGTGTCAAAGACCCGTCCTCGCTAGCCGACTGGGCGACGCGCCTCGGTGCAAAAGCGCTGCCCACCGGCTCGCTCCGGCTTCACACATCAGGCCGCATCGAACAGCTTGAAGGGTTCGACGAAGGCCAGTGGTGGGTGCAGGATGCCGCTGCCGCTTTGCCCGCAAGCCTTTTAGGCGACGTCGCAGGCCAGGACGTTCTCGATCTTTGCGCGGCACCGGGCGGCAAAACGCTTTGGCTCGCGTCGCGCGGCGCCAATGTGACAGCGCTCGACCGCTCCGCCCCGCGCCTTGAACGGCTCACACAAAATCTCGATCGCCTCTCGCTCCGTGCCGAGATCATTGTCGAGGACGCCACCAAATTTGCGCCCGGCCGCACATGGGACAAAATCCTTCTTGATGCGCCCTGCACCGCAACCGGCACAGCGCGTCGCCACCCCGATGTGCTTCTTTTGAAATCCGCCGCCGACCGTGACCGGCTTGCGGACTTGCAGGCGCGGCTACTCGCCCATAGCGCGACTTTGCTCGCCGTCGGCGGCACACTAATTTTCTGCACCTGTTCGCTGGAACCTGAAGAAGGCCCCAAGCAGATCGATGCTTTCCTTTCATCCCATCCCGATTTCGCTCGCGTTCCGATCCGGAGCGACGAAATTGGCGGCCTAGCCGAAGCCGTCACCAAGTCAGGTGATATGCGCACACTGCCCTGTCATTGGGCGGATGAAGGCGGGCTTGATGGTTTCTTTGCAGCCCGCCTCACACGCCTGAGCTAGCCCCGGCAAAGTGAAAATTGCGCCAGCGCGTTAGTTCGTGCATATAACAATGCAGGTAAACGCGCTTCGGGGGTGCTGAGTGACTTGTCTTTTATGTGGCCACGAAGGCCATAAAATGATTGGCGAAAGAAACGGTTACAGCATCGCTGAATGCGAGGCTTGCACCTTGCGCTTTGCCACACCGACGCCGACACCCGCCGAACTGGACGCGCTTTACGGCGCCTATACGCCCAACAATTTCTATTCCAAAAAGACCGCCTCCAAAATCGCGCGTACCAAGCGCCGCCTTGAACGCTATATGCATCTGGCGCCCGGCAAGCGCTTTCTCGATGCGGGCTGCAACATCGGCACCGGCGTCGAAGCCGGACGCCTTGTCGGGCTTGAAGCTCACGGCATCGACATCGGTCAGGACAGTATCGACAGCGCCCGCAAACTTTATCCCGAAGGGCTCTATCATGCCGGGCCGATGGAAAGTCTGCCCGCCGATTGGGGCCAGTTTGATTTTGTCTATTCGAGCGAAGTCTTTGAGCACCTGCCGGAACTTCACACTTACGTCGCAGCGCTCGCCGCCCGCATGTCGAAAGGCGCGATCCTTTTTGTCACCACGCCTGACGCCGGTCACTTCCGCGTGCCGTCCGATTTCGCAAGCTGGGGCGAAGTGCGCCCGCCAGAACACATTGTTTATTTTAGCCGCAAGACGCTGACGCGTCTTCTCGCCATGCACGGCATCGAGATTGTGAAGTTTGAATGGAATTTCAAACCCGGCCTCAAGGCGCTGGCCCGCAAAATCTGATGGACGTCTATCTCGCCTCGACGAGATGGGCTTTCTCGCGCGGCACAAAGAGATAGTCCGCCTCGCCTTCAAATCCGTCGACGCGGCGCATGGCATAACCCTGATGCTCAAATGTCTCATAAGGCTGATAGCCGAGCGGCAAGAGCAAATCGAAAACCTGTTGCGGCGTCGCGCTCGCCCGCGCGAGCGAGCCATGCATCACTTCGAGCAGCAACGACGGTTTGAATTTTTCGATTGTTTCCATCGCTCCTTTGAGGAAATTGACTTCCCATCCTTCAATATCAACTTTGATGAAATCTAGCCGCTTCAACGCCGCTTCCTCGACAAACCGGTCAAGTGTCGTAAGCCGGATTTCTTCACTCACCGTTTCGCGCCCGCTGGTGTCGGCACCAATATGCGACAAACCAAAGCCCATCGTCCCGCTTCGCTTCAGCGGCACATGCAATGTCTCGACGCATGGTTTGTCTGACAGACCGAGCGGCACGGTTGTGATATTTCCAAGCCTGCGCCAGCGCCGGACAATCTCAAGGATCGATAAGGCGTAAAGTCCGGGCTCAAAAGCATAAACATGGCCCTTCGGCACCATCGCGGCAAAAAGCTTCGCATGTTGCCCGGCATGCGCGCCGACATCGACAATCACGGCATCCGCGTCGATCAGACCACGCAAGCGCTGACCAAGGCCAGTATGATACTGGCGCGTCAGTGCTTTGAAGAGGTGAGCGAACCAGGTCAATCTCTGTCGAAAAGTCAGCTGCAGCCCACGAGGGTTCTCGCCCATATGTTCACCGGATTATTGGCACTAATTATGTGATGAAATATGGCCTCATTTGTCTATCCTTGCACGCTCAGTTTCAAGCTGTTAAGCACTGGATTCAGCAAGATATTGTGTTTTGAGCCGGCCAGTGCCGTCCATATCGGGGTTCTGAGGTTTCAATGAGCGCGCAGCCTAAAATTAAAATTGCCCCGTCCATTCTCGCGTCTGATTTCGCGCGGCTGGGCGAAGAAGTCCGCGCCATCGATAAGGCGGGTGCGGACTACATCCACATCGATGTGATGGACGGCCATTTCGTCCCCAACATCACCATCGGGCCCGATGTTGTGAAGGCGCTGCGACCTCATACAAAAAAGACATTCGACGTGCATCTGATGATCTCGCCGGTCGATCTTTACATCGACGCCTTTGCCAAAGCCGGTGCTGACATCATTTCGTTCCACCCCGAAGCAGGTCACCATCCCCACCGCACCGTGCAGGCGATCCGCGCCGCAGGTGTGAAGCCGGGTCTCGTGCTCAATCCTGCAACGCCGCTGGAAATCCTGTGGCCGCTTCTCAATGATATTGATCTCGTTCTCGTGATGAGCGTCAATCCGGGCTTTGGCGGTCAGAGCTTCATCGAAAGCCAATTGCCGCGCATCACCGAGATCCGCAAAGCGATCACCGCTTCGGGCCGTGCCATTGAACTTGAGGTGGATGGCGGTATCAATTTTGACACCGCGCCGCGCGCCATTGCGGCAGGTGCCGACGTTCTCGTCGCAGGCACAGCCACATTCAAAGGCGGCGAGAGCGCCTATGCTTCTAATATCGCGAAAATTCGCGGACACGTGTAATCGGGACGCCGCTGCCGGAGGCAGTCGCCTATGACAGACGCCGAGATGGAAGGTCATAACGAACGCGGTGAAACGTCGCCGCATCGTGAGAAGCTGACCAAGGACACAGCGTCCGACCCCGCTTATGTTTCGCAGCCCCATTACCTCGCCATGCCACCCGGCAACCGCTTAACCGATTTGCTGGCCGCCATGATGCTGCGCGCTCGCGACCGCGTTCTCGCACGCGCCTACGCAAGCTGGGCCTATAGCAAATCTTTGCGCGGGCCGATGCCCGATCACATGATCCACTACCCGCGCGAACTTCGCCCCGGTCGCGCCGACACGGCCGACGCGCTTTTTCAGGGCCGCTGGTCACTGCCCGGCGGTCAGGTCCGCACCGATGGCGGCTCCCCTTTCAACGCTGAGCCGCCGTCAGACGCTTGGGCGGAGGAACTTCACGGCTTCTCGTGGCTAAGGCATTTCTCTGCCGCAGGCGGCGATGCGGCGCGCACCTATGCGCAGACGCTAGTCGCCGGCTGGATCATTGAGGCGGGCCAATGGAACGACATTGCCTGGCGACCCCATGTGGTGGGACGCCGCCTCACCTCATGGGCTGCCAATGGTGCGCTCATCATCGATGGTTCAGACCTCATCTACCGCTCAACATTGTTGCGCAACATGGCGCGGCAAGCACGCCACCTTGCGCGCACAGCATCGCTCGCGCCGGCGGGCGAGCCGCGCTTCACGGCAGCCGTAGGCCTTGCCTTTTCCGGTCTCTGTCTTTCGGAAGGTCAGAAACGTCTGGACAAAGGTCTTGCCCTTGTCTGCCGCGAACTCGACCGCCAAATCCTTGCCGACGGTGGGCACGTCAGCCGCAATCCCGCCGCCATGAAATCAATCCTGCTTGATCTTCTGTCACTGCGCGAGGCGCTGACCCATCGCCGCCTTGAAGTGCCCAAATCCATCCGCGACGCCATCGACCGCATGATGCCCATGTTGCGCTTCTTCCGTCACGGGGACGGACGGCTTGCGCTTTTCAACGGCGCCAACGAAGGTCTCGACGGCACCATCGACGCGGCTCTTGCGCTTGACGATGCAAAGGGCCGCCCTTTCGGCTTCGCACCACACTCCGGCTATCAGCGCCTAGCCTCTGGCCCGAGCTATATCGTCGCCGACACAGGCCCGCCGCCTCCCGGTCGCCACAGCCATGCAGCACACGCCGGTTGTCTGTCGTTCGAAATGAGCGCCGGTCGCGCCCGACTTGTCGTGAACTGCGGCTCGACCCGTGTCCTCGGCCCCGATTGGGAAGCCGCAAGCCGCGCCACTGCAGCGCAATCAACACTTGTGCTCGCCGACACTTCGTCGGCTCGTATCCTGCGCGCCAAGATCGGCCGTGCCCTTCTCGGCGCACGGCTCATGGAAGGCCCGACACGTGTTGAAAGCCGTCGTCAGGAAAACGAAGCGGGCACACTTATCGAAGCCGCGCACAATGGCTATGAAAAACTCTTCGGCCTCACACACCGTCGCCGTCTGTTTCTCTATGAAGGCGGCGAGGAATTGCGTGGCGAGGACATGCTTGTGACGTCAGAAGCACCCTCAGGCTTCATGGCGCGTCTGCGCCCCCGCGCCCAAGCTGAACTATTGCCCTTCACCATCCGCTTCCACCTTCACCCCGAAGCGCGCGCATCGCTCGCGCATGATGGTTCCAACGTGCTCGTCATGCTCGCCAATGGCGAAGGCTGGCAATTCCGGGCCGCGGGTGCCGGCGGGACTTCCGACATCACACTGGAAGAAAGCGTTTATCTGGGCTCAGGCGAACCCGCGCGGCGTTCTGAACAGATCGTCGTCACGGGCACGGTTCTGCGTGGTGCTGCCAAGGTCAATTGGGCTTGGAAACGTCTGTCGAGCCGCAACCACTCCAAATCCGCGCCGGCGCCCTTGCCGGAATTACCAGACCTCGACGTGCCGCCTGCCTCGCCCGAAGTCCCCTCACCCGACGACGAATAGGCCGCGTTACTTCGCCAACATCACCAACTGGCTCTGGGTGATGACAGCAGCGAGCCTGCCATCACCGCGCCGGATCCTCGTCTCCCAGACCATCAGCCGTTCGCCCTTGTGATGCGCGATACACGTGGCCTCGGCAACGTCACCGATGGGGATCGCAGCCAGAAAATTTGTCTTGCTCTCAATCGTGGTCGTTGTCGCCCCTTTGGGAAGGTTCAATACTGTTGCCACCGCGCCGATTGTATCAGCCAGCGCCATGATCGCCCCACCGTGAAGAATGTCGGGGATGGTGCAAAGCTCCTTGCGCACGGTGAGCCGCGCCACCACGCAATCGGGCTCCGCCGACACAAGCTCGATCCCGAGAAGCTCGGCAAAGGGTAGAGGCATGGTTTTGAGCATGGCGAGTGTTTCGTCAGACATCTGGGCTCTCCGTCAAATTCGGGTGCCCAAGCCTAGCCCGACGCCTCACAAAGCCAGAGAACCGCTCTTGGCAAAAATGAGGAACCATTTGCCGCAGCGCCGGTTTTGGTCTGCCGCCCGCCTTCGCCTTGGCCCTCAACCCAAAATTGTGCTATCGCCCTGCCATCCCCGCCGCCCCGTCACAGCGAGAACCGCCCATGTCCGTCTCCGCCAAAGTCCTCCCCCAAGCCGCCGACCTCCAGCCGGTGCGCCGCGCGCTCCTGTCGGTCTCCGACAAAACGGGCCTCATCGACTTTGCCAGAGCGCTGCACGAGGCAGGCGTAGAACTTATCTCCACGGGCGGCACGTCCAAAGCCATCGCCGACGCGGGTTTGCCCGTCAAAGATGTCTCCGACCTCACGGGCTTTCCCGAAATGATGGACGGCCGCGTCAAGACCCTTCACCCCAAGGTCCATGGCGGGCTGCTCGCGGTGCGTGACGACGCTGACCACAAGGCGGCAATGGCAGCCCATGACATCGGTGCCATCGACCTTCTCTGCGTCAATCTCTATCCCTTCGAGGCAACCGTCGCCAAGGGTGCCGCCTACGATGAATGCGTCGAGAACATCGACATCGGCGGCCCTGCCATGATCCGTGCCGCCGCCAAAAACCATTCCTATGTTGCCGTCATCATCGAAGGCAGCGACTACGCCTCAGTGATTGAGGAAATCAAATCCAAAGGCGGCACCACCAAAGCGCTGCGCCAGCACCTCGCCCACAAAGCCTATGCGCGCACCGCCGCCTATGACGCGGCCATCTCCAACTGGTTTGCCGATACGCTGAAAGACACAGCCCCCGATTTCCGCGCCTTCGGTGGTCAACTCAAGCAGACGCTGCGCTATGGCGAAAACCCGCATCAGGTCGCGAGCTTCTATGTGAATGGCGACAATCGTCCAGGTGTCGCCACCGCCGTGCAATTGCAGGGCAAGGAACTCAGCTACAACAATATCAATGACACGGACGCGGCCTTCGAACTCGCCGCCGAATTTGATCCGGCCCGCCCCGCCATCGCCATCATCAAACACGCCAACCCCTGCGGCGTCGCGACCGGCAGCACACTCGTCGAAGCCTATCGCGCGGCTTTCGCCTGCGACACGGTATCGGCTTTCGGCGGCATCATCGCGTCGAACGTCAAACTCGACGGCGCAACGGCAGAAGAAATTTCAAAAATCTTCACCGAAGTCATCATTGCGCCTGACGCCGACGAAGACGCACGCCGCATCATCGGTGCGAAGAAAAACCTCCGCCTCCTCATCACCGGCGGGCTGCCCAATGCGCTGACGCCCGGCCTCACAATGAAGTCGGTCGCGGGCGGCATGCTCGTGCAATCGCGTGACAATGGCCATGTGACGCTTGCCGATCTCAAGGTCGTGACAAAGCGCCAGCCGACCGAACAGGAATTGCAGGACCTGCTCTTTGCCTTCCGCGTTTGCAAACATGTCAAATCCAACGCCATCATCTATGTGAAGAACGGCGCGACCGTCGGCATCGGCGCAGGTCAGATGAGCCGCGTGGACAGCGCCCGCATCGCCGCCCGCAAAGCACAGGACGCCGCCGAAGCCGCCGGCCTCAAAGTGCCCGCAACCGTCGGTTCGGTTGTCGCCTCAGACGCCTTCTTCCCCTTCGCCGATGGTTTGCTGTCGGCCGCCGAAGCTGGTGCCACCGCCGTCATTCAGCCCGGCGGATCCATGCGCGACGATGAAGTGATCGCAGCCGCCGATGAAAAGGGCCTTGCCATGGTGATGACGGGCATGCGTCACTTCCGTCATTAACGGCAGAAGGACGAGACATCCATGATCATCGTCACCACGACCCATAGTATCGAAGGCCGCGCCATCATTGAGTATCGCGGCGTGGTGGCAGGCGAAGCGGTGATCGGTGCCAATATCTTTCGCGACTTCTTTGCCGCCATCCGCGATTTTGTCGGTGGGCGCGCAGGCGCATATGAAAAGGTGCTGAAGAGCGCGCGCGATGCAGCGCTCGACGATATGATCGCCGAGGCCATGGCAGTCGGCGCCGACGCCGTTGTCGGTGTCGATCTCGATTATGAAACAGCGGGCAAGAGCGGTTCGATGCTGATTGCTGTCGCCTCAGGCACTGCCGTCAAGCTGCGCTAAATCACCATCATCAAGTGATCGCGGTGGCGCGTTCTTCCTTCACGAAGCAAAGCATGATGATGCCGCCGACAATGAGCGGCACGACAACGGCAAGCCCCAAACGCTGGCTGCCGGTGTAAGACGTCACGATACCGATGAGGAGCGGCGCGACAAAAGTCGTCGCCTTGCCTGCCAAAGAATAGAGCCCGAAAAATTCAGTCATCATTTCGACAGGAGCGATACGCGCGAGCATCGTCCGGCTCGACGCGATGGTCGGGCCCGCCATCAACGCAAAGAAGGCGATAGTGAGAAGAAAAAGTTGTTCGGGCAAAGTCGAGAAGGCGGCTGAACCTTCGACAAAAGGCACATCAACGACAAAGAAAATCCGGTCGCGGTCAAACGAGACAAGCAGAATGAACGACACAAGCGCGAGAACGAGCGACACAAGCAGCGTCGATTTTGATCCGAATTTCTGATCCGTCCAGCCGCCGACAAAAGCGCCGACCGCAGCAAAGAAAGTTGCCCAGATGCCGTAGATCGCCATTTCCATCGCGCCCCAGTGAAACGTCGATGCAGCGAGAATACCGCCGAAAACAAAGATCGCATTCATACCGTCATAGAAGGCCATGCGCGACACGAGATAGAGCGCCACATTGCGAAAATGCCACGCCTTGGTAACCGTATGACCAAGCCGCACAACACCTTCTTTCATCGCCGCAATACGTGAAAGTCCGCGCGACAATTGATCAGGCACGAAGAACAACAGCGGCAACATGAAAACCAAAAACCACAGGCCCGAAATCGGGCCGACGATACGGTCGGTTTCAAATGCCTCTCTCGACAACCCGAAAACCGGGGCATCGGGAATGAACGAGGCCTCAACCACGCCCGGCAATTGCAGATACACGAGCACAATGAGCAGCGCGAAAATGCCGGCGATCTGACCCGCACCGATACCGATGCCGGAAAGCAGCCCGATGCGCTTTTCAGACGCGATCGTCGGCAACATGGCGTTGGCGAAGATGATCGCAAATTCCATCCCGACGGATGCCACTATGAGCGACAGCACGATCGGCATGACGGGTGTGCCGGGGATCGCCCACCAAAGACCGAAACTGCCGACCGCACTCATCAGAACAAAAAAGACAATCCAGGGTTTACGGCGACCGGCGGCGTCCGCCATCGCGCCAAGAAAAGGACTGAGTACTGCAATGATGATACCGGCGCTCGCCTGCACATAGCCCCAGATCGTTTGTCCATGCACCGCGTCGCCGACAAATGTAGCGCTGAAATAAGGAGCAAAGAGGAAAATGGTGATGAGCGAGAAATAGGGCTGGTTCGCCCATTCATAGGTCACCCACGCGGCCTGCGCGACGTTGCTGGCCGGTTCACCATTTGCTCTAGGGGTGCTCAATCAACTGCCTCCACTCGGGTCTCATCCACAAATGCCATGATAGCAAGCCCCACCACCATTAAAACGAGAATGGAGGCAAAGCCCATCCGCTGGCTTTGGAAGAATGTCGTTGCCAAACCAACCAGCAACGGACCCATGAAAGCAGTAGCGGTGCCGGACAAAGCGTAGAGACCGAAAAACTCAGACATCTTCGAGGCGGGTGCAATGCGCGCCAGCATCGTGCGGCTGTTGGCATAGGCTGCCGTGATGCAGATTGCAACGACAAGCACGACAATCAGATACATGAGTTCAGGCAGAGTGGAAAAGAACGGTAGACTCCACAAAGGCGCACTCGATGTGTCGTAGGGAAAGAAGAAGAACATCTCCGTCGGTGTCATCGAGACGGCCAGTACGATGCCGATCGATGTGCCGCCGATCGACGTCATAATTGCCTTCTTCGATCCGAAGCGATCATCAAGCCAGCCGCCGAAGAATCCTCCGCCGACGGCAAAGATTGACAAGATAATGCCATAGATCGTCAGCGTCAGCGCATCCCATTTGAAAACGCCTGCCGCATAGACGCCGCCGAAAATCAGCACCGCTGTCTGCCCGTCATTGAAGAACATACGTGCGATAAGATAGGTCGCGACATTGCGATAGTGGCGCACCTGCTTCACGGTTTTGATGACGCGGCCAATCCCGTCCTTGACCGCTTTCACCTTGTCAATCTTCTGCGTTGGATTGACGTCCGGTGTGAAAAGCAACAGCGGCAGCGTGAAGACGAGTAGCCAGATCGCCGTAATCGGTCCCGAGATACGGCTGTTTTCATGCATCGACACATCAAGCCCGAAGAGCGCCTGCGTCGGAATGAAACTCCAGTCCACATGCCCCGGCAGCATGAAAGCAAAAAGCATGAAGCAAAGGATCAGCAACGCGCCTGCGTTCGACATGGCCAACGCAAGGCCAGACAGAAATCCGATCCGCTCGTGCGGCGCGACAGCGGGCAACATCGAGTTGTGAAAAACTTCCGTGAAGGAGAAAGCAACCGACACGATGATGAACAAGAGCGCGATCTGATAGATGCCGAGACCCTCGCCGCCGGGCAGCGCCCACCACAGCGCATAAATCGCGGGCACCATGACCGCGACAAAAGCGATGAGCCAGGGTTTGCGGCGACCGCCTGTGTCGGCAATCGCACCGAGGATCGGGCCGAACAACGCGATGATGAAACCGGCGATGGAATTGATATTGCCCCAGATGGCTTGTCCGCGCACAGGATCGCCAACAACGACATTGGAAAAATAGGGCGAGAAAATATAGATCGTGACGATGATCACATAAGGGTCGCGGGCCCATTGGAACATGGCCCAGCTGAACTGACCTTTAGCATCTGCGGCAGGCGCGCCGGTCGCTGAGAGTTTCGTGCCCTTGGCATGTGCCGCAGGATCAGCGGAATCCGGTCGCGGGTCATTTTCGATGGCCTCACGCACATCACCCAGTTCTTTCAACCCGTCCAAACCTTAAGCCCCCGCCGTTCCGCGTCCTTGATCGGACGTCTGGCGCGAAGTGGATCATAAAGGCGCGGGCGAGGAAAGGCCGAGGGCGCGGCGCGTCGCAAAACAAAGCGTGAAGACCAACAGCAGAAATCCGATCTGGAAATGCGTCGCTTGGGCGAAGGGTGCAACAATGAGCGGCAAGACATAAATGACGACAAGGGCCGCACGGTCACGCGCGCTGGCACCCCTTTGGCTCATGTCAGCGGCAAGAATAGCCAGCACTGGCGCTAGAATGGCAAATTCATAATCAAACGTATATGGCGACACGAGAAGGGTCGCAGCAATGAGCACTGCCCAGCTCATCCGCGTCGGGCCCTGCCGCCGCCAAACGAGAGCTGTGACCGCCGCAACAGCCAGCGCAACCACAATCTGCGCAGCATAGGCGAAGCTCATCGGCACACCCATGTTGGCAAAAAACACAAATGCGCTGGGCATCTTCTCCCAGCGCAACAGTCCATGCTCCATCACATCGCGCACCAGCGGCGCATTGGCAAAGAAAGAGACCCAAAGATCAGGTCCAAAAAACAGCACCGACAGCCCACAAAGCGCCGCAGCACTTGCACCGGTCGCCCACATCACTCGCCATTGGCCCGAAACAACAAAGGCAAGCGGCAAGAGCAATCCCAATTGCGGCTTATAGATCAAAAACCCGAAGGCGAGTCCGGCCAGATAAGGCCGACCGCGCTCCAACAGGAGCAAGCCTCCGACAAAAATTGCTGCGGAAAAAAGCGAGTTCTGCCCGTGAAAGACGCAGATGAAGGCACCAGGAAAAGCAAGCAGCAGAAACACAACATCGGCTTTTGACGCAAAACCCTCGTCGAACAGAGACCGTATCGTTGCCACATAAAGCCCAATCCCCGCGCCCGCAAATACAAACCACGAGATTCCATAAGGCAGGAGAGCAAGCGGCGTGACCAACATTTGATAGACCGGCGGATAATGCCAGAGAAAGACCTCAGTATTGGCCGGCACCGCCAGTTGTTCAGCGTCAAGGATCCGGTGAAGATCAAAGGCGGCAAGCGCCTCACCACCAAGCGTCAGGTGGGACGCCGCCCAGAAAGTGATGAAATCATAGCCGAGCGGCTTGCCGAACACGTCGATCATCGCGCTGGAACTCGCCACCATAGCGATTGCAGCAGCCAGATAGAGCGCCACCGCCAGACGCGGATAGATGCGTAGACGCTGAGGATCGAACAAAGGTGTGGGGAGTTTCATCGGTGCGCGCCATCGGCAGGAACAGGTTCCTGACCTTAGGCACAGCGGCTTAATTTGTCCTGAAAGCTAAAAATCAGGCAGCAGCGCCGCAGCATTTTTTGAATTTCTTGCCCGAACCGCATGTGCAGGGATCATTGCGGCCGATCTTGGCAACAGTGCGCGGCCTTGTGCCCATCGACCCGTCGACATAGTACCAACGCCCGTCAAGACGCCCGAAATGGCCGGTTTCATGGTGAACGCGGGCCACGCCCTCTTGCGTGAACTGGGCTACGAATTCGACATAACCTTCCTCATCACCCGGACCGCCATTTTCGACATGGCGGACCTCGAGGCCGGTCCATTCGCTGGACGAGGCCCATGTGCTTGCCCCCTCACGGTCGAAATCGTCCCGCGTGCCGGGCATAAGGCTCTCTTCGAGATAGTCGATCGCACCTGTCGCAAAGGCCGAATAGCGCGAACGCATCAGGGCCTCTGCCGTCGGCGGCAGGGCAGCACCGGACAGATAAGGGCCGCAGCAATCGGCAAAGTTCTTGCCGGAGGCGCAGGGACAGGTGGTGGGATTGGTCATCATTGCCTCTTTCGGGCCAATTTCTCGTTCATATACTCGCCCGACAAGTGTCTTGTCCGGCCGGACAGAGAAAAACCGCCCTTG
>TARA_R110000868_G_scaffold28088_4_pt1 | contig 17872 bp, 37 predicted proteins | sample TARA_R110000868 | Tara Oceans TARA_R110000868 (sample SAMEA4397489) | marine metagenome | biome: Polar Biome; feature: [SRF] surface water layer (ENVO:00010504); material: water (ENVO:00002006), including particulate matter (ENVO:01000060) such as... | depth 5 m | reverse complement strand
CCAAGTAATGCAGCTATTTGCAGTTGAGGCAATCCTAGCCCTGAAGCACTTAATACTTGCTCTTTAGTCTTGTCTGTAGGTATATGTTCTAGCATCTTTTTATTGACCCAAAGTGTTTAAAGGTAAGTGTTTTAAATCAATCACTTAATAACTCTGCCTTCTTACCTGTGAAATCTTCCCATCTTTTAACTATTACGTCACAATATTTGGGATCAAGTTCCATTAATCTTGCTTTACGGCCTACCTTTTCACAAGCTATTAATGTGCTTCCGCTACCGCCAAATAAATCTAACACAATATCCATCCCTTTAGAGCTGTTATTTATAGCTTCTTCAGGCAATGCTACAGGTTTTTGGGTTGGATGCACATAGCTTGCTTGAGCATCTCTGCCTATTTTCCATATTGTAGTCTTTGTTCTGTCACCGCTATAAAAATGTTTGCCTGATCCTTCTTTCCATCCATAAAGAATAGGCTCATGTTGCGCTCTATAGTCTTGCCATCCCATGCCAGCAGATTGCTTCATCCATATTAAAGTGGATGACTTTTTAAATTGTTCAGCAAAAGTCTTTTCAAAAGCTAGTTTTGGTGCAGATTGGCTATCAGGATGACATACATAGATACAAGCTAATGGCTTCATGTATGTATGATAGGTTGTAAATATATCTCGACAAAATTGTTCAAAGTCATCGTTTGACATATCATCATTTTTAATTGTGCCTAAATTATTAGCACCTCTACCTGAATAAGCTACATTATATGGTGGGTCAGTAAACACCAAATCTGCCAAATCACCATCCATAAGCTTTTCTGCATCATCTAGGCTTGCGCTATCGCCACACATAAGCTTGTGATTGCCTAATATATATACATCACCTAGCTTTGTTTTAGGCTCGTCAGGAATAGGTGGAGTTGCATCCTCGTCGGTTAATCCAGCCATTTGTTCAGGAAGTAATATATTGGCAAGCTCATCCGCATCAAACCCTGTTAAGTTAAGGTCAAAGCCCAAGTCTTGTAAGTCTTTTAGCTCAATAGCTAGTAGGTTTGAATCCCAATCGGAGTTTAGTGCTAGTTTATTGTCCGCAATGATTAATGCTTTGCGTTGTTCTTTAGATAAATGTGCTAACTCAATGACAGGGACTTCAGTCATGTTTAGCTTTTTAGCCGCCATAATGCGACCATGCCCTGCAATAATTCCATTATCACCATCAACTAATATAGGATTAGTCCATCCAAACTCTTTAATCGAAGCCGCTATTTGAGTGACTTGATCGTCTGAATGCTTCCTAGAGTTGTTAATATACGGAATTAGCTCCGATAACTGACGTTTTTCAATCTGCATTTGGAGCAGGCTCGTCTGTCTTAACTTCCTCTTTAGCTTTAACCGCTTCTTGCTCGGCTGCTATTTGTGGAATAGCTTGAGTTTTAATCTTGACTACGATTTGCTCTGCTACTTCCATTGGTAGTTTATATAGACCTGCTACTACTAATTCTGCTTCTTTGATTTCAAGTTCCAACTTAATGGCCATGATAGTTCCTTTTAGTTAAATGGTGGGTTACTGACAAAATGGAAGTTACTCATACATTAAAATGGAATAACTTATAACCATAGCTTTCGCCCATTGATTATTTTTTCTTGCTTTTTGCTTCTTTTTTCACCGCATAGGCAATTGCGACTGCTTGCTTCTGTGGTTTTCCTGCTTTAATCTCTGCCTTAATGTTTGATGTAAACGCTTTAGGACTTGTTGATTTCTTTAAAGGCATAATTTTACTCGCTTTCTTCTATAAATGCGACATCTTGCCATGACATGATAAGAAACTTCTCACCGTTATCCATGACAGGTTGAAATTTAAGATATTCGTCTTTACCCATAGTTCCAAATCTGATCTTATCGCCTATCTTAACATGAACAGGCTCATACTTGCCTTCTTTGATCTTTTTGCCAGGGCCAACTGCTACGACTACGCCTGTATTGTATTCTTCATGGTATATAAAGCCAGGGATAGTTGACTTGGCTTCACGCTCAATAGGTTTTACTAAAATCTTGTCTGCAAAGGGTCTTATCATTTCTTAATCCTTTTAGGTTTGGTTTCAATTTGGATAGGTTTAGATTCTAATAGGTTATTAATAATGGGTTCATCCATCACTTCGTCTTTAGTTCTTGCTACGTTAGCAAATATGAATTCACCGCACCATTCGCTAGGCGCTTTAGTAAGGGATTGTGGGTATCTATGACAAGAACCAAGTTGACCGCCTGTAATAAAGAATTTACAAGCTATGCAACTATCTGTAGAATTTGATGTAGCCATTTAATAAACCTCCATTATTACTTGGTTAGAACTCCCAATCAGTCTAGGGCTGGTTGGGTTTTCGTTTAATTAACTATACTTCTTGTGATCGTAACAAACTTTTTCAGAACTTCCGCCTTTAAAAAGCTTATCAGCACCAACTGCGTCTTTCTTACCCATTGCTACTCCACCCTTCATGCTTTCTTTTCTTTCGCCTGAAGCGTCAGAAGCTTTAGCACCCATTGGTAGTTTTTCTTTATTGTAATATCCCATAATTTTTCCTTTTAGCTAAAAGCTCAACCCTGTTTATCAGGATTAAGAGCCTTTATTTTAGCAGAAAAATGAGCCTTGAGTAACCTTATTTCTTCTATACCAATCTTTATTGTGCTGTTATCAGATTCGAGTGTTTCAACAGCGTGTATTCCAATTTTTCTAATAAGTCCGTGTCTGTATCGGATGAGATTACCAGATAAATGGGTGTTACAGGCCGAGCATTGTCGGTGACAGTTAAGCTCGTTAAATCGAAGGTGTCCTGCACTTCCAATGCTTCTGTAATGGCCTGCATGATATGCGTAGGCACTCTTTGACCCACAACTAATACAACCGTCATCTTGATCCCTTAACCTAATATATTTATTGAATACTACTTGTGTGTCTTTTAACCAATCGGATCGGCTTTTTAGTTTTAACTTTGCTTCTTTAATTTCTTTTTTGACAGTTTTAATTCTTTTGTTCTTTGACAGCTCTATTGCACATTCCCAACCACAAACTTGTTGAAGTGGTTTAGTTTGTGTGAATTCTACTTTGCAAACCTTACACTTCTTCGGTTTCACTAAATCTTACTCCTAATTCTGCACCATAAGCGTATATACTTTCTATATACAAATTAAATCCATGCTTGGTTAGTTTTTGAGTCGATCCAATTAACACTCGTCTGCCGTCAGGCGTTTCTTCGTATTTCTTATAACCTTCTTTAACTTGTTTAGGATCAGGAAAATCAGGTAAGAATTTTTCTTTAAAGTATTCGTGCCATATCAAAGCAGAGTATTGTCTGCCATGAACCCAAGCTTGTGTAGCTATATCGTTTAATGGCCCAGCCCACATTAAAGCATTAGCGCTTAATGATCTACCCTTTTGTTCTTCACGAATAATAACTTCAAGTGGCCGTTCAATGTCTATTGGTGCATTTTGTATTGCGTTTATGGCTGTGTCGGCTTGAAGCTTTCCTACAAGTCTAATAACTTTAGGTAAGTAATCTGTTCTCATATTAATCTCCACAAAAACAAGGAATAGTTTGATCTTCAAACATATTCATTTGATCGTTATTAAATTTTAGCATTTGAGCATAAGTTGGTTTGTCTTTAGAAAACCTTGCTCCAACATGGCTTTCCATTTTTACCCACCAATCTGCTCTTTTTGGATTTTGTTGAATTAACCCAGCTAATATTTTTGTGCCTTTTAAAAAACACAAATCGCAATTACTAGCACCATTTGCTTTTGCAAGTTTTAAATCAAAATTATTTTTATTCCAAAAATCCCAAACTATTTCTTCACTTATATTATCTTTTGCTAATGGAGTAAGCTTTCCTTCTTGATTAGCCATTTTTGCTACTCTTCTTGGCTCATCCGCTCTAATGCCTAAAAATGTTTGATATTCATCAATTCCAATAAATTTTAAATATCTATCAACTGCTAAAACTTTAAGCTCTTGAGTGCAAAATCTAGCAACAGTATTAGGAAGATAATTTTTCTTTTTAATTAAAGCCTCAAAAGGCTCACCATTTCGACTAGCAATTTCAAAATTAACTTTTTTAAATTTAGGGTTTTCAGGCAAATATTCAAGCCAATGAATTTCAACATTCCAATTATTTTCACAATCATTAACAAACTTTAATGTAGCTTCCTCTTCTTTACCTGTATTAGCAAAACATACAATAGCATCAGAAGGCAAACCATTGTTTGATTGTAATACACGCCAAAGCATATATGCAGATGTGCGACCACCACTAAAGCTAATGACTGTTGGCTCTATAATCTTAAATGGGTCTGACATATCGTTTCTCGTAATCATTGCGACAATCTATATCGCAAAAGCGTTTAGTAGAAGGTGATTGACAATTTAGACAAGAGCCGTTTGATTCAATAGGTTTTTGATGCGCTCTTATATTTTTAATAGCTTCATCTCTATCGTGTTGTTCTAAATCGCTGGCTCTGTCAAAATCATCTTGCATAGTTTAAAAAGGGATGTCAGATTCCATGTCATCAAAGTTAGCTGGTGCAGGTGTTTTAGCAACTTCTTTTGCTTCTTCACGACTGCCTAACATTTGCATTTGGTCTGCAACGATTTCCGTTGTGTAACGATCCTTTCCTTCTTTGTCTTGCCATTTACGAGTTTGAAGTCGGCCTTCAATATACACAGGGCGGCCTTTCTTTAAATACTCACCTGCAACCTCTGCAAGCTTTCTAAATATAACTACGTTGTGCCACTCGGTCTTGTCTTGCTTATTGCCGTCTTTGTCTTTCCATGATTCAGTTGTAGCTAAACTAAAATTACAAACTGCGTCACCATTTGGTAAATGTCTTAAGTCAGGGTCTTTACCAAGATTGCCTAATACGATTACTTTATTTACTGATGCCATGCTGCTCTCCTCTGTTGTGAATTGATATGACATTAGATAATATATATTTATCACCCATTTGTCTTTTTAATTCTTGAACTTTAATATTTCTTTTTTCTACAAACTCAATATCTTTTGTGGTAATAGGAAGATTAGTTCCGTAAAAGCTATTTAGTAACATATTTTTTTATAACCTCACCTGTTGATGGATGTAATTCATATTCGCAGTCAACTTTCTTTTCTTTAACTCCAAATATGCGCTCAAAGTTTTCATCAAACTTTTTTTGATCGACTGATCTATACATATCGCCTTTTCCTGCCTCGTGTGCCATAACACCTCCTAAAATAATGGTTCTGCTTTAATTAAATCAAATACATTTTCTTTTGGTGCTTTAGGTAAACGTATTACTTGAATATCTTTATGCGTATCTTGATACCATTTAGCTTCTTTGTTTGACCAACGATATTTTCTAATCATATCGCCACTATCCATTACAGCATAAGTAAAATCCATATTAATCCTCACATTTACCATTCAAGCATCTTGCGTTTGCTAATGCAGCTTCTTCAATATCTGCAATTGCATCTTTGCCAATAAAGTCATCGGCTGCAATTCTTAATCTATTGTATAGACTGCGCTCCACTTCTGTAACAGAAGTTTTCATAAGAAAGCCTCTATCTTTTGCATGATCCGAAATAACAGAGTTGACATAATCAGAAGGTTCTACACCCCATGATTCAACTTCACTATATTTCTTTTCATCTATTTCAACTTCAATGATTACACTAAAGCGTTTCATGTTTCACCTTTCTGATAAGTTCTAACATTGATGATCTTCCATGCTTGGTTTGATACCGTTCAAGCATAGCTTTTGCGTGTGGTTTAAAAGCACCTCGTAGCCAGCGCACCCAACAACACTCGTTATTAAAATTAAAACGACCACGATTTTCATTGCAATATTCACAGTTCATTAAATCCCCATTGATTAGCCATAGCATCTGCTATACCTTGGAAAGTTTTATTGCGTATCTTTTTCATTTCATCAGTATTGTAGCCAACTTTTTTTCCGTTTTTTCCAACAGCGTCATGCGACCATGCTGGATATTTTTTTCCTGTTGAGCTAATAAAAACTTCACCTTTTCCTACAATATTTGTAGGTTTTAATAATGGCAATTCTTTTAACCATAAACAAGTAGATTTGGAAGCCTCATGACCATGATGATATGGTTGAATAATTTGATTTGGCTTTCTATAAATCCTACTCATAATTCCAATAGGATTTTCTACTGCAATTTTAGGTATTGGTGCATTTATCATTGACATAAAAAAATCTATACCTTGTTGCTGTCTACCATCTTTTCTTTTTTGTTCAAAATGCCTTGACCCACTTACTGCTAAATGTGTGCATGGTGGAAATGCAATCATCATATCCCAACCATCATTAATAATATCATTTACATCACCTTGATAATGTTTGCCAGGAATATCTGTTGGCTCAATATCACATGACGTTACATCATGTCCTAATTTAGTAAATGCTTCTCTTACTGTTCCGCTGAACTCACAAGCTATAAGTATTTTCATTTAACTCTCAAAGCCTCTTTAGCAAATTTAATTCCAATTAAAGATTTATATTTACCCTTTTCTGCGTCATTTAATATTCGTCTAGCCCATGCCTTTGAATCGGCTATAGGCCTACTAGCTATTTCAGATGCCACTCGTTTCATTTTATCGTGATTGTTTTTTATTTCCTCTTGGCTGAAATGTCTAGGCAGCGCTTTCACAAAATCTTTAGGCTCTTGTAATCGGCATAAATCTAAAATGTCAGATATAGTCGGCATAAACTTATTTGAGTTGACGTATTTATCAAAAGCTTTGGATATAACCATAAACTCGTATTTTTCTAATTTAGCCCACCATATTCTTAAAGTTTCACGATCAAGGTCTGGTCTTGAATAAATTGTGGTTACGCTGTGAAGCATATCTCTAAATCCAATCTTTTCTGTTTCTATCAAAATGATTGCTCCTTTGGTTGCTCATCTTCCCACCGATGTTGATTTATCCAAGTGCTAGGATTGGGTATGTAAAGGCCATTGTTCTTAAACCATTGTGGGCTTACCTTTTGCCATTTAAGTGAATTAAGAGCTGTATCTAAATCAGGATTATTTTTAAACCAAGCTTTCCTGGCAGCTTCTTTGCCTACTTTTTTAGGATATTCATACCAAAATGTATCAAAATCGGACAATGGTTTTATATTGGTTAATGGTTTATGGTTAATGGTTATTGGTTTATGGTTAGCATTGGGTTCGCTATGCGTTGGCATTGCGTCTGCATTATTCCACCTTTTATTCGCTGCTGCAACCGCTTTAACCTGTTTAGATTGAAATGCCTCGATTTCAGCCTCACATCGTTTATGGATGTATCCTTCATCGGTTTTCTCAAAAAAGTCGCCCAAAACGCTTAAAACTGCCCTTATTTCGCCTTCTGACCTAGCACAGAGCAATCGCATTAATTTATCCTGATCTAAAGGCAAAGGTTTCTCGTTTAAGTAATATTGATCTAGCAGTTGCCTATAAACCCCATGCTCAAGTAAAGTTAAATGAGCGGTATCTTTTCGGTAATCGGCTATATTATGTTGAAAATAGTGCATATAGCCTCTATTCTTTAAATTTGCGTTTTAGGAAGATTTCAGGGTATTTCAGCTTAATGGCCGCTGGAATGCCTCGTTTTTTCCACTGATGAACCCTTATTTCAGAATGTTGACCCTCCAGGCCTAAAAGCTTGCATAAAGCCTTTGAACCTCCGTAAAACTCGATAATTTCGCAATCTTTCATGTAATTTGCCCTTTTCTTAAATAATCTAACAATTTGTTAAATATGTGTTGACTCTACCTAACAATTTGTTATGATGCAAGCACAGTTTTTAATTTTATGGAGGAAATATGAAAACAAAAGGCATCATCGTTACCGTTCTAGCAACTTACCTATATGGCGCATTGTGGTTATATGTGCTTTTCCCAATCTTAACTAAACACTTTGGAGCTTAATATGACTATTCATGAGGAATACGCACAAGATTTAATAGACACCGACCCATTAGATGTTATTGCTAATATGGATCACGATCAAATAGCTGGCACGATTCGTGCTATGTATTGGGCTAATGAACTTGGCGATATGGTTAGCGTTAATTTATTTGCCAAATCGTTAAGTAATTCTTTTTTTGAGAAGGCGATGGATATTACAGAAAAAAAGTTCCAAGAAGCTAACGTTTATCAAGGCCCTTATGACGAGATGTATGACATGGGTCACACGCACATGGACTTCTTATAATGATTAAATACATCCGAAATGTTGTGTATTTATACTGCAAGGGTTTTACCTTTAGAAAATCAATTCAACTAGCGAAAGGCATTAAATGATTACTTTTAACGAATTAAAAAAAATCAACGTCAACGAGCATACAGAAAAAAAAGGCAACTTAACTTATCTTTCTTGGGCATGGGCTGTAGATCAATTATTAAGCAACGATCCAGCGGCCACTTGGGAATATAAAGAACCTAAACAGTTTGGCGATACATTAATGGTATTTTGTTCCGTCACAGCTTTTAGCAAAACCATGACAGCTCAACTTCCTGTGTTAGATTACAAGAATAAAGCGGTATTAAACCCTGACGCTATGGCAGTTAATACAGCTATGCAGCGATGTCTAGCAAAAGCAATTGCTTTACATGGCATAGGTCTTTATATATATGCTGGTGAGGATTTGCCTCAAATTGAGCCTATTGGCCAAGATGACATTGAAAACGTTATCAAAGAAATCAACAAAGCAGATTCCGTTGATGAATTAATGGGTATTTATAAAGAAGCTTCAACAAAGTTTGACAAGGTGTCTTTAGCAAAATTAAAGACTTATTTAACTGATCGTAAAAATGAATTGGAGGCATAGTATGAATCAACAAGAACGCTTAACAGAGTATTTAGAAAAACATGGCAAAATTGATCCATTAAAAGCATGGACTCAATTAGGCATCTATCGTTTAGCCGATACTGTTTTTAACTTACGCAAAAAAGGTTATGAAATAACAACCACCAATAAAAAGGTTAAGAATAGATTTAAAGAAGTTTGCGTAGTGGCTGAATATAAATTGGAGGCTAATAATGACTGATATTATTTTACAGGGAACACCTGAATGGTTAGAGTTGCGTAAAGGCCATGTAACAGCTTCAAAGGTTGCAGATATTATGGCTAAAACCAAAACAGGCCCAAGCACTAGCCGACAAAATTATTTAATTGAGTTAGCTATTCAACGAGTCACAGGTGTTATTGAAGAAACATTTAAAAATGACGCAATGATTCGTGGAACTGAAGAAGAACCAAAAGCACGAGAAAAATACCAGCAAATTACTAAAACTTTTGTTGAGGAACTTCCTTTTGTAAAACATAAAACAATTGAATGGTTTGGTTGCTCGCCTGATGGAATTATTAGAAACAATGACGGCACATATAACCTTTTAGAAATTAAGAACCCTAACAGCGCTACACATTGGGCTTATATAAAAGCAGGTGAACCACCTACTAAATATAAAATTCAAATGATGGCGCAAATGGCTTGCACAGGTGCTGAATGGTGCGATTTCTTTTCTTTTGATAGTCGTATGCCTGAAGGTAGTCAATACTTTATAGCTAGGTTACAACGTGACGCTTCTTTTATAGATGAGATGGAAAATGAAATTAAAACATTTTTAGAAGAGGTTGCACATGAAACAAAACTCATGGAAAACCGAGTTTAATTTGCAAGATGGTATAATACCTATTGGCAACAACACAAGGGGATCATTTATGATCGACCAAGCCTTGCTATGTCTAGCGCAAACCATTTACATGGAAAGCAACCTAGAACGCAAAGAAGCACAAATTGGAGTTGGCTATGTATTAATGCGTAGAGCTGACTTTGATCCACAACAGGTGTGTAATGAAATGAAAAAACCATATCAATTTACTTGGTATGGAAAAGTTAAACCACCTGAACACAAAGAAATTAAACCTTACTTTCTTGATCTTGCATATCGCATTATGCACAAGCTAGAGCCTGACTATTCTTATGGCGCTCAAAACTTTCACGATGATTCAATCAAAAAACCTCAATCATGGTTCAAACTTAAAAAGACTGTTCAATGGTCGCACATGATTTTCTATAAACAGGAGGAAACAAAATATGCTCAATATTGAGTTATATGCCAAACAACTTAATGGATTAGATGTTCAATCTTTAGTTAATAAACCTAAATACAAACCTGACGAAATAGTGCCTAATCTTGAATTAGATTACTACGTTTATCGTGGCAAAAAAGGATATGCAAGTTTCTTATCTGCCAATAGCAAAGAAAGACAAATATCTTGCAATATTAAATTAATATTTGACGGCAGAACAAATTTGCTGAAAGATGTGAAGTTTATTGAAATAAAACATAAAGATAACCAAAAATGGAAGAAGTAATAACTTTTATAGTAAGGTGCTTAATGTTCTGTGGCTGTGTCGGTTTATTGATCGGCATTTTTTTTATGCTTGAACTTTTATTTGGAACTCATATATGTCATTAAGAAAAGAACAGTTGTTGGAGGCGGTTGAAGCTTTTAATAAGACAGGTAGTGAAACTAAAGCAGCAGAATTATTAGGTATTAAACGAGCTTGTTTGCAAGGCAGATTAAAGGCAGCAAAACTAGAAAACATAATTGCATCAATTCCACTTGAAACACAACTCTCACCTGAAGTAGCCCTCAAAGACAAAGTAAGAACCCTAGAAGCGCAAATAGCTTCATTCAATCGTGACGTATTAAATGAGAATTATGTTAAGTCAAAAATTCTTAAAATGGCAGAAAAGAAACCTTCGCCACCTAGCTGGTTATCTAAACCTAGCGCAAGTAAATCCGCTCCAGGCGTTCCTACATTGTTTGCATCAGATTGGCATTGGGGTGAAAACGTTGACCCTAACCAAGTTAATAATGTTAATTCTTATAATATGAAAATAGCTCATAAGCGAGCTAAAAAAATGATTGAGGTTGCTATTGACCTTTTAAATAATCACATGGTTAATCCAAAGTATCCAGGCATCGTATTAGCTTTAGGCGGTGACATGGTATCAGGTGACATCCATGAAGAGTTGATGGCCACCAATGATGCAGAGATTATGCCTGTGGTAATAGACTTGTTTGGTGTGCTAATTTGGTGCATATCTACATTGGCAGATCATTTTGGCAAAGTATTTGTGCCATGCGTAGGCGGTAATCATGGTCGCAATACTCATAAGATTAGAAACAAAGGCCGTAACTTTACTTCTTTTGATTGGCTTACCTACCAATTCCTAGCTAAACACTTTGAAACCGATAGCCGAGTATCTTTTCACATACCTGATGGCCCTGACGCTTTATATGCTATTTACAATCATAAATACCTATTAACCCATGGCGATCAGTTTAGAGGCGGTGATGGAGTGATTGGTGCTTTAGGGCCTATTATTCGTGGTGACCATAAAAAAAGGTCTAGAAACGCTCAAATTGATATGGAATACGATACTATGATAATCGGCCATTTCCACCAATTAATACAATTAGAAAGATTGATTGTAAACGGATCACTAAAAGGGTATTGTGAATATGCTTATAGCAATAACTTTGGATTTGAACCTCCAAGGCAAGCTTTATGGATAACGCATCCTTATCATGGCATTACTTTTTCAATGCCTGTCAACGTGGATGTATCGTTTGAAAATTCAGATAAATCAGAATGGGTTAGTTGGAAGGGTTAAAAAATGACATTATTAAGCGCTAAATATATCGCAGCCTTGTATTCAGCGTTTAGACTTATGCCACCTTTTGAAAGATACAATTTACCTTTGGCTTCACGCATTGAATTTAAAATAGTCAATGATGAATCGGCATACGGATATTTTCATTGCGACCCAAATTTAAAAATAGAAATCTCAAAAGGCCGTTGTTTACATTATTTAACGGTTTCTGAAACTTTATTGCATGAAATGTGTCACCTAACCCTTTATAACAAAGGTTACAAGCATTGGGATGCCCACGGTGCGACTTTTTATCGTTTGGCTGACCAAGTATCCACAATTTACGGTTTCGACCCCAAAAGGCTTTAAAATGCGAAATAGCCCTATATTGACAGAACGTGAAATAACTCATGGTGATTTTATGGCAAAAGCACAGTTTATTGAGAAAGTTCAAGAAATTATCAGTAAAAATGCTTGGAATGAATTAGAGGCGGATCAAAAAGAAGCGATCCACATGATTTTGGTTAAGTTAAGCAGAATTTTATATGGTGATCCCAACTATGCTGACCATTGGGATGATATTGCAGGTTACGCTAATTTAATATCGGAACGACTTAATAAGAAATAATGATTTTACTGATTAATTTGTATTGCAAAAAGACCATAATTTGCTAGACAAGTAATTTTGCTTGTTATAAATGAAAGGCAAATATTATGTGGACAACTCCAGCAGCTACAGAAATGCGTTTTGGCTTTGAAGTAACAATGTATGTAATGAATAAGTAATGAAACTAAAGGGACTTAAATGTCCCTTTTTTATTTACCAATAGCAAATAATGTAGTTTAAAAGAATATGTAAAGGCACGCTGACAATACAAAGAAGGCACATAGTAGTGACAAACGCCACGCATACAAAACTGAATTCATCCATTATTTCTTTGGATGTGCTTTAGACATTGGCGCTTTAATATGAGCTTTAAGTTCTTTCTTTAGTTCTTTAACTTCACGCTCAACAACGTATTCTTTTTTCTCGTGTCTAATAAGAGGTTTTAATTCCTCAAGAATCATTTTAGTTGCCATATTTTCTAGTTCCTGATTTGTCAATAATTAATTTTTGTAATCTTTGCGTTTGGCCTTTCGGTGCAAAACCGATATGACACCATCTATCATACTCCAAAATAACTTGGTCATACTGAATATTACTCCCAATAATAGCATCCACAACAGCACGAGGGCTACCGAAATTAGGGCATACAATGTCCGCAGCCAATCCTTGAACGTGACTAGAAGTAGGTTTGCTTCCAAGCCCTGTATTAACAGATAGGCAACGATAAGCGCTATTAACATGAATAGGATAATTAAGAACATTTCTTACTCCTTCCAAGTTATCTGCTAACCACTTTAAATTATTTAACACAGTTGCATCGCTAGGCATATTGTCTATGTTATTTCGATCAGCAAATTCAGAAGCGTAAAGTTCCTCTAATGTAAAATGAGGAGTTAATTTCAATTTGCACCTTTGATCTTTTCAATAGTCCTTAATCCGCCAATACCCAATAAACCACCTAATACTGTATTTAAAGTTGCCATGTCAAATGGCACAAGAATTGGTTGTTGATGAAATAGCATGAGAAACCAATTAAGGATTGGAAAGAATACAAAGTGCAAGGAAAAAGCAAAACCACAAACCCAACCAATGCCTGGCCGCCAACCTGATTTAAAAATGTTTTCAGATTTAGCTTCTTCTGCATTAATATTAATTTGACCAAGAGATAATTGAAAGTCTTGTTCGCTTAAAGCTTTTTGTAATTCTTGTTTGGCTTTTTCACGAGCATTAACGTCAGGTATAACTCTATCTAATACAGTAGAGCCAATAGATAATACTGAATCTATAATACCCATTATTGAGCTACAGTTGTTGTAGCACCATGTTCGTTAGTTACAGAAACAGTAACAGTTGGAGTTGGTGCTGGAGCTTCTACAATTGGTTCAACTTTTTTTGTAAAAAATGATTTGATATATTTACATAAAACAACAAATACGTTAGCAATAGATGTAACTACGTTCCATAATGCTTTTAATAATTCCATATTGACTCCTTATTTTAAAACTATACTTAATAACAATAAAATAATAGCACCTGCGCTTGCCATTAAGATACCTTCTAAACGCTTTAATCTTGCGCCAATTTCTTGATATCTTAAAGCGCATATTTCTTCGTGAACGCTTAAACGACTATCTACTTCTGTAAGTGAATGTTTAATCATAATTATGACTTCATAATGTAAGCAAGCGCATAATAAGGAGGTAAGTTAGCACCTGTGCCACTTGTTCCTGACGTTGCGTTAGTAGTAGAAGTAGCAACTGTGATCCCTGTTGTTGCTGTGCTTGTAGTGTTTGTTGCAGGGCCAAATACAGCATTTCCACCAGCATTATATGGAGGACTTGATGCAGATGATACAGTATGGTTATGGCCAGGGTCAGTTACAGTTGATGTAGAAGTTGCAGTATGGGTATGAGATACCACAATTGCGTCTGCACTACCACCTGTTTGATTAACTGAATAAGTATTGCCAGCGCCTATTAAAAATCTATCTCTTAAATCAGGCGTTCCGTTGTTACCATCACATAAATAGTAACCTGTTGGAATTGAACCAATAGCACCTGACCATAAAAGAATCATGCCTGTTGGTAATGTAGATGAAGCAGCAGGAATAGTTCCTAATATGCCATATAAATTATCGTATGTAGCAATGGTTGAACCCACTGAATCTTGTAATATAAATTTATAGTTGTAACCGTAAGTCAACCAAATTTCACTTGGTGTTCTACCGTCAGTTCCTAATATAATTGGATTAGCGTTAGCTATAGTTCCATCAACAGTTGTGTAAGTTGCTAACGGTGTAGATGATCCAGCTTGATAGGTATATATCTTGCCACCACTTAATGGTAGCCCTGTCGTGCCTAAAAAACTTACTCCGTTGCCTATGGGTGATAGATTGACTGACATTTTATTTTCCTATTTCGGTATTAAATCGGTTAATTTAGTTTTATTTTCTTTTTGTTGTTGAGATGATAATGCACCACGAACTGTTTGTGTAGGAACATCTCTTAATCTTGATTCTAATTCAGGTTTTTTTCCTAATCGCATCATGTCTGCAAGATTTTGAACATCTTGAGCTCTTTGTCCTGTAGCTAATTTTCTAGACAAAACAGTTCCACCACTTATTAATGGGCCAACAACAGGTAAATTAGTTAAAAGTCCGCCTGTAAATATTCCACCAACTACACCTGTAGGTGCAAATCTACCAAAAAATTTAAGCATATTTTGTGTAGAACCACCTTTAGCAGCTTCAATAATTGCATTTTGTTCTTCAGTTGTAAATAAACGCATTTTTTTATCATTTTTAGCCAAGTTGCGTAATTGTGTAGCTAATGAATTTTCTGCACCTGAAGCTGTAAATTTGCTTTTATCTAACTCTGCATTAGAAAGCATATCATCAAATATTTCTGCTTTTTTAAGTTTGTTATATGATGATCTTGCATCTTTCCATGCTTCTAACCCACCTTTATCACCTGCACTAATATGTTCTTTAGGTGCATTTAATACATAATCATCAAATTTATCTTTTAATATACTAGCAATTCTGCGTTCAGAAGGATCAGCACTTGCTTGTGCATTTTGAATCATTTTTCTAATAGCAGATAATTCTGTAAAATCTTTAGGTGTAGTTGGATTTTGCATTTCTTCTAATGCAGAAGCAACTTTAGGATAAGCATTAGGTGTGTATCCTTCACCTCTTAAATCTGTTCCAAATGATTTAGCTGCGCTTCCAAAATTATCTTTATTAAATGTAATGCCTGATTCTTTAGCTTTATTAAATAAATTTTGAGATTCTGACATTAATTCTTCATGAGAAATTGTTTGAGTAGCACGTTTAGTTGTTCTTAATCCTGTTAAAGCTCCTGCGCCCATACCTGCAACCATTGGTAAAATAGGGTTTCCTGTTTCATCATATATATATTGTGTTGCAGCGCCTATAGGTGCAGATGTAGCTAATTGCAATTTAGGTCTTTCTGATAATGCTTGAGCAACTCCACGAGTAACAGGTGATTGTGCAGTTTTTGCTAAATTAAATGCAGCACCTAATTCTGAAGCAACTCCACCAACGGAACTTCCAGCCGCTTGAGCCATACGTTCTGATTCTGTTTCAGGAGGTCTAATGCCTGGTGTTAAATATCTAGATGCAATTTCACTTGGCATACCTAAATTAGTGCCAACTGTTCTATTTAATGTGCTATTAATCAAATCACCAAAAGGCAAAGCTACAGTTCCTACCGCAGCACCCACAGGGCCACCTAACGCAAATCCTGCTGTTGTAGAAGCCAATGTAGGTGTAGCACCACGAATAGCTAATTCACCATATCTTCCAACTTGTTTAGCTATGTCTTTAGTGCGCTTCCACCATTCGCCACCAAGCGTTGCAGTTTCAGGCTCAACATAAGGTTGTGAATTTAATATTAAATCATTTACATCATGTTCTGCTGTTGGAAGCACATCACCTGTTTGATCTGTGCCTGATGACATAATAATATCGTTAATGTCCTCACCTGTATTATCAATAGATACATTATCAGGAGTTACATTAATAACAGGTGCTTGAAGTGTTATTTTTTTAGCCATTATTATTCGCCATTAACAAGTCTTAATACATTTTCACGTCTTTTTAATAAATCTTGTTTTTGTTCTTTTGTCATGCCTTGCAACAATTTATTAATTTCAGTTTTATCATCTTTATCAATATGAACTTTTTGTTGTTCACCTGTTAATGATATAAGTTTCATTAATGTAGGATCATTAGAATACATAGCAAATTGATCTTTAAATCCATTAATTGCATTAATATTTGGATTTTGTTGATTGCCAGCAACTCTAATAACACCTCTATTTAATAAATCTTGAGAGGTCACTTGCGTTGCTTTTTCATTTCTAATTAAATCAACTAAAGCATCTTTTTTAAGATTAATACTTCCATAAGCTGTGTGTTTACTTTGTAAATCCATCTGTGAACTTGGATTTTGATTTTGAATACGTTGTTCAAGATATTTAGCCAATTCTTGTTCTTTTGGTGTAAGAGTTTCTTGACCTGTTTTTCCTGCAAAATAATTAGTAATAGGGCCTGTATCAACAGTTGGGTCTTTTAATAATTTAATAATATTATCTGTAACTTGTTTTTTAGCAGGTAAATAACCAGCCTTGCTATTTGGATTAGTCATAGTATCAATAGCATTTTGATATAAATTATAACCGCTTGTGGCTTGTCCTTTATATGTTTCACCTGTTTGGCCTGCTGGCACAATAACAGGCATTGTAGCTCCTGCTGGTGCATTAGCAGGTGCAATTGGTGTAGGAACTCCAACACCTTGAATATTACCTGATGCGCCTTTAGAAGCATAAATTGGATTGCCTGCTGCATCTGTTCCAATAATTTGATTACGTTCACTAGGTGTAACTGTTTGTTGAATTGGTGCGCCTAATTTAGTGCCTGCTGGTGATCCTGTTAATAAAGGATTACCTGTAGAAACAAGATTTGTTTGACCACCTGATGAAATAGCTGTTGCACTTGGATACATTTTTTCAACTTGTGACAATCCATTAAGTGATTTTAATTGTGCTTGTGCTAACCATTGTTTTAATTGTAATGTATTGCCATTAGCAGGTAAGCCCATTAATAATTGTTTTAATGATTTATCATTGCCGCCTGCATTTTGATTAATTTCAGTTGCACGATCAATAACGTCTTGTGGTGTTAAATCAGATTTAATCATTAAGTCTGCAATATTTTGAGCAATGTTAGAAAAATGATTTCTTGTATTTTCTAATTGAAGTGAATTTAATCTTGTTTGAGCTTCTTGTGATTCTGCTTGTGCTTTTTCAATAGCAGGTCTTAATGTTTCTTCTGCTTTAGTTGTTTCAGCTTCTTTTGTTCTTATTTCTAAAGGATTTAATTGTTGTTTTTGTTTGTATGTTTGTGCAGCACCTGCAACATTAATCATATCGGCTAAAGACATGGTTGCTGGAGGTTTAACTCCTAAAGAAATGCTTGGGTCTATATTAAATGCCATAATTATTTCCTAATTAAAATATGCTGCGTGTATAAGCCGTTTTACTACCATTA
>TARA_R110000868_G_scaffold144412_4_pt1 | contig 17877 bp, 18 predicted proteins | sample TARA_R110000868 | Tara Oceans TARA_R110000868 (sample SAMEA4397489) | marine metagenome | biome: Polar Biome; feature: [SRF] surface water layer (ENVO:00010504); material: water (ENVO:00002006), including particulate matter (ENVO:01000060) such as... | depth 5 m | reverse complement strand
CGTATAGGTTTCCACCGAGCCGATGCCATAGATACACGACACCGACGCCACGATGATAACATCGTCGCGTTCGAGGATGGAGCGCGTGGCGGCGTGGCGCATCCGGTCGATCGCCTCGTTGATCGACGATTCCTTCTCGATATAGGTGTCGGTGCGCGGCACATAGGCTTCGGGCATGTAGTAGTCGTAATAGGAGACGAAATATTCCACCGCATTATCGGGAAAAAATGATTTGAACTCCCCGTAAAGCTGCGCCGCCAGGGTCTTGTTGGGGGCCAGGATCAGGGCCGGGCGCTGGACCGCCTCGATGACCTTGGCCATGGTGAAGGTCTTGCCCGTCCCGGTCGCGCCGAGCAGGACCTGGTCCCGCTCGCCGCTCTCGATCGCGGCGACGAGCTCGGCGATCGCCTGCGGCTGATCCCCGGTCGGTTCAAACTCGGCGACACAGCGAAAGCGCTGCCCGCCCTCCGATTTGCTCGGACGGTCGGGCCGGTGCGGCGCCCAGTTTTCGAGCGGCTTGGCGGGCGCGACCTCGGGAACGGTGTCGAGCACGAAGTCTTCCGGGGCGAGCAGGCTGTCATCGACGGTAAGTTTGACCATGCCCCGATATACGCATCCCGCACCCCGGCGACCAGAGGGCGAGGGTGTGATGCTGACGGCACGGTGTCAGGAGGCCCGGACAGGCGAAGGGGGGCGGACTAACCACGAGTAGGCAGATATTAAATGATCTCTGTCAGTATGGCGTCCTGAAGTTGGAGATACTCATGTCCGCCATTACCCTGCCTGAGCTCAACATCCTGCTGATCGATGACAGCCGCTCCATACGCGCCGTGCTCAAGACGCTGCTGCGCGGGCTGGGGGTGACGCGGGTCTGGGAAAGCCGCGATGCCGAGGACGCGCTTGTCGTGGCCAGACTCTGCCGGCCAGATGTCGCGCTGGTGGATTATGATCTCGGCCAGGCGAGCGGGCTCGATGCCATTGCCCGCTTTCGCGATCCGGGGCTGAGCCCGGATACCGGCTTGCCAATGATCCTTCTGGCGCCGTCCTGCCTGCCTCACATTGTGCGCGGCGCAGAGGCTGCCGGCGTGAATGCGATCCTGCCGAAACCGGTCAATGCGGCGACGCTGGGCCGCCGGATTCTGGACATATTCGAGCAGGCGAGGGCGCTGCCGCTTCGTGCGGCTGGCTAGGACGCGCACGGGGGTGTGAAATGCCGGGGGGGCAAGTCTGATGGTGAGCACGGTATTGCGCGGTCTGCGCATTCTCGTTGTTGAGGATGTGCCGGCGCTTCGGCAATTAATCTGTCGTATGATTGAGGGGCTGGGCTGCGAGAGCATTGCCGCAGCGGGGACAATTGCCGATGCCTGGGCCCTGCTCAACGCACAGAAATTCGACGCGCTCCTGCTCGATTATCAGCTCGCGGGCGAGGTCGGTTTGAAACTGGTCACACGGCTGCGCGCTGACTGTGTCGCGCTCAATCATGATTTGTCGGTGGTGGTGCTGACGGGGCAAGCCGATGCTGCCCGGGTCTGTGCCTGCAAGGCTGCAGGTGCCGACGCGATCATGATCAAGCCGGTCCAGCCGGATGTGCTTGGTGCGCGAATTATTGCCGCGACCGCGCCGCGCCTGGACACTGCCCGGCATGCCGGACGTGCTTACGCGTCGTCATAGACATCGGCCTCGATCACCGCATCGAGACCGGCTTCCAGATAATCGCCGAGCAAGGGGGCGCCGAGCAGGTAGCCGGCCGTCGGCGCACTTCGCCGGGCCTGCGCCTCCTTGACGGCGGCGACGAACTCGCTGCCTTCGAAGTCACCCCGGCCGATCCAGTAGAGCGCCACCAATTCGGTCTGGCTTTCCTCGTCGAGCCCGTCAATCCAGTTGGTGATTTCATCGCTGATCGGATCATGATCGCCGGTCAGCAGCGATTCCACAAAATCGGTCTCGGCGCTGTCAGGATCAGACTGGAAGTCCTCGATCTGCTCCTTGCCATCATAGGCCTTGGCCCGGAGGATGAGGTTACGCACTGATTTCTCTGCCATATTCATAAGCAGGTCCTTTCCGGAAGGCCCGTAGCCACCCACGCCCGAAGCCTAGTCTAGCATAGGGCTGACGCGACGACCCGCTGAAACACGTGCGGCCCTCAAGATGCGACCATCTGTCCGCCCGCACAGCTGCCCGGCAAGGGCCGGCAGAAAGACTTGGTTAATGTCGAGCAGGCACATTCGGGCTGCCTACTGATTCACCACTGCCCAGTGAGAGCCCATGTCCGGCAGTTTCGATCGCATCCGCGTCCTCATCGTTGAGGACAATGCGCACATGTCGACAATTCTGCGCACCATCCTGCAAGGGTTTGGCGTGCGCACGATTATCGAAGTGCGTGATGCCGCCGATGCGTTTGAAACCATGCGCGACGTCAATCCCGATTTTGCCCTGGTCGACTATATGCTCGGCGATCTGAACGGGCTGGAATTCACCCGGCTGGTGCGCACGGCTTCGGACAGCGCCAATAAATACCTGCCCATCATCATGGTCACCGGACATACGGATCGGTCCAAAGTGCTCGAGGCGATCAATGCCGGGGTCAATGAATATCTGGCAAAGCCTGTTCGTCCGGTCGACCTCTTCCGCCGGATTTCGGCGCTGATCGAGCGTCCGCGGCGCTTCGTCAAGGCTCCGACCTATTTCGGACCCGACCGCCGCCGCCGGCAGGATCCTCGCTTTAATGGTCCATGGCGCCGCTCGACGGATGATGAAGAGGCGGCGGCCTCCTAGAGGCGCCCACGCGATTGCCTTGCCTTATCGCGCCGAACCAGCTTCCATTTCCATATAGATATTGAAGACGATAACCGCCTCGCGGGCATCGACGGCCTTTCGCTTGCGGATGATCGAGGCGAAGTCGGCATTATTGACCAGGAGTTCCGGTCCCAGGCTGACCAATTCCTCCCGCGTGATCAGGGCCGTATCACAGCTCAGCGGAGCACCGCAGCCCGAGCGGCAACTGATCGCGTCGGCGGTCGCCAGCATGTCGGCCAGGGCGCGCGCGGCCTCGCGGTCCGCGATGAAGACCCGGCCATAGGGATCGAAGCCGACTGAATCGAGGTGGAACACCACGCCGCGTCCTTGCGCCATTTTCGCCTCCTGACTGAAACTATCAGAAGTGTACTTCTTTTGTTCCGCAATCTCAAGGCGAAATTTAGCGGCCGGCTTCGACCAGGCCGGTAATCTCGTCTGATGTCGTGCACCAGCTTGCGACCAGCCGGGCCGAGCCGTCTGGCCATTGGTAGAATCCGGCACCAGCTGCACGCATCGCATCGGCCGTGCCGCCGGGAATACGGGCGAAGACTTCATTGCCATCGACCGGGTGGAGAATTTCAACGCCCGGAAGTGCGGCGAGGCCCGCAGCAAGGCTGGCCGCGCGCTCATTCGCGGTGCGGGCCAGCGTGAGCCAGAGATCATCGGCCAGCCAGGCTTCGAACTGGGCCGCCATGAAGCGGATCTTGGGGGCCATGTGACCGCCGCGCTTCTGGCGAACCTGCAATTCCTCGAAGCGGTCCATAACGGACGGGAAGAGAATGATCGCCTCGGCGCCGAGCGCGCCATTCTTGGTGGCGCCGAAACACAGCACGTCAACGCCGGCCTTCCAGGTCAGCTCTGCCGGCGAGCAGCCCAGCGAAACCAGCGCATTGGCGAAGCGGGCCCCATCCATATGGACGAAGGCGGGGCGATCCTTGATGCGGCCGGCCCGCTCTGCGACTTCGGCCGGTGTGTAGGCGGTGCCGCTCTCGGTCAGGTTCGACAGGGAGAGGACGCGGACCGGGCTGGTATGGACAAAGCCTTCAGGTGTTTCGGCGAGGACGCGGTCGAGCTCGGTCAGATCGATCTTGGCATGCTCGCCGCGCAGCGGAATGAGCTTGCCGCCGCCGGTATAGAATTCCGGGGCGCCGCGCTCATCGCGATGAATATGCGCCTCGTCATGGCAGAGAATGGCGCCGTGTGCCGGGCACAGGACGGACAGGGCCAGGGCGTTCGATGCCGTGCCGGAAACTGCGAAGAGCAGTTTCAGATCGCTCTCGAATATCTCTTTCAGCCGGGTCTCGACCCTCGCCGAGATGGCATCACCGCCATAGCTCGGCGCGTAGCCGGTATTGGCGGCAGTGATCGCCTCGATCAGGCGTGGGTGGGCGGGGGCGGTGGTGTCGGAAAAGAAGTTCATGGCGCAAATGGAACTGTCTCGGGCGCCAAGGTCAATCGCCAAAGGCGGGGTCGGGATGCCGCGGCGGCAGGCTGTCGCGCATTTCATCAGACGATGAGGTGGATCGCTGAGTCGGATCGGCCAGGCTGGACTGGCCGCGCAGGTCTGCGAGCGGCAGGCCGTCACTCTCGAACAGGGCGCGAATTTCTTCAGGACTCATCCCCAGACCCGTCGCGGCCCGCTGTCCTGCCGCGATATTGGCGTCGCTGGCATAGCGCAGCATTGAGAGGCCATCCGGGTCGGGATCGTCGGGGCAATGGCCGGCCTCGCGCGTCGCTTCTGACGAGGTCAGGCAGAAGACTTCGCGCAGGAAATAGGGCGTGCTGCCCGGTCCGCCGGAATAGGGCACAGCGGCGGTGTCATATTCGGGCAGGCCAATGATCTCAGCTTCAGAGGAAGGCTCGCCACTGGCCGCTTCATCGTCAGCTTCGCCCGATTCCACCTCCCGTCCAGCCAGTTCCGGAGACGTGTCAGCCGCAGGCGGCGCGGCAGGCGCGTCCCGCGAGGCTTCAGCTGCAGCTTCGGGCTCGATGGGTGTGTCCTCCGCTTCAACGGGCACAGGCGGAGTGAGAGGAGGGGAGACAAGGACCAGATTGATGACATCGGGCCGACTGGGCGCGCCAGCCTCGCGCGGCACGAGAAGGAGGCCCATAATCAAGACACCATTGACCGACAGCGCCAGCGTCCAGGACAGGGCGCGGCGTGAAACGGCTTCGCGAGCGGGTCGGACGGCAGCCTGGCCCAAAAACAACTCCCAAACAGCCCCCGCCGTCGTGCCATCGTTACTGGAGCCGGCGCGCCGATGCGAGTCCGGAATGATAACAATCCTGTAAGTCTTGTGAGCGCCGCTGGACGCGCAGGCCTGGACTGGCAGCAATTCCTGCTGGTCCGATATCAGGTGCCAATCGCCTGCGCGGGCACAAGGATAGGCTTGTCCCGCCCCAGCTCTACGGCGGAATCGTCGAGCATATAGACCTTGCCTGCGGGGATTGCGGTTTCGAGTTGTTTCAACCGGGTCAGCCCATTGGCGGCGAAGGCTGCGACCGAGTCTGCCGGGTGCTCAGACGTGTTGATCAGCGGGGTAGGGGTGTGGACCGAAGCTCCGGAAGGGGGGGGCGGGCGGCGCAAGACGCTGCGGGCAAGACCCACGATCGCGGCGGCCCGTTTCGGGCCAGCGATGCCGTGCAGCCAGAAGGCAAAGCCCGCGCGTGCGGGCGCGAGTGGTCCTGCCTTGCGGGCAATTCTGGAAATCTCCCGCAGGCGCGGAAGGGTGAGCTCGCTGGTCTTCGTGTCGGTGCCCCAGTAGACGGCCGAGAGAAACCGTTCGGTTCGGCCGAAGCGAAAGCCTGCCTCGTGGAAGCGTACCCAGAGGTCCCAGTCCATCGTGTAGTGAAGCGAGCGGTCTATGCCCCCCACCCGGTCCAGGCATGACCGTCTGAAAAAGCAGGATGGCTGCGAAACCGTGTTCGAGCGCAAGATCAGCGGCCCGATATCGGCTACCTGATCAACGATACCCGTTGTGGCACCGGCCGCGTTGATGATCGTGGAATTTCCGTACCAGATGTCGAGGCCGGAATCGGCACCAAAGGCCGCCGCAGCCTCCTCAAGCGCCCAGGGCATCAGCACGTCATCGCCATTGAGCCAGCCGAGGACTTCGCCGCGGGTATTGTCCCAGCCTTCCTGGATGGCGTCAGCCTGACCCAGGTCAGAGCCGTACCTCACATAGGCAAAGTCGAGGCCGCTGGCCTCTGCCGCAGCGCGCACGCGCGGGTCTCCGCTGGCATCAAGCAGCGCAACCTCAAGGGTGGCATCCTGCAGCCTGAGGCTTCGAAATGCCGCCGGTAACAAAGGGTGCCAGGCCCCGATCGGCACGGAAATGGAAAACGATGGAGTTCGCACTCGTAGCATTTCTTTTATCTGCGCGTGTGACTGTGTAATAAGGCCATAAGTGTGGGCATGCCTAGGTGTTTTGACCGTCAATACCACCGCAGCGGCCCTCATGGCCTGCAAGCCCGGGCATTCGGGGTGGGTTCAGACTGACCTTGCCTGGAGCCGTTCTTGCGCGTGGCGCGGCCGGCCAGATTGTTGATATACCAGCCGGGCGTGCGCAGGACGCCGGAATTTGAGATCGGGGCAGAGAACCATATGTGCGGAATAGTCGGTGTTATCGCCAGTGTTGATGCGGCCCCCTGGATCATCGAAGGCCTCAAACAGCTTGAATATCGTGGCTATGATTCAGCCGGCATCGCGATCTCTTCTCCCGACGGATCCGTGGTTCGCTATCGCGCCGCGGGAAAACTGAAGAATCTCGAAGACAAGATTCAGGGCATCGAACTGGCTGGTGGGACCGGTATCGGCCATACGCGCTGGGCGACACATGGCGTCCCGTCAGAAGCGAATGCCCATCCGCACGAGGCTGGCCGCGTCTACGTGGTTCACAATGGAATTATTGAGAATTTCAAGGAATTGAGGGTTGAGGCAGCGAGCAAGGGCGCTGTCTTCCAGAGTGAGACCGACACTGAAGTGGTTGCCCAGCTGATGAATATCGAGCTGTTGGCGGGCAAGTCCGCCGAGGTCGCCTTCTCTTCGGTACTGGGGCGGCTCCACGGGGCGTTTGCGCTGGTCGCGATGGTTCAGGGCCGCAAGGACCTCGTCATGGGCGCTCGCCAGGGTGCCCCATTGGCGGCCGGTATGGGCGAGGGCGCGACATTCCTGGCGTCCGATCCGATCGCCATTGCCCGCCATGCCGACACGATCGCCTATCTCGAGGATGGTGAGTATTGCTTCCTGCGGCCGGACCGGATTGATTTCTTCAATACGCGCAGTGGCGCGCCGGTCGACAAGGCATACAAACGGCTGGATTTTGTCGGCGCCACCGTAGGCAAGGGCAATCACCGTCACTTCATGCAGAAAGAAATCTACGAGCAGCCCGAAGTGGTCGGGCATACGCTCAGCAGCTATCTTGACGCGGTTTCCGGCACAGTGCGCGCCCGGGAAGGGGTGGACTTCGCCGCGGCGACCCGCCTCCTGATCGTCGGATGCGGCACCGCCTCCTATGCCGGCATGGTCGCCAAATACTGGTTTGAATCCCTGTCGGGCCTGCCGGTGCAGGTCGATATTGCGTCGGAGTTTCGCTACCGCAATCCGGCTTTCATGCCCGGCGATGTCGCGCTCTTCATCTCCCAGTCCGGCGAAACCGCCGATACGCTCGAGGCAATGCGCCTGTGCAAGTCGGCCGGTATGAAGACCATTGCCTTGGTGAACTCGCCCCATTCCAGTATGGCGCGCGAAGCTGACATCGTCGCGCCGACCATGGCCGGGCCGGAGATCGGTGTCGCCTCGACCAAGGCCTTCACCTGTCAGCTGGCTTCCCTGGCTTCACTGGCCGTTCTCGCCGCTGTCCAGCGCGGGCGGATGGATGTCGCTGAACAGGCGCGTCAGGTCGCCCTCTTGATGAGCATACCCGGTCTGATGGCGCAGTCCCTGCGGATCGAGGACCAGATCAACCGGCTCGCCGGCGAACTCGCCCAGGCGCCGATCGTGCTCTATCTCGGACGCAATGAATTCTTCCCGATGGCTCTGGAAGGCGCGTTGAAGCTCAAGGAAATCAGTTACATCCATGCGGAGGGCTATGCTGCAGGCGAGCTGAAACACGGACCGATCGCGCTGATTGAAGAGGATGTCGCGGTGATCGTGATCGCGCCCCATGACGCGCTCTTCGTCAAGACGCGCTCCTCCATCCAGGAAGTACGCGCACGCGGTGCGCGCGTCATCGCGATCACGGATGATCGCGGCGCGGCGGAACTCGAGGGCGAGGCCAGCTCCATTATCACCCTGCCGCAGGCTGAAGGCATTGCTGCGCCTCTCGTCGCGGCGGTCGCTGTGCAATTGCTGGCCTACTATGTCGCCGTTCACAAAGGCACGGATGTCGATCAGCCTCGCAATCTCGCCAAATCCGTAACCGTCGAATAGCGAAATCTTTCGTGACTTTATCGGCTGTGTGAGGCGGTCTATAGGGCGGCTGACCTTTAATGGCATGACCTGTTCGCGGGCCCTGCATCCTCAAACTGTGGAAGCTCCATGACCGACATGATCCCCTTCATCGATCTCAAGGCACAACGCCGCCGTATCGGCGCCAAGATTGACGCTGCCGTGGCCAAGGTGCTCGAGGATGGCCGCTACATTCTCGGCCCGGAAGTCGCAGAGCTGGAAGCGGACCTGGCGGCCTTCAATGGCGACGGGCGGGCCCTGAGCTGCGCCAACGGCACCGACGCGATCCTGATTCCCTTGATGGCCTGGGGTGTCGGGCCGGGCGACGCGGTCTTCGTGCCGAGCTTCACCTTTGCCTCAACCGCTGAAGTCGTGGTGCTGGCCGGGGCTTCGCCGGTCTATGTCGACATTGATTCCGAGACCTTCAACATGTCGCCAGCCAGCCTGGCGGCGGCAATCGAGGCTGTAAAAGCCAAGGGTGAGCTGACGCCGCGTGCCGTCATTGCCGTGGATCTGTTTGGCCAGCCCGCCGATTATCCGGCGCTGACGGAGATCGTCCGCGGCCACGGCCTGAAATTCATCGCCGACGGTGCCCAGGGCTTTGGCTGTACCCTGCACGGACAGTCCTCGCTGCATTGGGCTGATGTGCTGACCGTCAGCTTCTACCCGGCCAAGCCGCTGGGGTGTTATGGCGATGGTGGCGCCATCCTGTGCAAGGATGACGCGCTGTTCGACACGATGAAATCGATCCGCGTCCACGGTGAGGGCAAGGAACGCTATGAGTATGCCCGTATCGGCCTCAATTCGCGCCTCGACACGATCCAGGCGGCTATTCTGCTCGAGAAACTCCGTGTCTTCCGCGAGGAAATTGGCATGCGCCAGCGCGTCGCTGACCGCTATGCGGCGGGCTTTGGCAATCAGGTCAAATGGCCTCGCATGATTGACGGTGCCCAGTCGAGTTGGGCGCAATACACGATCGAGGTTGCGGACCGGGACGGTTTCCGCGCCCACCTCGCCTCCAAGGGCGTGCCGAGCGCGATCTATTACCCGATCCCGCTGCACATGCATGAGCCCTACGCCTCCTATCCGCTGGCGCCGAACGGGCTTCCCGTGACCGAAGCGGCCGCCGGGCGCGTGGTCTCGCTTCCCATGCATCCTGACATGCCCGACGCCGATATTGACCAGGTGATCGCGGCTGTCTTGAGCTATCCTGCAGCCCACATTTGAGAATCGCCGCCTGAATGCGCTTGCATTTGATGGCGCGTGCGGGTGGTAATTTGTGCAGACCTGTCCTAAATCGCGCTGATGATTGGGAGCGGGAGCCAATCCGGCCCATCTGGCATACCGGCGAGTGAGGACTTGATGAGTACAATCCAGGAAAGCGTTCGTGATTACGCGAACCGGTTCAAGAGTGCCAGGCATCGTGAGCGGCCGCTCTCGGCGCACCTGAAGGCGCTTGAGTCGGAAAGCATGCATATCATGCGCGAAGTCGCATCCGAGTTCTCAAATCCGGTGATGCTGTACTCGATCGGCAAGGACTCTGCGGTGATGCTGCACCTGGCGTTGAAGGCCTTCTACCCTTCCCTGCCGCCTTTCCCGCTCCAGCACGTCGACAGCACGTTCAAGTTCCGGGACATGATCAGCTTTCGTGACGCGATCGCGGCCGAGCTGGGCCTGGAAATCCGTGTCGAGATCAATCAGGAGGGTGTCGAACGCGGCATTAACCCGTTTGATCATGGCTCCAGCCTGCACACCCAGGTGATGAAGACCGAAGCCCTGCGCACGGCGATGACCCGTCACAAATACGATGCCGCCTTTGGCGGTGCCCGTCGTGATGAGGAAAAATCGCGCGCCAAGGAGCGGATTTTCTCCTTCCGCGACGGCAATCATGGCTGGGATCCAAAGAACCAGCGGCCTGAACTCTGGCGCAATTACAATACCAAGATCAAGCAGGGGGAATCGATCCGCGTTTTCCCGCTGTCCAACTGGACCGAGCTGGATATCTGGCAATACATCCTCGAGGAAGATATTCCGATCGTGCCGCTTTATTTCGCGGCTCACCGGCCGGTGGTCGAGCGTGATGGTCAATTGATCATGGTCGATGACGAGAGACTGCCGCTGCGCGAGGGCGAAACACCGGATCTTCGCATGGTGCGCTTTCGCACCCTGGGCTGTTACCCCCTTACCGGCGCCGTCGAGTCGTCCGCCCAGACCCTTGAGGAAATCGTCATCGAAATGCTCACCGCCCGTACTTCGGAGCGGTCGGGGCGTCTGATCGATCATGATGAGGCCGGGTCGATGGAGAAGAAGAAGCGCGAGGGGTATTTCTGATGGACGCGAAGAGCGCGCACGCCGATGTCATGGAACGCCTGACCCATTCAGGTGGCCAGGGCGTCCTGCGGTTTCTGACCTGCGGATCTGTCGATGATGGCAAGTCCACCCTGATCGGACGGCTTCTGTATGATTCAAAGCTGCTGTTCGAGGATCAGATCAATATTCTCGAGCGTGACAGCCGCAAGCATGGCACGGTCGGCGAGGATATCGACTTTGCTCTCCTGCTCGACGGGCTCGAAGCGGAACGCGAGCAGGGCATCACCATCGATGTCGCCTATCGCTATTTCGCCACCGAGAAGCGCAAGTTTGTTGTCGCCGATACGCCGGGTCACGAGCAATACACGCGCAATATGGCCACAGGCGCCTCGACCGCTGACGTCGCAGTCATGATGATAGATGCGCGCAAGGGCGTGCTCGTTCAGACCCTGCGTCACACCTATATCGCGCGCATGATGGGCATTCGCCACATCGTGCTGGCCGTCAACAAGATGGATCTGGTCGAGTATTCGCGAGGCCGTTTCCACGAGATTGTCGCGGAATACCTCAAGAATGCCGAGAGCCTCGGCTTCGAGAGCATCACGCCGATCCCGATGTCAGCGCGCTTTGGCGAGAACGTCACGATCCGCAGCGATAAAATGACCTGGCACACCGGTCCGACCTTGATCGAGCACCTGGAAAATATCGACATCACCGCGGATATTGTCAGCGAACCCTTCCGGATGCCGGTGCAATGGGTCAACCGGCCCAACCTCAATTTCCGCGGTTATTCCGGTGTCATCGTTTCCGGGTCTGTGAAACCGGGCGATGCGGTGGTCGTTGCCCAGTCAGGCACGGCTGCCAATGTCAGCCGGATTGTCACCGCCGATGGCGATCTGGAGGAAGCCGTTGCGGGCGACTCTGTAACCTTGGTGCTCAACCACGAGATCGATATTTCCCGCGGCGATATTCTTTCTACTGCGGACGAGCGCCCGGAAGTCAGCGATCAGTTTGCCGCTGAAATCCTCTGGATGAACCAGGATGATCTCCTCCCGGGCCGCTCCTATCTGCTGAAGATCGGTACCGCGACCACACCCGCGACGATCTCCTCGCTCAAGCACCGTGTTGACGTCAACACCTATGAGAAACAGCCCTGCAAGAAGCTCGAGATGAACGGGATCGGGATGTGCAATGTCTCCACAGCACGCCCGATTGCCTTTGATCCCTATCACAAGATCCGGGATATGGGCGCTTTCATCCTGATCGACCGCTTCACCAATCAGACGGTCGGGGCCGGCATGATCGAATTCGGTCTGCGCCGCGCGACGAATATCCACCATCAGGCCATGGATGTGACCAAGGCCTACCGCTCCCAGATCAAGGCGCAAAAGCCCGCCATCCTCTGGTTTACGGGCCTGTCCGGTGCCGGCAAGTCAACCGTCGCCAATATTGTAGAGCGCAAGCTGGCCCAGGCGGGCCACCACACCTATCCGCTCGATGGCGATAATGTCCGCCACGGTCTCAATCGCGATCTCGGCTTTACCGATGGCGACCGGGTGGAAAACATTCGCCGCATTGGCGAGGTCGGCCGCCTGTTTGTCGATGCGGGCATGCTGGTGACCTGTTCCTTTATCTCGCCCTTCCGGTCCGAGCGCCAGATGGTGCGCGAGCTGGTCGAGGATGGCGAGTTCGTCGAGGTCTTCGTCGATACGCCGCTGGAAGTCTGCATGCAGCGGGATCCCAAGGGCCTCTACAAGAAGGTCAAGGCTGGTGAAATCAAGAACTTTACCGGCTTTGACAGTCCGTATGAGGCTCCGGAGGATCCGGAATTGCGGATTGATACGACGGAAATGTCCGCGGAAGATGCGGCTGATCGCGTTATCCGCTTTCTGCGCGAGACCGGCCGTCTGGGTTAGGCTTCGAGGCAGCGCACAATCAAAGGGCCGGGCGTGATCGCCCGGCCCTTTTTCGTGCCGTCAATGCGCCGCTTCGCCCGGCGCTAGGGACGTTTGCCCCAGGCGACGAAGGCGCCATTGAGAAACTCAGTGTCGAGCTTGGCATAGAGAAAGGGCTCGCCATCGGGCAGGAGCACGGCGCCGCCTGCGGCATTCAGCACGGCATGTCCGGCGCCGGTATCCCATTCGCGCGTCGGACCGAAACGTGGATAGACATCGGCGATCCCTTCGGCGATCAGGCAGAATTTCAGCGAGGAGCCGGCAGAGGTTGAATCGGTGACCCCCACTTTCTTTGCAAAGGCCTTGGTGGCCTCATCCGCGTGGGACCGGCTCATGACGCCTGTCAGCCCGCCTGCCGGCTGGGCGCGTGTCGCAATGGCGTCGAGCGCAGAGTGATCGACCGCATCACCTGCGACCAGCTTGCCGGCCCAGGCAGAGGTGCCACCGATATAGATCCGTTCCAGGGCAGGCGCATAGACGCAGCCAGCGGTCGGGACCCGATTTTCGATGAGCGCGATATTGACAGTGAACTCGCCATTCTTGTTGATGAATTCCTTGGTGCCATCGACCGGGTCAACGAGCACGAAAGTCGAGCCGATATCGGGGCGGAAACCGGCTGAGAAACTCTCTTCTGCCAGAACGGGGACTCCCGGGAGAATGCGCTCGAGACCGGTCAGGATGATCTTTTCGGCGATTTCATCGGCGTCGGTGACAGGTGATGCATCGTCCTTGCTGCGCGACTCAAAGTCCGAATTATATATATCCATAATGGCCGCACCGGCCTCGCTGCAGAGGCGGGCAAATTCGAATGCAAGGGCATTTTTATCATTGATCAAGGACATGAAATCTCACTGTCTGGACTAGAGGTGCAGGATGGAAATTGAGCAAAGCGCCGCTGCTGCATAGGCAATAAACACGATCCCGCCAAGCCGCAGGAAGTGGGACAAGCGATATCGGCCTGGCGTCATGACCATCAAATGCGTCTGATAGCCGAAGGGCAGGAGGAAGCTGGCGCTGGCCCCGAAGGCGGTTGCCAGCACAAAAGCCTCGGCCGGCAGGGCGAGCTGGGCGGCGGTCGCCAATGCAACCGGGAGGGTCGTCAGTGCGGCGCTCGCATTGGAAAACATCTCGGTCATCACCCAGGCGAGCGCGAAGATGGCTGTCAGTGCGGCCCAGGGCGGCAGGCCGCCGACCGAGCCGGCAATGATGCCGGCCAGGAAATCAGATGCGCCCGAGCTCTGGACCAGCTCACTCAGGAGCACAGCCCCCCAAAGCATGATGATGAGATCAATGGGAAAGATGCGCTTGGCTTCACGCGGCGACAGCCAGCCGGCAAGGATGCAGGTAGCCGCCATCACAAATGCGCCGAGCGCGAAGGGGATGATCTGGAAAATCGCCGCGATCAGCATTGCAGCGAAACTCAGCCCCAGGGCGATGCTGTTGCGACGGCTCAGCGGAACCTGCCCCGGCTCCTCGACATCGAGGATGTGGAGATTGGCTCTCAGATTCTCGCGGGATGTGAAATCCGGACCCGCCGCGAGAATGAGAAAATCGCCAGTCTGCAGGCGGATCTCGCCGAGCTTGCCAGAGAGACGCTCCTCGCCACGGCTGATGGCGACGACGGAGGCGTCGAAGCGGGACCGGAAATCGGCTTCGCGCAAGGTTCGCCCCGCCAGCACGGAATTATTCGCGATGACCGCGTGGTACAGGCTTCCCAGGCTTTCGGAGCGCGGCGAACTGTCGAGGGTCACGCCCTTGATGGCCAGCAGCTCGTCGACCTGCTCAATATCACCGACGAAGATCAACCGGTCATCCGGCTGAATGTGCACGGATGGGTTTACCGGCGTGATAAGCTGTTCGCCGCGAATGATTTCGGCGAGGAAGAAGCTCTTCAGGCTGCGCAGTCGATTATCGGTGATATTGCGTCCGATCATCACCGAGCCTGGCTCGACCCGCGCCTCGAAATAGAAGATGGCCGAGGCGGATTCCTCTGTCGCCTTCGAGGGTTTCAATATGAGGGGGGCTGCCGCGAGCAGGGCCAGGAGAACGGCGCCAGAGACCATCAAGCCCGGTATGATGAAATCGAGGGCCGTCAGGACGAGGCCGCTATGGGCTGCTTCGCCCACCACCATCAGGCTTGCGCTGGTCCCGAACGGGGTCAGCATGCCGCCGGCCAGGGCCATGTAGGAGAGCGGCAGAAGCAGGGTGTGCGCCGGAATGCTCCGGTGCCGTGATGCCGGCCCGAGGAAGGCCCCGACAACGGCCGTATTTGGCGTGACCGCCGAGATCAGCGCAGTCAGCCCGAGAAACCGGCCCAGACTCAGGCGCGGGGAGACTGCGTCCTTCCCGAACAGGGCGCGGCCGATGCCGGGTATTTTTGTCAGAGTCGCTGCGACCACGACCAGGCTGGTAACCGCAACGATTGAGGGGGTGGTGATCGCCTGGATGGCGTCATCGAAACTGATGGCGCCAAAACAGATGACAGCGACAATGAAGCAGGCGAAAGACCGCGAAACACTGAAGCGTCCGGAAAGCAGCATGGCCGCGAGAGCGACCATGAGGAAATAGTCTCCGACATGCGCTATCAATTGAGACCCTTGCCGGATTGAGATGGGTGGTTGCCAAGCGGCCAGTCCTAACGAATTGCAGGCCCAATCCAAGTGTTTCATTCGCAACATGTGCATTTTGTTGGCGATTACGCCTTGCCCTGACTGGGTTGTCGCCGCGACGGGTGATAGCCTCAGCGCCCATGGGTGAGCACGCAGGAATGGTTGGGCGGTAATGACAACGCAGGAAGTTTCAGCCCGCTCGCGCCCGGACGCCGCATCTGGTTTTGACGTGACCGTGCTGATCGTTGGCTATCGCAGCCGGGATACGATCGGCCGCTGCCTTGATGCACTGGCGCGCCAGACCTGCCGGCCGGCCCGCATTCTCCTGCTGGAGAACGGCTCACCTGAGGGCGAGAGGATATTGCCTGACGAGGTTCCTGCCGGGATCGAGTTCATCGCCAGTGAGGTGAATCTGGGATTTGCCGGCGGCAATAACCGCCTCGCCGCCATGGCCAGCACGACCTGGCTGGTCCTGCTCAATCCTGATGCCTTTGCCAGGGATGACTGGGTCGAAAACCTGGTTCTGGCGACGCGAAAATATCCTGAAGCGGCGATGTTCGGTTCGACCCAGTATGCCAGCGGGCAGGACGGACTGCTGGACGGGGTCGGCGATGTCTATTCTGCCGCGGGGTTGGCCTATCGCGCCGGCTATGGCCGGCCTGTCTCACTTCTGCCGCCGGATGGCGAGGTGTTTGGCGCCTGCGGCGCCGCCCTCCTCATCCGCCGCGAGCTGTTCGAGAGCCTGGCTGGCTTCGATGAGCGCTTCTTTTGCTATAATGAGGATGTCGACCTGGCCTACCGGGCCCGACTGGCCGGGCATGTGACCATCCAGCTGCGCGATGCGGCGGTCGACCATCTGGGCTATGCCTCTTCGGGCCGCCGCTCGGAATTCGCGACCTATTACGGGGTTCGCAACCGGCTCTGGGTTTTCATGAAGAATACGCCGGGATGGCTCTTCTGGCTGCTGGCACCGGTGCATGCTGTGGTGACGCTGCTGCTCTGGCTCTCTTCGGCGCGCTTCGGGCAGGCGGGGGTGTTTTTCCGGGCGCTGCGCGACGCCCTGGCGGCGCGGGCCGACATGTTTCGCTCACGCCGGGAGATCCAGGCCGCGCGCACGGTGAGTGCCTGGACGATCGCGCGCGCCATGAGCTGGAATCCCCTCAATCTGGTGACCCGGGCCCCTGATGTGCGCCCCTATCCTCGCGTTGAGGAGTGACAGCCCTCGATCTGGTCGAGCGCTGTGAGTTCCACCAGGGCCAGGTCCAGATTATTCCGCGTTGGCCGTGAATCCGGCCAAGCGCCGATATAGCCATAGGCCCATTCACAGCGTGGGGGTGAAAACTCGAGGATGACGTCCTCGAAGTCTGACCCTGGCATCGCTTCGCGCCAGGTATTCTGTCCCACACCATCGACAAAGAAGTTCAGAAGCGTGGTTTCGGCGCCGTCCACATCCGCTTGCCGCAAGCGGAATCGCACGCGGATCCGGTGCCCCTGCAGGGCCGTGAGCTCGTCCGGAGACAGCGTAAAAAACGCACCGGCGGACTGAATGCCTTCCAGCGGCCCGCGCACGGCGGCGATCCGGGCAAAGGTTTCGCCGTCCTGGGTCAGGACCTGGACACTCAGCCCATTGCCAACCGTTATGGCATTGAGGCTGTCGCCCTCGAACAGAATGCCGTCGGTGAGGATCTCCTCGCGTGGACGGGTCGGGCCGCTGCCAGTGCTGAGCGCGCCGGCAACCATGCCGGTCACGGCGAGTGCGGCAATCGGATAGAAGGCCCAATCAGGCAGGCTGTACATGGTGAGTTCGGACCGGGTTGCGAGGGTGATGGACACGATGCCCCTGTTTGGCGCGGATGCCCGGCGGGGTCAACGGGCCGCTCTATGCCACCGCCTTGGCAATCCCGCTATCCGAACACGGCATTGATCACTGGAGTCAAGGTGCCGGGGGGTAATGTTGAGAGACTACTTGAACTTTGACGCGATACAGAGGATTCTGGTGTCATGACGATGCACTCGAATTCAGCCGACGATCCCTTGCTGGCAGCCGTGACCCGGTTGAACGGGGCTCTGGCGCGCATTGAAGGTCAGGCCAAGAAACTGCGTGGCCGGGTCGAGCGTGCCGAGACGGCGGCCCTGGGCGCGCGCGATTCTGATGATGACCGTGCCCGTCTGGCTGATGCACTCGATACGACGCGGGCGCGTGAAGCCGCGTTGCAGCAGGCGGCCCAGCATGCGTCAGACGCGCTGGACCGGGCGATCGGCGAATTGCGCCTGATGGTCGAGGAGGAGTAGGGCGCCATGTCAAAAGTTGCGGTGACGCTCAATGGCCGGGTTTACACTATCGGCTGCGAGGAGGGCCAGGAGGCCTATCTGCGCGAACTCTCCGGCTATCTCGACGAGAAAGTGACCCACATGGCCCAGCAGGTCGGCCAGATCGGCGATCTGCGTCTGGTCGTGATGGCTTCGCTCATCGTTGTCGATGAGCTCAAGGATGCCGAGCGCCGTGCCGATACGCTGGAAGCTCAGATCGAACGCTTCCGCGCCGAGGCCCAGGGCGCTGACAGCATGCATGATAGCGAGCGCCAGCAATTGGCCGATCATCTCCTGCGCGCCGCCCAGCGTCTGGAAGCCCTGGCCGCCAGCCTGGATTTCCCGGATCGCGATGCTGAAGGGGCCGAGGCCAGGCCAGTGGCTGAGCAGAAAATCCGCTTTGCAGATGCGCGCACTTGAGCTGACGCCCATTCGGTATCACATATAG
>TARA_R110000868_G_scaffold176609_1_pt1 | contig 17887 bp, 8 predicted proteins | sample TARA_R110000868 | Tara Oceans TARA_R110000868 (sample SAMEA4397489) | marine metagenome | biome: Polar Biome; feature: [SRF] surface water layer (ENVO:00010504); material: water (ENVO:00002006), including particulate matter (ENVO:01000060) such as... | depth 5 m | reverse complement strand
CAAATGATGCTCTCCTTCAGCTTGAGGGTTTTGACCTTGACACCTCTGAGGGGCAGAAGGCTGCGATAGCTTTTGTTGAGTCTATGACTAAGAAAATCACCGAAGGTGATATGGACGAAAATTTCTTTCTCCGTAGTGGCATGACGGCTAATCAATGGCTGGAACTTCTTGGTCTAACCAAGGACTATGCAACTAGAGACATTGGTGGCGAAGGTGACTTCACTAAAAACGTTTCAATATCTCGAACCATTACCGAGATACAAGGCAACGAGGTAATCATTATATTGAACGAGGTCTCTTACTGGACGAAGATGATGGCGCAGATGATGCAGATGGCTAGCGGCCAAGCTCCAGCAGATATGATGGCGGCTGGCAGAATGGCTGATACTAGTAGCTATGAATCTAGTGGATCAGGCGTCGTTGTGAATATGAATTTCGACATCGGTCTAGTTGTCGCATCGAATATTGACAGGGTATTGCAAGAGGCCGATAACAAAGTAAGAGCTGAGTATTACAAAGCATTCCCACGGTATTAAATGGCTGCTAATAGAAAAGTTACTAGTATTCTTGTTTATGGTGGTAGCGGTTACTTAGTCGCCAGTGGTGACCGGGTACTCGTTGACTCATCGAATGAACTATTTACCCACCTAGGCACGGTGGTACAGGAGACTCGCGCCATCGGCATGCCCGGGGTAATGCGTTTCGACATAATGCGAGGTTCAAAATGGGCATGGGGAAATAGTCTGCAGAGCCGAATGAGGCTCAAGGTTGCTTACTCTGATGGTACATATGGAATGTTTCGTGTCCGTAGCGTTGAGCCAGACGCCGAGGGGCTTTCGAATACTGTAGTAGAGGCTTGGGAGATCTGGGCAGACTTGGGTGAGATGCTCTTGCGCTACGTGCGCGTGCCAACTCCGTCAGTGACGTACCAGTACCCGATATCCAAGATCACCGTTGATAACCTGATGAACACTATCGTATTCAATACTGAATATGGTATGCCCAGTTTTTTCAACCTTGCATCCGTAGACACTGATTTCGCAAGTGCGGTTGTTAGTGTGAACTATAACCGGATGAAGTTCCTGCAACTCATCAATGCAACGGCTGATCACATCAACATGCACACTAGCGTTACGATGGAGATGGAAGCTGTTTACAATAATTCCAGTAATGAGGTTGACATTAGCTTTGTAAGGCAGGTTGGGCTTGATGCTTCCGAGACTGGTCCTTTTGCGCCTAATCCTGATCTGCGTCCTATCCGCGGCGCAGGAAAGAGCGGCGAAATTGCTAATCGTGTTCGTCTTGGGTATTCTGATGCTCAGGACAATATGTATACTCGCATTGTGCCAATGGCAGGCCCCAGTGAAGAGGAACTGATTAGTGTTGGAGGGGCGTGGTGGGATGTTAGCTCATATGCCGCTGCTGTATTTACGGTAGAAGCCGGATGTGTTCCATTCGATGACGCCTACCTACGTGACCCTGCATCAGGAGCTACTTTTTGGGTTGAGGTTGATAACAGGGCTGCCGCACTAGGTGACCAGACGACCTATAAGATCACAGCGATGGACGCCACTGCGAATACTATTACCGTGGCAAATCACGTATCAGCATTCAGCACCTCCGCAAAGCTCCGTATTTACTCCACAATCGGCTCGGGCGTTTCCGGCGCTACGGTGCCGGGTTCCTTCGTTACGTGGATTCCTGACCCCGTAGCCGAAGCCTCAAAGGGTGTCATAGAAGAATCGCTCTCGTTTAGTGGCATTCCTCCATATGAGAACATGTTTGAAGAGGCTGGTGGTGCTGGTGACATGAGTGGCACATGGGCCGCGCCAACAGGCGGCACTGTTAGGGGCGTGACAAGCCTGCCCGAGTTCATGTTGGTACATGCTCCAGATTCAGGTTATAAAGCTATCATTAGGCAGTTAACCGTATCCACCTTAACCCTTAAGATCAAAAACAATTTTGAAGGTATCGATAGTGGTGACACCTTCACCATGGAAGATGGCTTCACATGGGAAGGGCTCTATACCGTATCAGGAACGCCTACGTATGATGCTGCTACGGGTGAGACAACCGTTGTAGTAGAGTCCCTGCATGGTGGCGAGGTCGATCTTGCATACAATGCCCAAGCTGCTGAGTATGGTCTAGAGTGGAACAACAACCACATTACAGTGGCCGAGAACACAGAGACCCTCAACATTAAGCACGGTGTCACTTCCGTCAAGGTAACATGCGACATTACTGGTATTGGTGTTCGTACTGAAAACATTTTACTAGAGCGGACAAGCGAGAACTCCTACCTCAGTATGTGGACCAGTGTCCGTGTTGAGAATGGTGGTATAAAGATTCAGATCATTGATAGTGACGGGATTGCTTACCCAGCTACAGATGGCGCATCTGACCAGATGGAATACTCCGGTAACGCTCTCTATGGACTATCAATAGAGGGTATAACACTAAAAAATCTTTCTGGTATTGACCTCCCCGAGGGCTCTAGCAAGAACTTCTATGTAGCTATATTTGCCATAGAGCCAGATACTGTTTTCTACTTAGATGCACTATCGGTTACTGGCTCTCCGACTGCTTGGGAGTATGCTCAGTACATGGGTAAGCGGCCTCTCTTTAAGGCTGGTGCTAAGGAACTCCAGCGTAGCGGTGGCCTTCAGAAATTTCAGTACGATGCAGAGTTTTACGATATCACGGCACTGTCCGCGAGTGCCTCATTCAAGGAAGCGTTTGTCGGCTCAAACGTCCGCATTTTAGATATGTGGGACGAAGATACATCTTCCTATAAGGTTGATGTATCAACACGAATTGTTGAGATTACAGAGACTTTTGATCTTATTGAAGGGAATTACAATAAGCTTGCTAGAATCAACACAGATAAGCCATCGCTAGAAGATCGCCTTGTTGATACTATTCCAATTGCACCTACGCCTATTGCGCGACCAGTATCGACGAGTGGCGCCATTGCGCATACTACTGTGATGGCATTCCAACGCGCAGCGACCAAGCCTTCTACGCCGGAATTTGATGATTACTTTCCCCCTCCCGGATGGTTTGTAACGCCTCCTGCACAGGGCTCTCCAACAAGTAATCCTTTATGGATGACGAATGCTATCATCAGGACTTCATCAGGGCTTACTACTTCAGGATGGTCTGAGCCTGTTCAGCTTGATTCACCAGTGCGCTATTACATTAAGCCTACTGATGGCACGGCCATCAAGAACAGTTCGACAGCTACGCTAACCATTGCAGCACATGCAGTTGCGGGTGGCGTGGATGCTGTGCTTACGGCTGGATCGGTTCAAATGTTTGACCCGGCTAATACTCTAGTTGGCACAGGATATGCTGCGACTTTAGACGCTACTGATATTCACGGATCGATTGTTGTTACACTCAAAAATGGAGCAGGAGGGACGGTATTTGACACAATCACACTCGCGGACATTACGGACGGTACAACAGCATACGTCGAGGCGACGGGTGGTCTGGCATGGACGCAAGCAATCAATTCCGGAGCATGGTCTCCAGTCGCAACAACAACTCAACTCGACTTCACCTTCATCCAAGACGGAGTTACCACTTGCAAAGACGCCAAGCTGATAACACGCGACTCGAGTGGGGACCTAACAGCTTCTGATGTTGTTGCCACTGGCGGGAACGTTAGTTCCGCAACATTTGGTATATCTGGTTCTGGAAGCTCAGCCATTACAGTGACGGCAACATTTGGCGGTGTCACTATTGGCGAAACTGTTTTAACATCCAGAAGCGGGAACGATGGCGCTGCAGGTGCCGATGGTGCAGGGAATGCTGTGAGGCTAACGGGTGACAATCTAGTCGTAGTGTATGATCAAGATGGCCTTAATCCATCTCCTTCTGGTAATATTGCACTGACGGCCACGTCACAAAACTTTACTAATGGATTCTTTAAATTCACTGGCGATGGCATCACCGACGAGACGACCTATACTGATGGCACAGGGGCTAATGTTGATACAAAGTCGTGGCCAATACCGAGCACTATATTCTCGGCACCACAAAACCTTCGCGTCGGTGTGGCAGAGGGAGACCAGTCCGAGCTTTCTTTCGACACTATTACCATTGTAGCAGTCCAGCCCGGTAGCGATGGTACAAATGGTACAAATGGTGATGATGCCTATACGGTGTCAATGTCGAACGAGTCTCACACGTTACCAGTTAACCAAGTAGCTACTATTGACTATACAGGTAGCGGGAATACTATCCGGTGCTTTATTGGGGCAACGGAACTCAACAGTGTTACAGGCACGCCAACAGCGGGACAGTTCAGTGTTAGTGTTGTAGATACAAATATTACTATTGATGCCACGCCAGACCTGACTGGTAATCCAATTATTTACGGGGTCGCATCTGCGATGAATGCTGATCAGGCAGGCGCTGAGTATACGATCAATCTGGAGAACCTTGTAACAGTTACGAAAGTCCAGTCTTTTGCCAAATCAAAAGAGGGTAGCGATGGGTCTAATGCCAAAACCAACGTAGTGTCTGCTAGCTCCCTAGTATTTGTTAAATCCGAAGCAGGGACTCTTTCTCCCGCCTCTATCGCGATAGTGGCAAACGGCCAGAACCTGACTCTCGACGGATCTTGGTCAACCTCGGCAGGAACGCTCACCTCTATTGTAAACACATACTCAGGGCCGTCATGCGCAGTGACTTCAGCCAACTTCGTTGATGGCATGATCGTGACGTATACGGCCAATGTGGCTGACGGAAGTATTGCAGATTCCGTTACGCTCAAGCAGCTTGATGAGGGATCTGGTAATATTACAGCTATTCTTTCGAATGAGGCTCATGTATTCCCAGCATCAAACGCTGGTGTTATATCTAGCTACGTTGGAAGCGGAACAGAAATACGTGTTTACGAAGGTGCGACAGAGCTAACTTACGATGGCGTTGGCACCTCTGCTGATTCATGGAAGGTCATTATTGGAAATACTTCTGACATCACTGAAGGCACGGCCTCTGATTCTGGAACATACGCAACGATAGGTGCGCATTCGGCAGCGGCAAATGGTACAGATGTTTACGTAATTAACTACACGATTTCTGGCCAGACACGTAACGGCACAGCCTTCACCACGTTCGGTAAGACGCAGTCGCTAAGCAAGAGTAAATCAGGTGCAGATGGTTCAGGTGGTTCAGACGCTAAAGTCGTTAAGCTTACTGCGGGTAATTATGTAATTTCATACGACGCGGCTGGCTCTAATCCTGATCCAACCACAACAATCACCCTTACGGCTACTTCGCAGAATTTTACAGATCCGTATTTTAAATTTACTGGCGACGGGACCCCTCCCGAGACAGTCTTTACCGATGGAACAGGAGATACAGATACGTTTGTTTTTAGTGTTCCGGCATCATACTTTGCAACCCCAAAAGAGCTACGGGTAGGCGTTGCTGAAGCTGCTGCCGCTACTGTGGAGATAGCGTTCGACACGATTACTATTGCGGCTGTAAAGGTTGGGGTAACTGGTGATCCGGGAGCAGACGCCTATACTGTCATCCTCACCAACGAAGCCCACACGCTTCCAGTGTCAAATGTACCTGTTGTAGACTATACGGGCTCTGGAACAACAATTGTTGCTTACAAGGGTGCTACTGAATTAAATGGTGTCGTTGGTACGCCGACTGATGGACAGTTTGCCATTACGTCTATTGCGGATACAAACATTACGGTCAACGCCTCTCCGACTACTCTTGGTAATCCAATCATTTACGGAGTCGCGTCTGCAATGATTGCCGACACTGCTGACATTGCATTTACTATTAATCTTGAGAACCTTGTAAGCATTGTTAAAACCCAAACACTGGCCAAGTCAAAAGAGGGAGGCGATGGTACCCCGGGTGACGATGCTGTACTCTATTACATTAAGCCAACCACAGGGACCGCGATACAGAATGGTTCTGGCACGTTAACCATTGAGGCGCACAAGGTGACAGGGGGCGCAGACGCTATTCTGGCTGCTGGCACAATTAAACTTTATGACCCATCTAATGCTCTGGTCACGGTAGCCAACGGCTACGCCACTGGGTCAGACGGGTATACAGGAGTTCTTGATACTGGCGACATCGCTGGTGCGAAAATCATAACACTTAAAGACGGTGTTAGTGGTACCGTGCTGGACACGATCACGCTAATTGACGTTGCTGATGGCGCTACTGGTGGCGATGCTGTATATGGATATATAGAAGCCGATGGCGGATTGGCTTGGACTCAGGCAATAGATGGAGGCGCATGGGCTCCTGTAGCAACAACAACAGATCTTGACTTCACTTTCATTCAGGGAGGGGCTGATATTTGCAGGGATGCGAAGCGTGTAACGCGAAGTGCTGCTGGCCTATTAACCGTCACAGACACTGCTCACGCAGGCAGCGACCTAAATACGGCTACGTGGGACGTTACTGGGTCGGGAACACAATCCGTGACAATCAAAGGGACGTATAGCGGAGTATCTGTGGCCGAGACGGTCATCACTTCTATTGGAGGTTCTGTTGGTACCCCGGGTGACGATGCAGGCCCAACGATCAGTGACATGCGTGTCTTCTGGTCAAGCCTAACTACTTATGGTAATAGGCTGTCAATTGATATTAGCCTAAACAGTGTTTCTACTGGGTTCGAGTATAAGGTTGAAGCCGGAAACCTTACGGTCGCACCAACCGCGTTGACCGCAATAGAAAACATTACAGCCCAGCAGCGTTATAATTGGGATCTGAATAACGCACCAACATCTGGAACAACACAAACGCTAGCCAATGCCATTCATCTTGGAGAGACTAGGACAATATGGGTCAGGGCTAGAAACGCCTCAGTAAACGGATCGTGGTCTCGCCTATACATAAGGAATGACGTTAACGTTCAGTCTGTTAATGTTTCATTCCTTCCGGCTACCGCCGCTACCGGAGACAAGGCAGATGTTCAGATTCAGGTATCTACTTCTGAGAAAAATGGTGGTATTAAGGCTGAGTATTATGTAGAGGCCATTACAAACGGGGATGCTCCCACCATTCCCCCTACTGCACCGGAAGCGGCTGTCGGTCCGTGGACACAAGCAACGCAGGTCGGGACGGTCACGGATCAGCTTAGAACATCATACTCTGGAACAACGCTAACGAGGAGGTATTTTATTTACCGACTTCTAGGTGCCAGAGCTGAAAGTGATACTGCTTGGGTTACGTCAACCGCTTATGCATTAGGAAATGCTGTTAGCAATCTTGATTTTTCGTACACCTGTATCTTGGCGCACACGTCTGCAAGTACAAATGAACCCGGTGTAGGGGTTAACACGGCAACCTACTGGTCACTAGGTGCCAGAAGTGATACTGCTTGGGTTACGTTAACCGCTTATGCATTAGGAAATACTGTTAGCAATCTTGATTTTTCGTACATCTGTATCTTGGCGCACACGTCTTCAAGTACAGATGAACCCGGTGTAGGGGTTAACACGGCAACCTACTGGTCAGTAGTATCTAGTCCGCTTACTGACTGGGCATTTACTGAGATACCATATGGAGTCGCTGTAGGTGTGACGAAGTCGAGTGTCCGTACCGGGGCTAACCCATATACGGATACCATAACGGTTACACTAGATGAAATTCCTTCTGGCTGGCGGGTCACCTGTAACTACGAAAGTGGGATAAGTCACGTAATGCTGACCCATACTCTCAATGCATCGGCCGGAGTATTCCAGTCGGGTACAGAGGACTGGGACTTTGTCTTTCCAACGAAAACCTTTACTGGCTTACAAGATCAAAGCACGACGTACAGGATCAAGGTTTTAAATGAAAACTGGGACACGGTTCATTCAACAACCATTACAGAAAGTGGCGCATAATAGTGATTTGAAAAAATAAAGGGACTGAATACATTGGCGCCGACCCCTTATGTTTATCCCATATTATGACGAATGTAATTATATATTAGTCGATAAGTATTTATCAAAGGCATTATGACATGAAGCCATGTCGTTGCTCAAAGATATAAACATAATAAGCCCTATTATTACAACATCGGGTAAAAGTTTTCATAAGAGGGCCTATGCTGCTAGTGCAAATGTTTGCTCAAGAAACTTCGCAAGTTATTTCTGAAATTATTACTACGCCAACAACATGGCTTGCTGCCTATACCATTGCAATTACAACCCTTGCTGGTGTCGTGGCATGGCTAGCGTTTTGGGTACGAAGTATCAACGAAGACTATCGCAACGACTTGAAAAAGTTTATTGCAAAACAGTCGAATGAGTATCAGGAGGTAATTTCCCATACAACTGCAGCCATCAATACAAGTACTGAAGTACTTCGTATGGTCGCCGGGAATCAAACAAATGTTGTTAACTCTGTACAGCAACTTGAACGAACCATACTGACGAATAAGAAAAATGACTGACGAAACAACGCTCGTATTATCGCCGCTTACGTCCGCAGTGAGTTCGTTAAGGAAACTTCGTAATGAAATTATGGATACCGTTCTTGGCGATGATGCACATGTTTTCAGAACTGTCACAGAAAATTATCCTAACTCAGCAATTCTAATATTCCAGATTCTAGAAAATGCAACAGGAGAGCATGACTTTGAATACGTCTATGCTAACGGGGAGGCTCTTAGATGGGCCGGGTATGACGGTATTGAAATGGAGGGGCGCAAACTTACTGATATTCTCACCGAGGATGAAATGCAGGATGTGCTACCTCTATACAAATCAGTTGCTCGTGGACGATCAAAGGAGTTAGTACACCTTGGCCCTAATGGTCGTCAATATTTAACAAAGGCTGTCCCCGTGAAAAACCATAAAGCAGGTGACCTAGGTATAATGATCATCTTAGATCTTGATGGAATCATAGAACATGCCGCTAACCTTATGTATTAATGACAAAGAAACTTTTTTCGTCAACTGGTACCCGTCACATCCTAGTGTCGGCCATGTTTGGTATAGTATCTATATTGGCAGTTTGGTATACACTTACTGAGCTTATTCAGCTATCCTCATTAGCGATGACTCTTGCGTTTATGACGCTTGGGCTTGCTGCTGCCGGAATCGTTGATAACGTATTACTTAAAAAGCATGACACATTCCAAATGCTCAAAAATAGTCCTGACGGCTACTCACGTGTATATATGGGGTACTGCATTGTTATTGCTGCTGCTCTTATCGCCGGAGCAGGCTAAGTCGCAAGACGCTCACTGGGCTAAGGGTGAGGAATTAGAATGGCGTTTTCGCCCCGCTCACCTAGATACAGCCCTTGCCTACGTGGGCGTTCAGGAGTTTGGCAACAACGAAGGGCCAGAGATCGAAATGTTCCTAGCTTCTGTACACCTTGGAAAGGGTAATCCTTATTGCGCAGCCTACGTGTCATTTTGTCTAGCGCAGGCTACTCCCGGACCTTACAATCCTACCGTTCGTTCGGGCTTGGCACGCAAATTCAAAACACGAGATGCGGTTAAGGCTTCGCTTGTACTGAGAGGATTAGAGGTAAAGCCGGGCTGGATCGTCGGGTGGGAGAAAGGTAATACAGTGTACGGCCATCTAGGGATAGTCATAAAGTGGGACGGACAGTGCGGCGAGACCGTTGAAGCAAATACATCATCTGGTACGTTTGGTAGTCAACGCGACGGAGACGGGGTTTGGATACGAAAAAGATGTATTGAACCCGGTAATTATTTTAGAATTACATGGTTTACTCCAGTAGAATACGAGTAAGCCGGAGGCTGTTATATTGAAAATAAAGATCTCCTATATTATTGTAGTCTTTGCTGCGATTATTATTATCTTTCTTTCTCTGGCACTTCGCTCGCAAAGTGCTAAAGTTTCTCTTTTAAGGTTAGATATTACATTAGCAGAACAACTTATTAATAAGGAGGAGGCTGCTGTAGATTCAATGAACATAGAACTTGGGACACTAGATGCCTATCTAATGGCCGCTACTGAGCGTGTAAACGAACTCGTAGCGAGTAGAAGCTGGTGGTTCCGCAAATCGTTAGAAAGCGATGCTCAAATTGAAGACATACTTGATAGCGCCTTTACTGGCCCTGATTCTCTTCTTGCTTATTCCATCTATAAAGAGTGGCGCATTAGCACAGGGCGTGCTACCCAGTGACCCGGTGCTAGTTATCCCAGATACCGTTATGGTAGCGAATTTATTTGGCATACCGGGTTTTTGGATGACAAGGACGATTGCCGAAGACTTACATAATATGCAACGGCTGAGTCCTGCTTTAAAGGAAGCAGTAAGGAACTACCGGCAGACCGTCAGGCAAGATTCAATTCTTATAGCTGAACTGGCGACTAAAATCCTTTTATTAAATAAAAGCATGCAAACAAAGGATAATATTATTGCCTCAATCCAGCGTCAAATTAGTCTCTCTTCTGTACAGTCAGAAGCTTGGAAGTCTTTATACCATAAAGAGAGGTTCAGAAGACGCATGTTTACTGGAGCCCTAATTACAATTGCTGCCGGTTACTTTGCATATCAAATATACGCAACTAAATAAAACGGTTTTATATAGATGGCCTTTTATCGTATATTGTTTTATGTCAACCCATACGGTCCCATACAGCAAGGATCGGATAAACATTTGCATTGAGAAGTGGCGATCCGGTGAAGCGACGTTTCTTGAAGAACGTGAGCTAAGCAGAGCCATCGACTTTCGTGTTCGATATATTCTCAATAAAGTTAGAGTACCAGATGGATACGAGCTTGACGATCTAGTATCTGTAGGAACGATTGCCGCTTTTGAATGTGCTGAAAGATGGGTTCCAGAGCAGGGTGATTTCATGTCTTTCTCCTTTGCGAGAATCAGGGGTGCCATACATGACTATCTTCGTAAAATGGATAGTGTCTCACGCCCCCTTCGCGTTATGATTGGTAAGGTAAACGAAGCATCTCGCAGAGTGTCTCAAAAATTAGGAAGAGAGCCCACAGTTAATGATATATGCAAGGAACTAGATGTTCCACGAGAAGATGTGCTTGCTGCAATAATGGCTAGTCGCACAAGGGAATCGATCAGTATACACAATCCAGTTGAGCATAATTCATTAGGCGATGCGGAGGTAATCGATTTCCTAATTGATAAGGATGATCAGTTTAATTCACTAGATCTATCCAGTGATTTGCAGACGGGTCTTAATAGATTACCCGAAAGATCGCGCATGATTTTGTTTGACTTTTATATGCGAGATATGTCACAAAGAGACATTGCTAATCGACATGGCCTTACAGAGGCTCGTATTTCTCAAATAAGACAAACATCGCTAGAAAGTCTAAAGGGATTTCTGGGAGAACTTATGGATACTGATTCTTAATGATTTGCTGAAATGCGTCGATGTTTCCGATATAGCTGGGCGGAGATGCCAGTGCTTCATAAACAATTATATACAAGACTCTATTATGGCTGGAACTAAAAATACGGCTGCCAGAAATCTGCTTGCAGACTCCATTGGAGATTCTCTAGACAGTGGTACCCTGAAAATCTACACTACAGGTCAGGCAACACTTCTGGCCACGTTTAACCTTCCTGTCGCTGCGTTCGCTGCTGCATCAGTTGGAGTCATTACTCTAAGTGGCGTCCCCATTTCAGCTACTGCTGCTGCTGCTGGCACTGCTGCCGAAGCGGTCTTATCCAATTCGGGAGATACGATACAAGTCTCAGGCCTTACCGTTGGCACATCCGCGACAGACGTTATCATTGATAACGCCGTCATCGCTTCTGGGCAGACAGTGAATCTGAATGCTTTTACGTGGACAGAGCCTGCCTTAACAGCCTAATTTATGATTGAGTAGTAGTAAGGCCGTGCCTGTAGGCCACTGCTCAGCTAACCCTTTGTAGTGGTATAAGATGGCGCGTAACTTCTCTAACCTCTCTCCCGAACTGGCGCTTGTCGGTGCGATTAATTCTTCTGTAACAACCGTAAAGGTTGATATAGATCCTGTCGTATCGGCAAACTTTACTATTGCCGTATCTAGTTCTGCTAGCAAGGCTAGTGAAGAGGTAATGCTAGTCACCGCCGTTACTGCTAACGCTGGTGACTTTGACCTAACGGTAACACGTGGGTATGATGGGACGACTGCCAAATCTCATGCTAATGGTGCGAAGGCAAGTCATGTTGGTGTCGCGCTTGACTTTAATAAGCTCGACGGAATCGAGGAGCTTGCCGACGTTACGGATGCGGCAAATGTAGCTACTGCAGGCGCAGTCATGTATACTGACGCCGATGTGAGTAGTGCTAGCTGGTATATTGATGAAGATAATATGGCCACCAATTCGGCGGCTAAAATTCCTTCTCAGCAATCAGTAAAGGCCTATGTAGACTCCGTAGTGGTAGGTGCGCTGATTTATATCGGCGGATACAATGCGGCAACTAATACTCCGGACCTTGACGTTACGCCATCTGGTGTCCTCAAGGGCCACACATACGCCATTACTGCTGCCGGAAACTTCTTCTCAGAAGCGGTCCAGATTGGCGATGTTATCATCTCGGAAATTGATAGCCCGACTACGCTTGCTGACTGGACGCTACTTGAACAAAACCTTTCTGCAGCAGAGATCGCTACTCTGTACGAGTCTAATTCAGATACTAATAAGTATGACGACGCAGCGGTATCCAAGCTAGGTAACATCGCTGCAGGAGCCGAGGTTAATGTTCAGTCAGATTGGAATGCAGGGTCTGGTGATGCGCTCATTCTTAACAAGCCATCAACGTTTACTCCTTCTGCGCATACACATGTCGCCTCTGAGGTTACTGACTTCAGCACGGCTGCTGACGCACGTATCGCAGCCGCAGTATTAGGTGACCTGAACAGCGTTACGATTACCACAATAGCTTCCGGTGAGCTTCTCAAGTGGAATGGTACTGCATGGGTCAATCAAACCTTGGCAGAGGCAGGTATTTCGGCTACTGGCCACACCCATGCAGCGGCTGATATTGTTTCTGGCACGATGGCGGATGCACGTATTGCTGCGAGCAACGTAACTCAGCATCAAGCAGCAATCAGCATTACCGAGTCTCAGGTTTCTGACCTTCAGTCATACTCCCTGTCGAGCCACAATCATTCCGTAGCATCTCTTTCTGATGTTACGGTCACTAGCATTGCCACGGGAGAGTTACTCAAATGGAATGGTACTGCGTGGATAAATAATACCTTAGCCGAAGTAGGCGTTTCGGCTACAGGTCACGTTCATGCAACTAGCGATATTACGTCAGGTACTTTTGCAGATGCTAGGATTGCATCGACGAATGTGACTCAGCATCAAGCTGCAATTTCAATAACAGAATCTCAAATTTCTGATCTGGGAAGTTATAGTCTTGTAGGGCACGTACATGCAGCCGGAGACATAACAAGTGGCTCATTTGCTGATGTTCGTGTCGCTCAAACAAACGTTACGCAGCATCAGGCCGCTTTGTCGATCACAGAGAGCCAGATCAGTGACCTGCAGACATACTCCCTGACTAGCCATAACCACACGCTAGACAGCCTGTCTAATGTGACCATCACAACTATTGCCTCGGGGGAACTTCTTAAGTGGGATGGTGCAGCATGGATCAATAATACGCTTGCCGAGGCAGGCATTGCAGCGGTATCTCACACTCACCTAGAAGCCGATATTACGGACCTTCAGGCTTACCTACTCGACATTACTGGCGAAGCACTATCAACTCTCTCGGACGTTACGGTCACTGCTATTGGCACCGGTGAAGTACTGGTATGGAACGGTACTGCATGGCTCAACCAAACGTTAGCGGAAGCTGGTATTGAAACCACCTCCCATACACATGTCGCTTCAGACGTTACTGACTTTAATACTGCCGTAGACGCCCGGATCGATGCTGTACAGACAGTGAACAGCGCGTGGACATTCAGCGCTGACATTACAGCCAGCGCAAATGTCTTCATAAATGCTGGGGCTTCGCTTAAGCATGAGGCCGCTGACCCCTTTACGGGAGTAGCCGGTCGATCTACCCTATACGCCAACTCTGGGGATTCTCTCAAGTACAAAGATGGTATTGGCACAATTTATCAGGTAGCATCAAGGTCATGGGTTGATGCCCATACATGGGATAGTTCTGATGTTGTCTCCGGTACCTTAGCAGATGCTCGTATTGCTGCCTCTAATGTTACTCAACATCAAGCAGCACTGAGCATTACAGAGTCGCAGATTAGTGATCTGGGAGCGTATATAATAGACATTACTGGTGAGGTGCTATCCTCACTATCTGATGTGACTATTACTACAATTGCATCAGGTGAGCTTCTTAAATGGAACGGCACCGCTTGGATCAATAATACCCTCGCGGAGGCAGGTATTGCCGCAACTTCTCACTCTCATAGCGCGGCAGATATTACCTCTGGAACCCTTGTTGATGCTAGGATAGCTCAGTCAAATGTCACCCAGCATCAAGCGGCGCTCTCTGTTACCGAGTCACAGATTAGTGATCTTGGTTCTTACAGCCTTACTTCGCATAACCACACTATTGATTCCCTGTCTAATGTTACCATAACTGCTAACGCCTCAGGAGAAATTCTGAAGTGGAATGGGTCAGCATGGATAAATAATACATTAGCAGAAGCTGGTATCGCTTCAGCGTCTCATACACATGCCACATCTGACATAACATCTGGTACTTTTGCAAATGCTAGGGTTGCTCAGGGCAACGTAACACAGCATGAAGCGGCCATATCAATCACTGAGTCTCAGATTTCAGATCTGGGTGCGTACCTAACATCTGTGCCGTCTATTTCGTCGATTACTGACGTAACGATTACCACAATCGCGGCTAATGAGATTCTGAAATGGAACGGATCCGCTTGGATAAACAACACCCTTGCTGAAGCTGGTGTTGCTGCTGCGTCACACGTCCACGCCGCCGCTGACATAACATCTGGCACTTTTGCTGATGCTAGGATCGCTGCGTCTAATGTCACGCAGCATCAAGCGGCATTATCGATAGCCGAATCCCAAATTAGTGACCTACAAGCCTACCTGACAGACATCACTGGAGAAGCGTTATCAACTTTATCTGATGTCACGATTACTACAATCGGTTCTGGCGAGATATTGAAATGGAACGGTTCTGCGTGGATAAATAACACATTAGCTGAAGCTGGAATATCTGCTACCGGACATTCTCACGCGACTGCTGATATTACATCTGGCACATTTGCAGATGCGAGGATTGCAGCCAGCAACGTCACGCAACATCAAGCAGCACTCAGCATTACTGAGAGTCAAATTTCTGACCTTGGCGCGTACCTTACTTCAGTTGTTTCGATCTCGTCTATCACAGATGTAACCATCACGACAATTGCCAGTGGTGAATTACTGAAATGGAACGGAACCGCATGGATTAATAACACTCTAGCAGAAGCTGGAATTTCTGCAACGGGTCATGGACACACTGCAAGCGATGTATCTGACTTTGATACAGAGGTAAGTAATAATACGTCTGTTGCTGCCAATACTGCTAAGGTTTCAAATGCTGCTCACACCGGAGACGTTACGGGATCCGTGGCATTAACGATAGCCAATAATGCCGTATCACTTGCCAAGATGGCCGATATGGCAACATCTTCGTTCCTTGGTAGGGGTACCGCTGCTACTGGTGATCCAGAGGTTTTATCAGCAACTACTGCACGATCAATTCTTAATGTAGAAAGCGGTGCAGATGTAACCGATGCTACTAATGTAAGCGCCGCTGGTGCCGTAATGAATACGGATACCACAATAGCAACAATGAGTTTTGTTCTTGATGAAGACAACTTTGCATCAAATAGCAGCACTAAGCTTGCTACACAGCAATCAATTAAAGCTTACGTAGATAGCGCCGTTGCTGGTGGCGTTACATATAAAGGCGGATATAACGCTTCTACAAATACCCCGGACCTAGACACGTCTCCATCCGGGGTTATTACAGGCGATATGTATGCCGTAACCGTTGCTGGTACCTTCTTTACAACGGTGCTAGAGGCTGGTGACTTAATCTTTGCCGAGATTGACAGTGCTGCTGTTGAAGCTGACTGGACAGTCGTTCAGGGTAACACGGATGTTGCCTATCTACTTGATCGCGCTAACCACACAGGGACGCAGACCTCGTCTACAATCTCTGACTTTAACTCGTCTACTGATGCCCGAATTGCTGCTGCTGACGTAGGGGATATTGGTAATGTAACAATTACTACTATCGCTTCTGGGGAGTTGCTTAAGTGGAATGGGACTGCGTGGATTAACAACACCCTTGCAGAGGCAGGTATTTCAGCCGTAGGCCACACACATGCGGCAGCCGACACCACATCAGGCACATTTGCTGATGCCCGTATACCGTCTCTTGCGACTTCTAAGATCACGTCAGGTACATTGGCTGATGCTCGTGTTGCCCAGAGCAATGTCACCCAACATCAGGCTGCTCTCTCAATAACAGAGTCTCAAATCTCTGATCTCGGGTCGTACCTGACATCGGTAGCCTCTATCTCATCCATTACTGACGTTACAATCACTACGATTGCGACAGGTGAACTCCTGAAATGGAACGGGACAGCTTGGATAAACAACACTTTGGCTGAAGCTGGCATATCCGCAACAGGACATGTTCACGCTGCTGCAGATGTAACGTCTGGAGCCTTTGCGGATGCACGCATACCATCACTCGCGACCAGTAAGATCACTACTGGTACATTTGCAGATGCTAGAATAGCAGCTTCAAACGTTACTCAGCATCAGGCTGCCCTTTCAATAACCGAATCCCAAATCTCTGATCTTGGCTCTTACAGCACGACTAGCCATACACATACGCTTGACGCCGGGTCTAACGTCACTATTACCGCAATCGCTTCTGGCGAGTTGTTAAAGTGGAATGGGACAGCTTGGATAAATAATACGCTGGCAGAAGCAGGAATAGCTGCTGCTTCACATACTCACGCTACTGGGGACATAACTTCTGGCACATTTGAAAACGCTAGGATTGCCTCATCAAATGTAACACAACACCAAGCAGCGCTGTCGATTACCGAATCGCAAATTTCCGACCTAGGCTCGTATTCTCTTTCTTCTCACAACCATACCCTTGACGGCCTTTCAAACGTAACGATTACCACGATAGCTTCTGGCGAGCTATTGAAGTGGAGTGGTACAGCGTGGATTAATAACACCCTAGCAGAGGCCGGGGTGGCTGCAGCCACCCATACTCATGCTACTAGCGACGTTACCTCTGGCACCTTCGCAGACGCACGTATTGCCCAGTCTAACGTCACGCAACATCAGGCTGCTCTATCTATCACTGAATCGCAGATAAGCGATCTGGGGTCATACAGCTTAACCTCTCACAACCATACAGTAGAATCGCTAAGTGATGTAACGATTACAACAATTGCTTCTGGTGAATTGCTGGCGTGGAATGGCACAGCTTGGATCAACAGAACTATTGCAGAGGCAGGAGTTGCTGCTGCTAGTCATAGCCATGCCGCAGCAGATGTTACTTCAGGTGCATTTGTTGATGCTCGAATAGCACAAACAAATGTAACACAGCATCAGGCTGCGTTATCGATCACAGAAAGTCAAATATCAGATCTTGGTACGTATTTAACTTCTGTTGCATCTATTGCTTCTATTACTGACGTAACGATTACAAGCATTGCTTCCGGGGAAATCCTTAAATGGAACGGATCCGCTTGGATAAATAACACATTGGCAGAGGCAGGAATCTCAGCCACCAGCCACACTCATACATTAGATGCAGGATCGAACGTCACGATCACGACGATTGCTTCAGGAGAGCTTCTGAAATGGAATGGTACGGCTTGGATCAACAACACTTTAGCAGAAGCGGGTATTTCTGCAACGGGTCACGCGCACACGGCA
>TARA_R110000868_G_scaffold46352_1_pt1 | contig 17894 bp, 19 predicted proteins | sample TARA_R110000868 | Tara Oceans TARA_R110000868 (sample SAMEA4397489) | marine metagenome | biome: Polar Biome; feature: [SRF] surface water layer (ENVO:00010504); material: water (ENVO:00002006), including particulate matter (ENVO:01000060) such as... | depth 5 m | reverse complement strand
ATCGCCGCGGACATGCCGCACCGTCACCGGCCGCGCCCGCGCCGTAATGCGGCCCTCGCACCAGGACAGGTGTTCGGGCTGATAGACCCAGAGCGAGGCGCCACGCGCCTGTGCCTCTTCCATCAGGGCAAAGGATGTATCGCCATCAATATTGACGGTCTCGATCGGGTCCATCTGGACCGCTACACGCAAAGTCAACGCGATCCCTCCGGGCCACCAAGCAATTGTGAGGTGGAATTGGGCACGCTGTCGCCAGATGCAATACCCGGCAGGGATTCTCCCGCACAAGCCTGGGCCCGCCGCTCGCCCCGCGAAGGCAGTTCGGTCGGCGCACCGGCGACCCGGACATAGCTGATCACCTCGACAACGCCGCCGACCAGGGCGGCATGGGCGCTGACCCGTTCGAGTTCACCGCGCGAACGCGCCACGCCGAGCAGATAGACCGTACCGGCATAGGTTTCGACGTTGAAATTGACGCTGCGCACATTGCGATCCGATAACAGCCGTCCGCGCACACGCTGGGTGATCCAGGCATCATTGGTGCGATCACGGAAACCACCAACCGCGCCGACTTCAACTTCATTCGCCACCGAGCGCACGGCGACCGAGGACCAGGCCAGGCATTCGGCCATCATACGGTCGTCGACCCGCGGCACGCGGCCGGTCAGAAGGGCGATCCCCTCGGTCACTTCGACATCGACCCCGTCGAGGGCGAAACCCTCGGTGCGAAGCATGGCCGACTTGATCGAGAGAGAGGCATTGGTGTCATCGAGCTCACGCCCGATCGAGCGTTCGGGCTGGATCGCCGCACACGCCGAGAGGCAGGCGAGGGCGCAGAGCAGAGGAAGAACCAGGCTGGCTTTGTATCGGGCCGTCATCCGGCAGACTCCTGTCGGTCTGAAAAGCGGATCAGTCGATCCGCGGGATTGATTGCAGCAAGCTAGGCTGTTTCCTAGAGAAGATCGAGAGCTTCGCGGCCTTCGGGAATCCAGGCGGCCCGGCAGTGTTGCGGCAGACGCCTTGGCGCTACCAGAAACAGGTCATAACGCATGTGCAAACGCTCGAATCCCGGATGCCGGGCGCGCCATAGCGAGGCGGCTCGAATAATGCGCCGGCGCTGGCGTTCGCCGAAAGATTCCAGCGCCGCCGCCAGCGTACGGCGCGCCTTGACCTCGACAAAGACGAGATATTCGCCGCGCGTCGCCACCAGATCAATCTCTCCGGCCGCCGTGCGGGCGCGGTGTTCGAGCAGTCGATATCCCTTGCAGGACAGCCAGGCCATTGCCAGCCATTCGGCCCAGCGCCCGCGCGCTTCGGCCTCCCGGCGCGGCGCCGTCACGGGTCATTCCCTGTCTGGGCATCTCCCTTGAGCAGGAGGGCACGGGCATAGACATCGCGCTTGCTCCAGCCGGAGACGTCGGCGATGCGTGCCGCGGCATCCTTGATGCGCATCTCGGCCATCACCTGCCCCAGCGCCGTATCGATCCGCGCCTCGTCCCAGTGATCCTCGGGGCCGGGACCGACCACGATCACCATTTCCCCGCGCGGCGGGCCGGCTTCGAGATAATGCGCCGCCAATTCCTCGAGCGTGCCGCGCCGGACCTCTTCGTGAAACTTGGTCAGTTCGCGGCACACCGCCGCCTGCCGCGTTCCCAGCACTTTCGCCATGCTGGCCAGCGAGGCCGGCAGGCGCGAAGCGCCTTCATAGATCACCAGCGAGCCGCGAATTTCGCGGAAGGGCCGCAGCCAGGTCTCGCGCGCCGCCGTCTTGGGCGGCGGAAAGCCGGCAAAGGTGAAGCAATCGGTCGGCAGGCCGGCAACGCACAGGGCGCTGAGAACAGCGGACGCACCCGGGATCGCCGTCACCATCAGGCCGGCCTCAATCACCGCATGGGCGAGTTTATAGCCCGGATCGGACACCAGCGGCGTGCCGGCATCGGAGACCAGGGCGACGATTTCACCGGCGGCAATCGCCTCGAGCACGCGCGGCCTGACCTTGTCACCATTGTGATCGTGATAGGGCTGCAGCTTGGCCTCGATGCCATAGGCGTCGAGCAGGCGCCGCGTCACACGCGTGTCCTCGGCGAGCACGCGATCGGCCCCGGCCAGCACATCGAGGCAACGCAGGGTCACGTCGCGCAGATTGCCGATCGGGGTCGCGACCAGATAAAGGCCGGGCGCGAGAGCTTGCCCACCGCGGGCAGGGCGGATAGCTTCGGGCATAAATTCCTTGGGTGATTGAGTCATGACATCAAATGTAGCACTGCGCGTGTATGGCGCAGCAGGAAGAATGACACAAATTGGCGGTCTGCGCGTGCTCGCGATCATCGCGGCGCTAACACTGAGCGCCTGTGGCACGACACCGAGCGTGCCGCCGCCGCCCGTCGTGGTCGAGCTGCCACCGCAAATCGAAACACCGGTTGAGCCCGATAAGGAGCCCGTGATCGACCTCGCCGTGGGCCTGGTGCCGCCGCATATGGCCGGACGGCCAATGGCCCGGGTCGCGATCCTGCTCCCATTCTCCAGCGACAATGCCGGCGCCCGCGCCGAATCCCTGCGCTTGCTGCGTGCCGCCGAACTGGCCCTGTTCGAGCGCGCCGGCAGCAATCTCCTGCTGATCCCCAAGGACACCCAGGGTACCGCAGAGGGGGCCCGCGCTGCAGCGATGGCCGCCTTCGAAGACGGCGCCGATCTGATTATCGGGCCCCTCTTCGGCCAATCCGTCACAGTCGTCGGCCAGGTCGCGCGCCGCGCCAATATCCCGGTCATCGCTTTCTCGACCGACACTGACACGGCCGGCAATGGCGTTTACCTGCTGAGCTTTCCACCTGAAATCGAAGTCGCCCGTGTCGTCGAATACGCGTCACGCCAGGGCGTCGAGCGCTATGCCTATCTCGGACCGCAAAGCCGCTACGGCATGGCTGTCCACGAGGCCCTGCGCAATAATGCCGAACTCACCGGCGCCCACCTCGCATCGGAAGCCTTCTACACGGGCGATGTCGAGGCAATGTCCAGCGCCGCCTCGCGTCTGGCCCGCGGCGTTTTCGAACCGATCACCCCGGATGAGGCCCTGATCCTGCGGCGCTCGGCCTGGGTCCCCGACCCGGATGCGCGCTTCCAGGCCGTGATGCTGCCTGAAGGCAGCACGCGTCTGCGCACGCTGGGCCCCTTGCTGATCTCCCAGGCCGTCGATCCGTTGATCGTGCGCTTTCTCGGCACTGGTCTGTGGAATGATCCGGACCTGCTGCGCGAGCCAGCCCTGCATGGCGGCTGGTTTGCCGGCCCGGACCGGACCTCGCATGCACGGTTCGAGGAATCCTACCAGGCGGCCTATGGCAGCCCGGCGTCGAATATTGCCAGCCTTGGCTATGATGCCCTTGCCCTTGCCGCCCATCTCGATGGCGGAGAGCTCGGCTTCAGCCGCGCCGCGATCGAAGAGGCTGAGGGCTTCCTCGGCGTTGACGGACTGTTCCGCTTCACCAGCTCGGGCATGATCGAACGCGGTCTGGCGATCTATGAAGTCCAACCGGGCGGATTCCGGGAAATTGAACCGGCACCGCTCACCTTCGACCCGCTGGCCTACTAGGGCTCAGGGCGTATCGGGCACCAGTTCGCCAGAAATCCGGTCGGCGAAAATGCGGCCGGCGGGCAAGAGCCTGACCCGGCCGGAGATCTGTTCGACCAGGCCCTGCCCGCTCAACCGCTCCAGCGCGTCGAGATCGATCGTCAGGCCGGTCTTGCGCTGCAGCGCTTCAAGATCCAGCCCGTCGGACAGACGCATTCCCATCAGGATGCGCTCGGCGCGCTCGTCAGCGGCGCTGAGAGCTTCCGTGGTGGCGAGACCGCTACCCGTCTGCGCCACGGCGTCGAGATAGGCTTTCGGCTGCAGCCGCGCCTCGCAAGCCAGGCGTCCGGTCTCGCGGGCCGCACCGATCCGCCCATGGGCGCCAGGACCAACACCGATCCAGTCACCGCCCTCCCAGTACAGCCGGTTATGCCGCGACTGGTCAGCTGGGGAGCGGGCATGGTTGGAGATTTCATAGGCGGCGAGACCATGGGCGTCACAGATCTCGCGCGTGAGCTCGAACAGATCAGCCGCCAGCTCCTCGGGACTGTCGAGCTGCTCGCCGCGGGCCGTGCGGCGGCCAAACGCGGTGCGGGCCTCGATCGTCAATTGATAGGGCGAGATATGGCCGGCGCCAAAGGCGAGGATCTCGCGCAATTCGGCCTCCCATGACCGGGCTGTCTGACCGGTGCGGGCATAGATCATGTCGATCGAAACCCGGCCGCACAGCGTCATCGCGCGCTCGATGGCTTGCCGGGCCAGGGCGCTGTCATGATCGCGGCCGAGCAGTTTGAGTGCCGCATCATCAAGGCTCTGCACGCCGACCGAAAGGCGGTTGATGCCTGCCGATATGAAATCGCCGAAATGCTCGACATTGTTCGGATTGGCCTCGAGCCCGATCTCGACACCCTCATCCAGACCCCACAGCGCTTCGGCATGGGTGATCAGGCGCTCGATCTGCGCGCCGGTCATCAGGGAGGGCGTGCCGCCACCGAAATGAATACTTGCCAGCGACCGCTCACCGGTGCGCGCGCGCCAGCCGGTCATATCGGCGAGGATCGCGTCCAGCAGAGCATCTTCCTGGCCCTTGGGGCGATAGACGTTGAAGTCACAATAGGGGCATATCCGCGCGCAATACGGCCAGTGGACATAAAGGCCCAGCGCGTCGGCAAGCTGTTTCATCGCCCGAATTCCGCTGCCACGAGCGCCGCCAGGGCGCGGCCGCGATGGCTCAGGGCCTGCTTTTCCGCCGCTGTCATCTCGGCGAAGGTGCGATCCTCTCCGTCGGGCTGGAAGATGGCGTCATAGCCAAAGCCGGCCTCGCCGCGCGGCGGCCAGACGATCTGCCCCGCCACTTCGCCGCGATAGTGCGTGACCGCACCATCGGGGCGGCACTGCGCAATCACGCAGACAAAGCGTGCGCTGCGATCCGCATGGCCGCCAGACACGAGCGCCTCATGCACCCGGCGCATCGCGGCATTGAAATCCCGCGCCGGCCCGGCCCAGCGCGCCGACAGAACCCCGGGCTCGCCGCCAAGCGCATCCACGGACAGACCGGAATCATCGGACAGGCAGGTCAGTCCGGTTGCCGTCCAGGCGGATCGGGCCTTCAGCGCGGCATTACCCTCGAATGTCGGCTCGGTTTCATCGGGTTCATCCAGACCCAGAGCTGCGGCCCCCTGGAGGGCAATTCCATGGGGTGCCAGCAGGGCCTCCAACTCTTTGATTTTCCCGGCATTGTGGCTCGCCAACACCCATGAATTTTGCTCGCTCATTGCCCATTCCTTGCAGATTGTTTATCGCCTTTCGAGAAATTAATATCGAAAAACGATATTTTTTACTTGCGTCCAATCGGGTTCCCGTTTATCGATTATCAACAAGGGCGGGAGACATCGTCCTTGAGAGAGAAATGACAACGGTAATGGTTTCGATTCAACACAGAGGAAACAGTGAGATGGTCAGGTCCGAGAATTCCGGCTTTCGTATTTTCGCTTCAGTCGCGATTAATATGGTGCTGCTGATTTCAGTCGCCGCCGGTACGTTCTACGCTATTGCGCCAATGGTCGCGTAGTGGTTGACATCAGGTGAGGCCGGGCGGGCAGGGAAACCTGCCGCCGGCCACACCCAGAAATTATGGGAAGGGTGGGCATGAAAGCGCTGGGACGCGGATCGATAACATCGATTCTCCGATTGATACTGGGCGGGGCCTGGTATCTGGGTTGGGCGTTGCTCGCCTTTGCGTCGCTCGTGCTGGTGGCCGCTGCAGCCGCCTTCCTGATGGACATTCTGGGCTATTCGCCCGGGCCGGTTTCACGGCTGTTCGATGCCGTCCAGCGACTCGGATGGATCTATCCCTTCCTGATTGCGGAAATCGTGGCAGCAATGGTCGTTATCGACCGTCTGCGCCGGGTTTTTGCAACCCTGATCGCCGGCGACCCCTTCGTTCCGGAAAACGCGCGCCATCTTCAGGTCATCGCCATTGCGATCGCCGCCTATCAGATCCTGCGGCACCTGACCCAGGGTGCGGTCGCCATGATCCTTACCCTGATGGACATGGACGAGCCGGTCATCGGCGGTGCGGAACTTGGCGTGATGCCGAATGTCAGCCTCGGCGCCTGGTTCGCAGTGGTAACCCTGCTGGTATTTGCGGAGGTGTTCCGCGAAGGTGCAAAAATGCGCCAAGAACAAAAATTGACGATCTAGGGGGAGCGCCAGATATGCCAATTCGCGTCACCCTCGATCGGATGCTGCTGGAGCGTCGCATGTCGCTCACCGAGCTGTGCGATCGCGTCGGAATCACCATGGCCAACCTGTCCATTCTCAAGACGGGCAAGGCCAAGGCCGTGCGTTTCTCGACCCTGGAAGCGCTGTGCCGCGAACTGGGTTGTCAGCCGGGCGACCTGTTGTTGTTCGATGAGGAAGACGAGGAAGACAGTCGCGACGCCGCGCAATAGGCGCGCAAGCGGCACACGAAATTCGCTCACATAATATGTGGGTGGATCAGACGGCGGGAGTGGGCCTGCACGGTATGCCCCTTCCCAAGAGACACCGAGCGGGCCGTTTCCAGCCCCCCAGCGCACTCCCGCCGCCTGCCTATGCTCCGACCAACAAGCCCAAATCCGAAGATCTAGGTCCGCAGGGCGGCAAGCTGTGCTTCGCCCAGCGTGGCCACACCAGCCCGGGCAAGCGCAAACAATTCCTCAAACGCCGTTTCCGGAATCGGCCGATCTTCTGCCGTCGCCTGGATTTCGACAATACCGCCATTTGGCGACAGAACGAAATTCGCATCGGCTTCAGCGCGGCGATCTTCCTCATATTCCAGATCGAGGCGGGATTCGCCATCGATCACACCGCAGGAAATCGCGGCGATCTGACCATAGACCGGATCCGACTTGAGCAAGCCTTCTTCCATCAGATAGGCGGTCGCCTGTTTCAGCGCGACCCAGGCACCGGTGATAGCAGCGGTACGGGTGCCGCCATCAGCTTGCAGCACATCGCAATCGACGGTGATCTGGCGTTCGCCAAGCGCCTTGAGATCGACGACGGCGCGCAAGGAGCGGCCAATCAGGCGCTGGATTTCCTGGGTGCGGCCCGATTGCTTGCCGGCAGCAGCCTCACGGCGCGACCGCGTGTGAGTGGCGCGCGGCAACATGCCGTATTCCGCTGTCACCCAACCCTTGCCGCCGCCGCGCAACCAGGGCGGCACATTATCTTCAACGCTGGCGGTGCACAGCACATGCGTGCCGCCAAAGCGGGCCAGGCATGAGCCTTCGGCATAAAGCGATACGCCGGGCTCAAGGGTAATTTCCCGCATCGCATCGGGCGCGCGTCCAAAAGGTCTCATAGGGCTCTCCAAAGCGTGTTTGACAGCCGCTCTAGCGGTCATCCCGCCGCGCATCAAGCACTCACACCGGCAAAGGGCGCGTTGAGCAGGGCAATTGAACCTTGGCGCGGTCAGGCCTAATTGAAGTGTATGTCAGACACGACACCCAAGACCGGCCTCGCCGCCCTCGACGAACGCATGCGCGATATTTTCCGCGAAATCGTCGAGAATTATCTCCATTCCGGTGGCCCGGTTGGCTCACGCACCCTGGCCCAGGCCGGCAAGCTGGCGCTGTCGCCGGCCTCGATCCGCAATACCATGGCCGATCTGGCCCAGATGGGCTTGCTTTCGGCGCCCCATGCCAGCGCCGGCCGCATGCCGACCCATGCCGGTCTGCGGCTCTTCGTCGACGGGCTGTTGCAGGTTGGCGAACTCAACGCCTCCGAGCGCGGCGCCATTGAAGGCCGCGTCGCCACGACCGGCCGTACCGTGCCCGATCTGCTCAACGAGGTCTCTGCCCTGCTGGGCGGCCTTGCGGGCGGGGCAGGCCTGGTAGTGACGCCCAAGCGCGATGCGCCACTGCGTCACGTCGAATTTGTGCCGATCTCGCGCCATGAAGTCCTGGCCGTACTGGTCTTCTCCGACGGTTCGATCGAGAACCGGCTGATGACGGCACCCGAAGGCCTGCCGCCAGCGACGCTGGTGGAAGCCGGCAACTTCCTGTCCTCGCGCCTGACCGGACGCAGCCTGGAACAGGCGCGCCTCGATATTGAAACGGAAATCTCCGAAAATCGCTCCCAACTCGACGCCGCAGCCCAGGTGCTGGTCAAACAGGGCCTGGCCGACTGGGGCGGCGGCGGCGGCGAGCATCGGTCCTTGATCGTACGCGGTCAGGGCCGTCTGCTCGAAAGCGTCGAGGCGGCCGAAGACCTTGAACGCATCCGCATGCTGTTCGACGATCTCGAACGAAAGCAGGAGCTGATCGCCTTGCTGGACAGGACCCGTGACGGTCAGGGTGTGCGCCTGTTCATTGGTGCCGAGAACCCGCTCTTCAGCCTGTCGGGTTCAAGTGTGATCGTGGCTCCCTATATGAACAGGGATCAGGAGATTGTCGGCGCGCTGGGTGTAATTGGCCCCACCCGTTTGAACTATGCGCGTGTTATCCCCCTCGTCGATTATACAGCCCGTGTCGTCGGCAAGATTTTGGACGGCGCCAGACCTTGAGAGTGAAGAAGCATGACCGATACAACTGACAACACACCTCAGGACACTGAGAACGAGGACTTCATGACCGACGACGCGACCGAAGAGAATGGCGCAGCCGAAGATATCCCGACCGGGCGCGACGACATCATCTTCAAGCTGAATGCCGAGCTGGAAGCCACGCGCGACCGCTTGCTGCGTTCCGTTGCCGAAGCCGACAACACGCGCAAGCGTGCTGAAAAGGAAGTCCGCGACGCGCGGGATTATTCGGTCTCGAAATTCGCTGAAGACATGCTCGACATCTCCGACAGCCTCTCGCGAGCTGTCGCAGCCGTTGACGAAGAAACCATCGCCAATGCCTCGGAGCCGATGAAAAATCTGATCGAGGGTGTCGCGATGACCGAGCGCTCCATGCTGGCCAAGATGGAACGGCACGGCGTGCGCAAGGTCGACCCGCAGCCGGGCGATGTCTTCGACCCCCACATGCACCAGGCCGTCGCCCAAATCCCCTCGGACCAGCCGGCCGGAACGATCGCTGCTGCGATGCAGACCGGTTTCACCATTGGCGGCCGCACCCTGCGCGCAGCCATGGTCGCCGTTTCGGCAGGCCAGGGCTCAGACGACGCACCAATCGGCGGCGAGCCAGGCGGACATGTTGACATGAAGGCCTAAGCGGCACCGGCCAGCCCTTCGCCCTTGCCTAATGGGTGATGAAGTCGTTCTTGTTGCCCCCAAAGCGCCGCCACTCAGCGGTGCGTTCTTGGGGGAACAACGCGATGATCATCACCCATCTCGCCAGCCTGGCACTACAGGCGGCGCCAACCTTCGATCCGGAAACAGCAACGCAGGCTTATCTCGCCACGCTAAACGGCGCGGCTCGCGCCCGGTCTGACAGCTATTTCGAGGGCGGCTATTGGCTGATCCTGGCCAATTTCGTCATCGGCCTGGCCGTCGCCGGCCTGCTCCTGCAAAGCGGTTTCGCCAAGACACTGCGCGACAAGCTGAGTGCCGCTGTGAAGTTCAACTGGCTGACCACCCTGCTCTTCGCGGCGGTCTACACGCTGGTCACCTCGATCCTGACCTTTCCGATGACGCTCTATCAGGGCTTCTATCGCGAACACGCCTTCAATCTCTCGACCATGACGCTGCCAGACTGGCTGGGTGAGTGGGCGATGCAATTGGGTGTCTCGACCCTGATGGTCGCGATTTTCATCACCATTCTCTACGCCGTGATCCGCATCGCCAAGGCGAGCTGGTGGATGTGGGGCACGGCCGTGTCGGTGCTTTTCCTGGGCTTCACGCTCTTCATATCGCCGATCTATGTCGACCCGCTTTTCAATGATTATCAGCCGATGGAAGCGAGCGAGCTGCGCGAGGATATCCTCTCGGTCGCCCATGCGAATGGCATTCCGGCTGACGATGTTTTCGTGTTCGACGTCTCACGCCAGTCCAACCGCATCACCGCCAATGTTGCCGGCCTGTTCGGCACCACGCGGATCGCCCTGTCCGACACGCTGATCGAGAACACTGATCCCGATGAAGTCATGGCGGTGATGGCGCACGAAATGGGCCATTACGTGCTCAATCATTTATGGGAAATGTTCGCGATGTTCGCCCTGTTGCTGGCGATCGGCTTTGCCATCACCAACGGCCTGTTCGGCTGGGCCAACCGCGTTTTGGGTCGGCGCTGGGGCATTTCCGGCATTGGCGATATCGCTGGCCTGCCGCTGTTGATGGCTTGTCTGTCAGTCTTCTTCTTCGCCGCGACGCCGATCTTCAACACCATTATCCGCACCAATGAAGCCGAGGCCGATATCTTCGGCCTCAACGCCGCGCGCGAGCCGGACGGTTTCGCGACGACGGCGCTGCGCCTCTCCTCCTACCGCAAGATCGAGCCGGGCGCGATGGAGGAATGGTTCATGTTCGACCACCCGTCCGGCCGCGCCCGTGTCTTCATGGCGATGCAATGGAAGGCCGGCCAATTGGAAATGGGCGCCGCCGACCAGACGACGGATCTCCGTGTCGACCGCGCTGAGACGATTGCGGCGGAGCTGGAAGCCGCGAACGCGGAATAGGGCGCATCACGTCGTTGCCGCTTTACAGTTGTGCGCGCATGTTCTGAACTCGAGAGCTGAAATCGGGGGAATAACATGCGCGCACTATTACTGGTTCTGTCGCTATTATTGTCGGGTACTGCTTCGCAGGCCCAGGTTTCCGTAGACATTGGAGACTTCCTTGATGACCCCGCCCGGTGGGACGGTCAGGAAATCCTGATCGAGGGTTTCCTGACACTCGAAGACTATGGCAAGGCGCTATTTGCCACCGATGCGGACTATCAGGATGGCCGCTACCAACGCTCCATCCCGCTCATCATGCCCAACAACCTCCTCGATGTTCGCGAGGCCTTCGAACGCACCTGGGTTCGTATTCGGGGTGTCTATGATCACAGCTGCGCCCGGAACGGCATGTTCTGCTCGGCACACCCCGGCCAAGGACGCCTGATTATCCGCGAATTGTGGGGCATTCGTATGCCGGATCATTTCGTGGGCTGGCGCCACCCCGTCACCCCGACCAGCATGGACGTGATGCGTGTCATCGAGGGCGAGCGAGCTGAAAGGCTGATGTCCGTGGCTGGCGCCGTTATGCGCGACATCCGGGCCCGCGACACACAGAGTCTGCTCGGTGGCGCTGCCCCGGCCGAGCGCGCGGCATTCGGGGCTGCGTTGGCCGACCCTAACGGTCGGGCGCAATGGTTGCTCTTCACCGGCGACTATCCGATGGCTGCAAGCTTCGAACAGGGCTCGCCGGTCGGGGCCAACCTTCACTACCGCTCTGAAACCTACCCGGTCGTGCCATTGGCGCTTGGCGAAGAGGCCGGCGATTCCAATGTTGCGGCGGTCTGTATCTGTTACGAAGCGCGGTGCTCATTCCGCGACGCGCCACAGCCCGAAATCCTGACGCAGCGCAGCTTCGCCGACCCCTTCATCTGCCTGCCCTTCGTCGAAATCGATGATGCCTGGTGGCTTGATACCGGGTTCTTCATGTCGATGGCGAATATCGCGGATTATGGCGGTGATCTCGGCACGGTAGTGGACATCGGCGGCAATTCGGCCGCGGCAATGTTTACGGTGCCCAACCTGTCCTCCTCACACTTTGTCACCGCAGTTCGCGCCCGGCCGCGCCCGCGGGTCGTGGATGCGATAGAGAGCGAACGCCTGGGCATACCCGCCCTTCAGATTGTCAATCCTGATCTCACCTGGATCATCGGGTTATCAGACGGGCGGGTGCAGGTCCGCGTCGCGAATGACGGATCGGACTGACTTCGTTCACGCCTGATCACGAAGGCCGGATCTGGCGCGTTAGGCCCTCGTATCGGCATGCGGGTTGGGCCATCATGGCAATGGTATCAACATTGGAGAATGCGGCATGATGGGGCTTCCTGACTGGGCAGTGCAGGCGATGTCGGTACTGACTCAGGCTTTCATCCTCGCATTGGGCGTGCTGGCGCTGATCGCACTGATCCTCTTCATCATCGACCGCACCCAGACCAGCGATGCGATCCGCCGGAACTATCCCGTGGTCGGGCGTTTCCGCGGACTGTTCACGACGCTGGGCGAGTTTTTCCGCCAGTATTTCTTTGCGATGGACCGCGAGGAATTGCCCTTCAATCGAGCCGAACGGGAATGGGTGTATCGCTCAGCGCGCGGCGAGGGTGGCACGGTGCCGTTTGGCTCGACCAAGCCGCTCACCCCGGTGGGCACGCCCATCTTCGCCAATAGCGCCTTTCCCCCGCTCGACGACCATGCCGCTGCGACCCAGGCGCTAAGGATCGGTGCGGGCGCACGCCAGCCCTATGACGCGCCCTCCTTCTTCAATATTTCCGGCATGAGCTATGGCGCGCTGTCGAAGCCGGCGGTGCGGGCGCTGTCGCGCGGTGCGGCCAAGGCCGGAATCTGGATGAATACGGGCGAGGGCGGACTGACCGAGATGCATCTCGATGGCGGTTGCGACATCGTCTTCCAGATCGGTACCGCCAAATATGGCGTGCGCAACGCGACGGGCGGTTTCTCCGAGGAGAAGCTGCGTGAGGTCGCCGCCATTCCGCAGGTCAAAATGTTCGAGCTCAAGCTCAGCCAGGGCGCCAAGCCCGGCAAGGGCGGGATCCTGCCGGCGGAGAAAGTCACGGCCGAGATCGCGGCGATCCGCGGTATTCCCGCCGGCCAGGCCTCGATCTCGCCCAATCGCCACCCCGAGATCGCCAATACCGCCGAATTGCTCGACACCATCGCGCATTTACGAGAGGTCACGGGCAAGCCGGTCGGCTTCAAGGCCTGTCTCGGCGCCTATGGCTGGCTGGAGGAATTATGCCTGGAAATCAAGAAGCGCGGTGTCGAGAGCGCGCCCGACTTCTTCACCATTGATAGCGGCGATGGCGGTACCGGTGCGGCGCCGATGGCCCTGATGGACAATGTCGGCCTGCCGATCCGCGAAAGCCTGCCAATCGCCGTGACGATACTCGGCCAGCACGGGCTGCGCGGCCGCATGCATATCATCGCATCGGGCAAGCTTCTGACCCCGGGCGCCGTCGCCTGGGCGTTGGCAGCGGGTGCGGATTTCATCCAGTGCGGCCGGGGATTCATGTTCTCGCTGGGCTGTATCCAGGCAATGAAATGCCACAAGAATACCTGCCCGACCGGCGTCACCACGCATGACAAGCGCCTGCAGCGCGGCCTCGTCGTGACGGAGAAATCTGAAAAAGTGGCGCATTACGCCAATACGGTGCGTGAACATGTCGAGATGATTGCGCATTCCTGCGGCGTCGCCGAACCACGCCTGTTGCGGCGCAAGCATGTCAGGCTGGTGCAGGCCAATGGCCGTTCAATGCCGATGACGGCGATCGATTATATGCCGCCCGATGAGAGCGTCCGGCCCGACTTTCCGGAACAAACCTAGCTCCGGGAACAAAACCGCCCGCCTCACCGGTTAGGGGCAAGGCGGGCGGAGTGCCATTCAAAGCGTCAATGCTGCAAGATTAGCAGCTGCGCGCCGTGCCATTGCGCCAGTAGGAGCAACCGTCACGGTCGTCGATGTAGTACTCGCTGCCGGTCTGGCGGTCGGTATAGAGGCGCGAGTGGTGGCGGTTATTCTGGTCCCACACGCAGGTGCCCTGGCTGCTGCAACCGGCATAGGCGCCGCCGGCAGCACCGATAGCGCCACCGATGATCGCGCCGGTGCGCGCATCGCCCGAACCCGTATTATTGCCGATTATGGCACCAGCTGCAGCGCCCATCGCGCCGCCGGCAAGGGCGCCCTGAGTGGTTGCGCCGCAAGCGGCCAAGCCGAGTGTCGCCAAGCCAACAATAAGAACTTTTCTAAACATAATATCATGCCTCCCTAAGAAACCGGGACGCGAAACGACGCCGCATCCGGTCGCTATGATGAACTCAAGCCTGAACTGCCGGCGAACAGGCCGCCGGAGCCAGGCGATTGCATCATGCGACCAAGGGCGTGGCCAAATTAAGGACGCAAATTGACACGGGATCAAATTTTTTGCCCACGGCCGCTAGGGCAGGTTTACCCGGCGAAGCGTCAGATTGATCCGCCCGCCGCCGGGGAAATTCTCTGCGGGCAAAAGCGTCGATGTGCCGGGATAGATCCGGTCGACACCGTGATAGCAGCGCCGGGCAGCACCGCCGAGCACGACAACATCGCCGGATGAGACGACGATCGAGCCTGTCTTGCCGCCGCGTTGGGGACCGCCAATACGAAAGCGCGCCTTATCCCCCAGCGAGACCGAAATCACCGCCGCGTCCGTCGCCTCCTCGTCCCAGTCAACATGCATGCCCATCCGGCTGTCCGGCGCATACCAATTCACCAGACAGGCCTCGGGCGCCGCCGGATAGTCGGCATATTCCTGCCACAGCCGAAGCATGGCTTCCGGCATTTCGGGCCAGGGCTGGCCGGTCTGCGGGTGAGCCGGCTCATAGCGATAACCCTTCGCCTTGTCGGTCACCCAGCCGAGTGGGCCAAAATTCGTCATCATGACCGAGAGCGGCTGGCCGGTGCGCGGCATGGATGGTCGCCAGAAAGGTGCCCGCTCCTGCGCCGCCACGACCGCTGCGATCAGCGCGGCCTGGCAATTCCGGTCCAGCGCTTGCGGGAGATATCGAAAACCGGCGGGCAGGGTGAAGGTCTGGGTCATGCCCTGCAGGATGGCCTGCCCCGGCGAGACTGACCAGCCCTGACAAACCGGGCGTCAAAGTGCGGAGCGCGTTGCAAACCAGGGTGATTATAATTAAAGTTGTTGGTGAATAGACAAGGGTTTGGGGGGCGGCTTGGCGCGGAAAATCGACGATCTCCAGGAGCCACCGCGCGACGCGGACGCTATTGCCAATGGTCTGCTTGAGCGGGCTCGGGGTGACCGGCCCGGAGCCATCGCCGCCGCGAATGCCTGGCTTGAAACCGAGTCGATGAATCTCAGCGTATTGCGGATTGTCCTGCGACGCCTGTCGCCGCGGCTGAAGGATGCCGAACTGTCGGCCCGGGTCGAGGAACATGTCCGGCGCCGGATCGAGAAATTCCCGACCGATGTCCGGGCCGTCCGATTACTGGTCAATCAGGCCGCCAAGCTTCGCGACTGGGAGCGCTGCCGCAAATGGTCGCTCGTCGGCCTCGAGCGCGCGCCCGACAACCCGCAATTTCTCGATACGCTGGCAACGGCTGAGCGCATGTTGCGCGAAGGGCCCGAGGCCACACCGCGTGATCTGCGAGTGCTCGATGTGCAGACGGCGGAGTTCGCGATCGCGGTGCTCGGCGATCCGACGGCCGGCCTGGCCCAGCGCGACAAGGCAATGAATGTCCTGATCGCGGCCGGAGAGTTCGAGCTGGCTTTCGAGGCCTGCCAGCGCCTGCTCGAAGAATGCCGTCAGTCCGAACTGCCGCGCAAACGCAAATACGTCCCCTTGCTGGAAAGTTACCATCAAGCCTTCACCTATATTGCCGAACACGCCCCCGCACGGGCCGACCGGCCCTGTATGGACCTGACCCCCTGGGATGGTGGACCGCTGATCCGCAAAGTTCCCGACGCGGTCGGCACGGTTGTTCTCTTCAACGGATCGGGCCGCTCCGGCATGTTCGCGGCTCTGCTCAACGCCTTGCCTGTCAATCAGGTCTTCGTCACCGATGAATCGAAACTCCTGTTCCAACGCGGCATTACCGGTCTCGGCGAGAGTGTTCCGCAATCGGCCCGGGCGCTGGATGCACTGCTCGACACGCTGGGGCCGCAGAACCGCCTCTTCATCGGTTTCAGCGCCGCCGGTTTCGGGGCACTGCTCTACGGTGTGAGAACACAGGCCAGTGCCATTGTCGTTGTCTCGCCGCCGAGCTGCGGCGACCCGAATGTGATGTCGCCCGAGGAACGCAAGGTCGACCGGCGCTCCTTCTCTGTCGGCGTCCACCTTCGCGCCCGGATTTCCGAACGCGACGCCGACGGGCGCATCCCCTATTCGGATCTGTCCCACTATTATCGGCCGGGTGGCTCCGCTCCGGACACCACGGTCATCTATGGCTGCCATGAAGAGATCGACGCGATGCATGCCGGTCGACTGGCCGTACACGAGCGAACCCGCGCCATACCCGTTGATGATGGCGGCCACCGGGCCGACCTTCCGGCAATCAGTTCGGGCGCATTTCTGTCCGCAATCGCGCGCATCGTCGATCAGTGGAGGGAAGCGTCCACCTGACGGCGGCACAGTCCCGGCAATATTGGAACCGTCCAGCCCCAGACAACCATTTCTGTCATTGAGGTGGCGAGGCACGACCTTGGCATTTTGGACCTGTCGATGACGATATGCCCAAAATCCGGTACGCGCCTTCAGTCGGCTTGCCAGCCCCCGGCCTCCGGCAAGCCCTCGAGATAGGCAGCAAATCCGACATCGCCGCCGCCGTCGGGCCAATAGGCCTGCGTGAAGGCCGATACCAGCCCGGTATAGACGTCAAACGAGCGGTCGGCCGTCATCACCTCGCCGCCGAAAGCCGTCAATGTCCCCGGCATGACGATCGGCGCATCGGAAAAACTCATATGTCCGCCGCCGGTCACACTGACAAACCAGGCGGGCGCATCGCCCTGTGACAGCATGGCCAGATTCATGTCGCGAATACCGGTCCCGCGTCCGGCCCGCGCTTCGGCTTCCTCGCCCTCATGGCGCGGGGCTGACAACACCATCAGCGTCGCCGCGCCCGGTCCGGCATCCAGTGTTTGCGTGCCGAAGGGGGCGCCCTCGAAATTCATGCAAACCGTGATGCGCGTCTCGACCCGGCAGGCGTCCAGCGCGACCGCGCCGCCCAGCGAGTGCCCGGCCGCCGCAATCCGGCTGACATCGATTCCCAGCGCTTCGGTCTGGTCGAGAATGGCGTTGAGCGTTGGTGTGTAGTCGGCGGCCCACTCAGAGACAAAACCGCCCATCTCGTCCGGGCCGGCCTCGGCGAGGCCCGGCAAATCGTCCGGCCCACTGACCGTGCCATCGGATTTCAGCGAAAAGCCAAGATAGGGGTGATCAATAACGGCAACAATGAAGCCGGACTCCACCAGACGGGCCGCAAGCATGCGGTAATTCAGCCGCGCCACGCCCATCCCCGGCGACAGGAGCAATAGCGGCCGCGCAGTGTCGGCGCTGGGCGTCGCCGCGTAGTGGGCCGATTCAGGAATCTCCGACCAGGTCCGCAGTGCAGCTTCGTCCTGACCGTAATATTCAGCCCGGACCAGGGCGTCAGTCCATTCTGGCGAAGATGCATAGGTCGATGCATTTCCACCGCCTTGCGATGGATAGAATATATCGGCCACCCATATGCGGGCCATGTCCGAAGCGGCCGGATCGGCGCGAGCCGTGTCTTCAATCACGATCGTCTGATACCCAACCGACAAGGATGGTGGGCGGGCATCGCTACAGGACGCCAACGAGAACAGTGCTCCAACAAAAAACGATAGCGCGCATGGCCGACCTCCTGCCTGGCAGCCTGCCCGCAAGTTCGGCGTTTGTTGAATTAAACATGCGTAACGGGCGCAGCAGAATGGCCGTCCGTCACCGGCACCTCCCGGCGCCATAGTCAAGCCAAGCGGGGAACGCCTTGCCGATGCCGGAGCGGCAATCCCGACGCGGTGAGGTGGGCAGGCCTGGAGCAGGCAGCGGGAAATCAGCGACAAAATTGCATCCGCGATATGCATGGCACGGGTCTGGCCCCTTGCAAGGAGCGCCGCCCCTCCCTAAATCGCCTACCAAGAGCGGGGTTATTCCCTCTGAACAT
>TARA_R110000868_G_scaffold138843_4_pt1 | contig 17923 bp, 15 predicted proteins | sample TARA_R110000868 | Tara Oceans TARA_R110000868 (sample SAMEA4397489) | marine metagenome | biome: Polar Biome; feature: [SRF] surface water layer (ENVO:00010504); material: water (ENVO:00002006), including particulate matter (ENVO:01000060) such as... | depth 5 m | reverse complement strand
CGTTTGGAGTAGAAACAAGAAAATAGCCCCCATCTTTAAGAATCCGATTGGCTCCCGCGAAAATTGCCATTGGATCCATAGCCAAATGTTCAACTATTTCACATGCCAGCACCAAGTCAAAAGATCGCTCTTGCAGCGGCCAAGCGTCCTGCTCCACGTTAAATCGGTGTTCTTTTAACCGGCGAGTATTTCCATCAACGTCCAAATTCACAAAGTCTACACTATTTCTTTCCGCGTAGTTGGCAAGTGTGAGGTCGGAAAATTTATTAGCGAGGCAAGCGGTCATTCCATACGGTGCTGCCGCCAACTCTAGAACATTGGCCGCAACCGGCATATCTAATTTATTGAGAACGTTCAGTGTAACTGCGTATCGTTCACTATGAATATCATGGTATTCTATGACACCTTCTTGTTTCTCATAGGGAAATGTAACTTTTTTTAAGAAGGACTTAATGTCACTACCGTTGGTAATGCTGTTCATAACTATCTCCATTTGGCCGATCCAATATTACAGTTACTGTATATCGGTATCAAAGAACGGAAAATAGCGCGTTTTATAATTAAGATCACGCGTGCGCTCGCCGATCACTTTGGCGGGATTGCCTCCAACGATGGTGTAAGGCGCCACATCCTTCGCCACAACAGAGCCGGCAGCTACGATTGCTCCCTCCCCAACCGTCACGCCCGGTAGTATGATTGCGCGTACGCCAATCCAGCAATGATCCATAATTGCCACGGGTTTTGCAATAGCATGGAAATAGGGAGAGTTCGGAATATGGGTTAAGGTATGAATAATAGAGTAATGTGAAACATTTACATTGTTACCAATAAATAATGGCCCTCGGCCATCCAGGTAGCAGAATCTGTTTATGACACTGTTATCACCAATAACGATATTATTCTCCGTAATAAAGCAACCCATGTGTACAGATGTGTCTTTACCTAGTCTTATACCACAAATTCTCCGCATATACCAGTGGCGCGCAAAATACGGCGCTCGTTTCAAAAAGACATGGTTAAGAGTATAATATTTGAGAGCCATCATGAATCTGGTTAAGTATTGCATCAACGCAATTTCTCCGACTTCGTTATTAACTCAGCACATATTTTGATGTATTTTTCAACTATTGCAGAGAAATCATAATTTTCCAGGATCTTTTGACGAGCAAACTCGCCGCGATCTCGCCAATAGTCTCTATTGTCGGCAAATTTTAGCATTGCGTTGGCGAGATACGGTGCGGTGTGATATTTTCGACGGTCGTAACCAATAGAATCCAGAGAGTATGAATCAAGATTAGTGATCTCTCCGTATTCGTTAGGAATTAATAGTCCGATATCGCTGTTTTCGATAACTTGCGGTGCGCCTCCGGTACGGGAGAGGACCATCGGCTTGGCGTAAAACATTGCCTCATTCATAGCAATACTCCACCCTTCGATCAGCGATGGAAGTAAGAAAGCATCTGATGCTTTGTGAAAGGAAGCCACATCTTCGAAGTACCCCGGCATCAGCATATGTTTATCCAGACCCCAAGCCGCCAGGTCGTTGCGAAGCTGATCAATATGGGGCGGATATATCGTATTTCCTACGCATAGGATTTTGATATCGTTTCGTTTCTTTAGTATTAAGCGCATCGCATCGGCCATTAAATAATGCCCTTTATGCAAGTTGTAGGATGCGACATTGAGGAAAAGATAGTCATCTTCAGAGATGCCAAAGTCCGCACGTTTGATGGGGGGGCTTGTTTCATACCGGCTCTGATGCTCATCAAAGATCAGCCCGTTCGGAATGGTTTCAATTTTCGATCCAGGAATCCCTAATTTACCGATGGCGTAATCGCTGGCTAACTGCGACACCGATATGTAGCGATCGACAAAAGCGTCGTTGGCTACGAAATTGTTCAATGCCTCGCCACGAAGCATCGCGTAGACATTATGAATGTAAGTGATGTTAGGTATACCAAGCTTACGAAAAACCGGATAACCAACATCCGAAAAATGAGACATCGAAATATCGACAGGTCGCTCGCGCAACAGTCGCTCATAAAAGCCTGCTCGATCATCTTGAGGCAGCTCAACCGTCTCGATGCCATGTTTTGCGGCCACCTGTGCTAGGTATCCGATCTTGCCGCACGAAATTATCAAAGGATCGATGCCGCATCGCTTAAAGTCGATTGCGCAATCGAGAACGACTTTTTCTAATCCGCCTCTATCGAACGACGAAAGTTCGATGGCTACCCTAAAAGACTCAACAGGCGGGCGGTGATGTATCGGATGCGCCGTGGTGGTAGCTTGTTCGGGGGCAGCGGTTAAATGCGGCACCCGGTTGCCGGAAATCCGCTGATACAAATTGCCACGTTCATCCCAATTTTCACGAAACGGCACGAGCGACGCGACTTTTGCTCCCAATCCTTTCGTCTCTATAATTTCCTCGAGCAACTTTTGGTCTTGATGCGTAATATCCCGCCCAAGACCAAGAGTTCTGCGATCTAAAGCCGATGCCAATATCGCAGCAATTTCTAGCTGCACTTTTCCCAATGTTTCCTTGATGGTATTTGTAGGATGAACCCGATAGCGAACATGCTCTACCTGCCGGTCAAAAAATACATTCCCGTAACGAAACGATGACAATAAGAAATCGAGATCATGGCAATAACGAAGGTCTTGAAATCCACCATTTCTTTTCCATAATGATCGAGTAAACACCATGTTTGAAGTAGTTGTCGCAAAATTTTCGTGTAAAATCGAAAGAGTCAGATTCTGAGTTTGTTCAAAGAAAGCGATCGACCGTTCAAGCCATTCTGTTGTCTCATTCCGATGAATCGAACTGCTGTCGGAGTCCATAATCGCGATACGTCCAAACACGAGATCCAGCGACGGATTGGTTTGAAAAATCTCGTGGCACCGGGCAATTTTTCCCTGAACAAAACTGTCATCTGAATTTAAGATAGCAATTAAGTCGCCCTTACTGATGGCTATGGCAGTATTAATACTATTATGTGCGCCTTGATTAGTTTGTCGTTTAACCTGCCCTCCAGCGACATCCCTTAGCATACGCTCGGCGACTAACCACCCACCGTCTACGGAACCGTCATCGAGAACAATGATTTCGTCTGGCTTAACCGATTGATCAATTACGCTCGCTAACGCTTCTGCGATGTATTTCTCATGGTTGTATAGTGGAATAATTACAGATAACGTTGGCTTACTCATTGTGCTCTTTGCCGATCTTCATTTTCTTGAATAATATCTTCAACGCACTTTTGACCGTATTCAATAGAATAATTGTGGCTGATAGTAGAGAACCCATGTTGAGATAGGTGACCCCACGCTTCGGCATCGTCATGCAACCTTATAATGGCGTCGGCGAATTCTTGAGGGTCAGCGTATGCGACAATATCTTTGCCAATTTGCAATCCCATACCTTCCACCGCAATGGATGTCGCCACGCAAGGTACACCGTTCAAAAGGCTACTAACAACTTTGCCTTTGGCACCGGCACCATAGCGAAGCGGCGCTACGGTCAACCGCAGCTTATCAAGCCAAGGCTCGATTTCCGGCACGTAGCCGACCCACTCTACATCAGGGTCGTTTCGCTCTTTCAGATCGCTCGGTAAATGTGATCCAATCACATGAAAGACGAGGCCCGGTCGCCGTGCCCGAACAAGCGGCCAAATTTCGTCCAAGAAATAATTTACGGCATCGACATTAGGCTGGTGCTGAAACCCTCCGATGAAAGCCAGATTACTTCTGCCGTGCCAGTCCGGGAAGCTAGTCCTCAAAACTTCACGAATTAGCGGAACGACGACAACCCTTGCAGACGGCAGCTCTTCAGACAGCAGCTTCTGCTCCTGTTCGGAAACCACTATACTAGCGTCCGCCGCGAGGACACATGCATATTCTAGGCGCTTTGTCTCTTCTGCATGCTCGGCGCCAGCTACATCCCCGCGGAGCTCAGCCTCACGTTTTTCGCGGACATGGTGCAGGTCAACGGTATTGAAAATAATCCGAGCTTTAGGGCAGAAGGCGCGGGCACGTTCTATCCATGCTCCACCAAAGTGAACCCGCGATAGGAACAAGACCGTAATTCGCTCTTGGTTCAAGAAAAGATATTCCTCGACCGTGGAAAATTCGGCAGCCGTTACGCAGTGAGCACCCAGCGCAGCAATATTTGCTCCAGTGTCCTGCGCATCGTCAAATTTCAACAGCGAAATAAAAGCAATGTCGAAACCAAGAGTCTTGAAGATGCGAATGAAGTTCACCTGGTCGAGAGACCCAGAATCTTCATCTGGTCGCGGATAATATGCATCCATCATGACCACAATTGGCTTCATCGTTATGGTCGTTGGGAGCGGATGCTCCTGCATAACAGTGCTCGTAGGCCAAGCCGAACCTTGTGAGTTAGCCGCCGCACGCTCGGGGCCGACCATCGTCTTTGCTCGCGGCTCCTGCTCGACCTCGGCCTTGATTGTATCGAAAACAGGCGCGGCTTCTAGCACAGCAGGTAGGGAAAAAGCCTTTGGTCGACGGCCCTCCTCCCTTCCCCACAGACTATAATGCACCAGTGGATTTACACCCTGACGAACTACGTCGAGATTATGTATTCTGTAATAACTGGATTCAAATTCAGGATGTGGCTCGCACCCCGGATTACGCAAATAGTGGATTACCGGATTCACACCCGATATCTTTACATCAGGATACTTATCTAAATACCACTTCGTAGAAAAGAGAGGAGAAGGATCATATTCTTTGAGCACACCGAATTTTATATAGTGTTCTACAGTTGATATCTTAAACTTCTGTCCTTCGGGATGTTGCGATAGATAGTACGGTATGTCCATTGTGGGATGAATAATACGGGATTCCCACTGCCCGTTTTTAATAAAGTGAATAAAAGGCTCTACGCCTTGTTCAGCCACATCGGGGTTTAAACGTAGATATATATCGCGATTGAAAATTGGAAAATCTTCAACCTCACCCTTCAGACCCAAAAGATATCGCATTATGCGTTCTTCTCGTCCTAGTCTGGAATGTCCAAGCTCTGCCTCTGTGAATATCTCGAGAAATTGAGCTATCGAGTCACAATGAGCGCGCAGGATTTTAGACTTTTTTGCGAGCCTTGGCATCCTCGTGAGGATGGATGGTCCTTGGAGTAGAGGACTACTTTGTTCAAGCAAATGCCAGTAGCGTGCCATTGTTGCATCTGCACGGATGTCTCTCGCCGCACTTTCGTTCTCCGCCAGGGTTAGATTATTTTGAAGAGCGCCATACTGGGCCACGAGTGCCATAGACTGATTTCGAAGAACGTCTACCTGAAGCATCGCATGCAGCTTTTCTTCTTCAAGCAAATGGATCCGTTGCTTGCCACTTAACACGTCGGCTTCCTTGGCCGAAAGTTGCTCCTTCAAGGTCCCGACCTTTTCCTGAAGCGGTCTCTGCAACTCATCAAACCGAGCGATCATATGCCTCTCGCGCTCACTTCCCACGGCAACAATGTCAGCTATTTTCGCCTGCAAACTGCCTATATCGGCCTCGAGTGCGATACGCGCTTGATCCTGGGCTAGAAGCTGCACTTCGTACTTGTTCACCAACTCCTGAATTTTGCTTTCGGATTGGTGCCTCTCCTCAGCAATCTTGACCGACAGCTGCTCTTTCAAGACCACTATTTCCTGCTGGTGTAACTGTCGTGACGCATCTAATTGCTCAATTGCGCGCTCTACTTGCGCATTTTCCGCCGCTTGGATCCCAACTATCTGAGCCTGTAAATCAGCTATCTCGGACTGAAGCATGCGACGCGCCTCAGAATGGTCCGCTACCTCGCTCTGCAGCAGATCAATACGTTTCGACTGGGAGGAAATAGTCTCCCCATACTCGTTTAAATTATTGAGAAGAGAAGATATTTTTTCCGATTTGGACCGATCATCTTCAAGTAGGTTGATATTTGCATTGCGCAAGGATTCTATTTCAGTATCTCTTATTCTAATCGCAGGTATTGCTTCATCAATATCTGCTGATAAAACTTCAAGAATATTTGTTAAATTATCGTGGTTATCTTTTGCCACCTTAGCTATTTCTTCAGTACGCATGCTACGTAAATGCATCTCTTCTATAAATGGCGCCATTTCATTATAATTTTTGTCCGTCGCTCGCCCCATTTCATATTTGAGTACCTTGAGTACACCGGTAGCTTTCAGGAAGCCGGGAGCGGCGCAAACTAATGACCAAAGGGAAGGAATGGCTATGACAGGAGAAATATGTTGTTCATAGAAAACACTGGCGGCATCCACATCCTCAAAGAACTGGCAAGGAATGTTGATTAAACCTGCTATATCTTCCCATTTTGTAGGAATATCGATAGATTCGCTATCCCAAAATCCAAATGGGACACCATATGCTGCAGCAGTTACCGCCGCATGCATCGCCCCAGCTAATACAAATTTAGCTGACGAAATGGCATCTATGAATGCCATTATTGATGCTTTGTCCTTTTTAATCGATGGCCTAATTACGACATCACATCCGGATATCTTCCGTATTTCTTCGTCTGAACGCTCATCATTGTAATGCGGAACGCAGACGGTTTTATCTAACAAGTTTTCGGCCCGGCGGGGCTGGTATAGTGCGGGAAGCAGTAGTGCAGGATCGCCTTTGGGAACAGCGTGTCCTAAACGAAGATCAGACGCAGTAACCGGGCCTCGCACTGCCAGAAACTCCGCTGATGAGCGAAGTTCTGGACTAAGCGATCCCTGTTCGCGTATTCCGCACCCCCAGAAAACAGTCTTGATACCCCTGTCTTCATAGAGGTGTTTTGCTGGCTTGTTTGACACAGACGTAGCGTGTTGAAAGATCCCATCAAATATTACGCTCCCTATAAGGTGTGTTTGCGCGGTATATGGAAAAAAATCATAGATGAGTTCATCTATGAGGAATACGGTGATAGCATCTCCATAATTCCACATTGGCGCCTCTGAATTCCAGAACCATGGAGTGATTGATTTTGATTTCATATGTCGGCCCAATATTGAGTATTAATGATAGATTTCATTCAGATGGCAGTTTAGTATTTTGTATAGCAATAAATAGAATTGCGCTTCTTTTACTGCCGTGTACGATATGTTGTTGATCTAACTAAACAATCGTCCTATTCTTTGCTTTAGTCCAAGGTATTTTGAAGGCTTCCGTGACACTGCTAATTCTTCACCCATATACAAATTGGGTCGCGGTTGTCCGTCGGTCACTGCCACAAGATGGCGTAAATCGAGATTTCCAATCGCCTCGTCGGAATAAGCCGGTGTGTAGTAAATACAGTCATTAAAATAGTAATGAGTCACCTGTGACCAGCGCGTAAGGCGTGGATCAGTCTGTTTGCTACCGCCGTGCAGCAGGTTGGCACACCAAATCAGTGCTTGCCCTTTGCGGGCAAGGAAGGTTTCACTTTTTTCGCCATTTACCTTGCGAAGCGCTCGCCAAGCACAAGCATAGGGGTCCTGTGCCGAATTCAATTCGCCGCCTTTCCCACGCCGCCCGATTAAGGAGTTAGTCATGATAGGCCAACGATGGGAGGCTGGGTGATAAAAGAGCGGACCTGCCTGTGCGTCAACATCTTCCATTGCCAACCACACTCCACACATGAATCGTTCCGGCAAACTAGAAAAATGCACCGTGTCCGTATGAGCATCCTGCTGCGTGCCAACCGGGAAGTTCAAAGTTTGAAATGGGAAGGCGGAGCGGCCGTAAAGCGTACCCAAAAGGTCTAGAACTTTTTGATTTGCGGCCACTGCGCGAACATCTTCGTCGAATTTCCAAGCATCTTGAATACGCCGTTCGCCCATGGTCTTGTCACTTTGTGGGTCGTCGAAATCTATGCGGAATTGGGGGCCTAAGTTTTGCTTGATACGATCAATACGTGCATCGATGTCGGGATCAGGAAAATCAATCACAGCGTAGCCCCTTTCATAGAGGCTATCGGCAACCTTTTCTTCATCTGCGGTCCAACCCTGGGACGTCTTAAATGTAGGAAAAAGGGGAGATTCGATTAAAGGAATTCCCGGGAGTGGGTTGGTCACTACTAATTATACCTTTTCACAGGGAATGTTTGGAGCTGATTGTCGGTCTCTCTAATTACCAACACTATTTCAATTGATCTAATAAGATTCTCGCCGCTCTAGCAATTCCGCCCCGCCCCTTTCTCACATCATTTAGTATGGCGCTGACATCATGCTTGATGGTGCTCTGATTATCGAGGTTCCGGTATATCTCCCAAAATGCTTCTAGGCCAATTGCCTTCGGCATGTGCCATACCCCGTGATAGCCAAAACATGTCTCTAGATCTCCCGTTCGCTCAGTCGCAAATTGCTTAGCCACCGCGCTAGGGGCAAACCGCAATCCGCAACTCTCCAACCAAGGACGATTAATCCTCGCAATGGCGATATCTTCGGGATGTGATCTCTTAAAGCGGGGGTTTCTACATGCCTCCATTAATCGTCGACTGCGTAACGAAAACCCTCCGTTACCAACATCATGGCCATCATCGAACTGGGGCCAAATCGCACCGATGTAATCATAGTTGAGGAACTCTGCACGCCATCTTTGTGCATCCAGCACATGTCCGTCCCATTGCGTGACCAAGCAGTAACTCGTTTCCACGTGATCGATCATATTTGAAAGCAAAAAATCGGAATAGGCGGCTGAAGAACCAAGAGGCGAAATGGGCACGACAGTGATGCGAGGATCAACTGCTTTCATAGGCGCATCGGTGAACAGCTTGCAGGCAGAAAAATCAATCTGCGAGAGGCAGACCTCTAATGCATGAACTGTTGCTGCTACGTTTACCGATGTCGCGGCACAAAGCGTCACTTGTGGCAGAGCAAGCCTGGACAGGTTGTAGTTTTCCATATCGCTATAATGCCACTGCGAATCGTTCGCTCGCGCGGCTAAGTTGGGGATGGTGGTATCGATCGACGATAGCGTCGGTTTGCCAAAGACGTTGAAGGGCCGCCAGTTCTTGGGCAAAGCGCGCTGCTCCAATCGGGTCTTTATCGGTTCCTCGCGAGACTGATTCATGATGGATCAAAGTAGCTCGCGGTTCAAAAAACGACTGCCAGCCTCGTTGATTTAGCCGCAAACATAAGTCCACGTCGTTAAAGGCGACCGGAAAGTTAAGCTCATCTAGACCACCTACTGCCAGGAACCGTTCCTTTTGTACGACTAGGCAGGCGGCCGTAACGGCTGTTGTGAACTGCGGCAAAGCATGTCTACGAAAGTAGCCCTCTTCGTCAGGATCTAGGAAGCGGTGCGCATGCCCTGCAGCATTACCTACGCCGATTACGACCCCGGCATGCTGTATGCGGCCATCTGGATACAACAACCGCGCGCCTACAGCACCCACGTCATCGCGCTGCGCCTGAACGACCATTATCGCTAGCCAACTTGTCTCGATTATCTCGATATCGTTGTTAAGTAGACATAAAAACTCTCCTCGCGCCTCTTGAGCGGCATGATTGTTGATCGCTGAATAATTGAACGGGCCTGTATAGCGCAACACGCGAGTGTGGAGAGGGTTCAGCCGTTCAAGGTAAGCTAGTGTCTCCGGGTCATTGCTGTCATTGTCGACGACAATCACTTCGAGATTCGGATAGGTGGTGGCAGCGACGCCATCCATGCAGGTTCGGAGCAATTCCACGTGATTGCGCGTGGGAATAATAATCGTCACAAGAGGCAGGTCGTGAATCATGGCCGCAGGCTCTGCCGGGTCACGAGGAATTGGACGAGTAAGACGATGATGCAGCATACTGCGGAGATGCAAAGGAGTGCTTTGACTGGCCGCATGTGCAACCAGCTGGTGAGGCCAGTCGGGGGCATTGTCGTTCTTAAGTAAACGCAAGTCCCGGAGCGAAGTGCGGATGATGCAAGATCCCGTTAGATAGTCAAAATGGCGAAATAGTTCACTGTTCCAATCGGGCTTGAAGTGCGGTGAATGACGTCGCCCCCTTTTGTCCAACAGATCGTCATCGGCATAGATGATTCGGCTGGCTTTCTCGGTAGAACCTGCCGCTGTAATGGCGTTGCGGTAAGCCCGGATTCCACCGGGACTGATTATATCCCCTGGCGCCATGGGCATCAGCCATTGGTCGTCGCTCCAATCAACTGTCGAAGCGGCGTCAATGAGCGTTGGAGCCGCATCGGTTCCGACCAACAATGCGGGCACGAATTGTGCCGATAGGCTGCAAATTGTCGCCGCTAGTCCATCTTGGCCTGCCCTAACGTCGATCACTGCCAGAATTGGCGGCCAAGCTTCGGCGTCAGAAGTGTCATCTTCCCTGTCCTGCTGCAATGCCCATAGTGCATACGATCTTGGTGATTGGCTGAGCAGAGGCGCAAGCTGACCACGAGCTCGCAATCTTTTGCCTAGCAACCACCACCAGATTACTGTCAAATATGCCAACGGAGCATTACAGAATGCGTCAAAATGAACTGATAGCGTCAGCATCCAGCGATCTGTTTCCACTCCACGTCTTTTTGTTCGGTTCCGTCGCATAGGATGGTTTGATAGTCGAATTAAGTGACGGGACAAGGTTGCGAGACCACTTAACTCCAAATGACGCGACCTTGCATGGCATACTGCAAGGTGCTGCTCGTGCAATTTTGGAGGACCCGATAGGGCGACTGTAGGACGTACATGATCGCCTTGCGTTCGAGATGATCGGGGCCAATCTTCTCAATTGATCTGAGCCATCTGCCGTCCACGATCACCGAGACGCTCGGGAAAGTGCCAGCGCGCCATAAGGTAGCCCAGACGGTTCGGGAGAAGGTCTCCTGCCGCCAATGTGAGAAGATCAGTCAACCACCGGCGCCCTTCCATGTCACCCCGCGCGGCATGTTCGGTCCACACTTCCTAGTCAGTCTCGTTTTTCAGAAATATGGGCTCCATCAGCCGCTCAATAGTCAGCGTGACAGGCTAGCGAGCGAGGGTATCCCGCTTAGCCTCTCGACCCTGGCCGATCAAATCGGGGCCGTGAACGTAGCGGTCAAGCCGCTCTTCTTATTGCTGGAAGGGCATGTGTTGGCGGCTGAGCGTTTACATGGAGATGACACGACGGTGCCGCTTCTGGCGAAATACAAAACCGATATCGCCCGCATGTGGGATTATGTGCGAAATGACGGCCCGTTCGGCGGGACAGCGCCGCCCGGCGTGTAATGTATTACTTGCGAGATCGAAGGGGTGAGCACCCGCGCGCGCATCTGGCCAATTATACCGGTATATTACAGGTCGATCACAATGCCGGCTTCAATCAGATGTTCAAGGCTGGTTGGGCTGACAAACCCATGACTCGCGCCAACTGCTGGGCGCATAGTCTGAAGGCAGTTCTTCGAACTGGTTGATATCGCAAAGCAGCTTAACCGGAAGAAGAACCCAAAGGCTTTCGTCTCACCACTGGCTCTCGAAGCTCTGGAGCGCATCGATGCGATCTTCGACATTGAGCGGGAGATCAACGGCAAGACAGCCTCGGAGCGCCTGGCTATAAGGCAGGAACGTGTCGCTCCGATCGTCAAGGACCTTGAGACCTGGATGCATGAGCAGCGCAATAGCCTCTCTCGCCATGTTCCTGTCGCCAAGGCCATTGCCTGTATGCTCAACGACTGGCCCGGCTTCACCGTCTTCTTGAACGATGGGCGGATTTGCCTGACTAATAATGCCGCCGAACGCGAGCTGCGCGGTGTCGCTCGGGGTAGGAAAGCGTGGCTGTTCGTTGGTTCTGACCGCGGCGGCGAGCGTGCTGCGATGATGTACAGCCTGATCGGGACATGCCAGCTGAACGACGTCGTCCGCTGCTTTGGCTTACCGATGTCCTCGCCTGCATCGCAGAGATCCCACAAGGGCGACTGCACGAACTACTGCCATGGGAATGTACGCGCAGCACCCTCGGCTATCGACATCGGCACTAAAAATGGCTTCGCTTCCATATCGGCCCTCTCGTTCCGCTTCGCCCTCACTAAATCCGGGGGTGCTGAGGAACCTAATCCACAAACAAAACTGATTCACTAGGGGGAGGAACGGACGGGTTTCATGCTCATACCTCACGAGTTTCGAGTACTTTTTCTAATGCCTCCCCTAACAAGCTTTGATAATCTTTAAGTAGAATACCATAGATAGTTAGCGAACCTCCCCATTCATTGATAATATAGCTGGCTTTGTTGAATTTGGACCACCAGGCCCCTTGTTACCCATAATCTTCAAATAGCCTGACTACCGACCTTGATGGTGCATCGAGCTGGTCGTCTCGTTTTGGCGGCTGCCTTTTCACATTTCGTGATTACGTCCAGATTGTCACGCCGCATAATAACCGCAGCGGTAGTAGCCTGCCAAGTGTAGGGATCGCCGGCATGCATCAAGCGAACACCTGCATCCCAAAGCGTCTCCTCGCCGATGATATGCGCCGCCATGCTCTCGGGCATATGCCAGCTAGTCGGGAAGGCGCGGAGGACAACACCGGGCAGGATCGACCATAACAGGCATCCCGCCATAAAGCCGCTGCCCGCCGCCCATAGCAGATGTCTGCGATGCTCGTGGCTGCTGCTAATCACGCCGACGAGCGACCGGATGGTCCGCACCGCTTCCTGATGCCCCTCGCGCGCTTCCTGCAGTGTCGCACTATCGGTCGCGCGAGATTGCTTCGCTGCCGCATCCATCCGCGCTGCCAGTCCCTCCGGCGTCAACTGCATGGCAGGCTTTTCGGCGATAGCAGCGAGGCTTTGGGCGACAGCAGCCAGGCGGCTGTTCATCTGGCCCAGCGTAGCGCTATAGTCAGGGATATCGATGCTGGCCCTTTCCGCAGCGAGATGCTCGACTGCCCGCGCCATCACCGCGATCCGCCCATCGAGCCGCGCGAACGCCTGCGCGGCAGTTTCCTGTTCTGGTTCGTTCAACAGCAATCGTTTGTCCTCCATGTATCTGCTCCTTTCTATCGGCTCATGCCGCGCGAAATGCTGCGGACATGTTCGTGGGGAATCGAAGCAGCAAGATCGTGCGACAGGCTGCGAGCGATGTTCTCGCTGCGCTCCAGGCCAAGGTCGCGGCTGCGTGGGCGCAAAATGGATTCAAGTTGAGCATCGCGCTCCAGGCTTTTCGCCATACCGACCATCTGCTGCGCAGCCGACTTCGCGCCTCTCAAATTGCCATCGCGCACGAGATCCGCGTGATGCTGCTGCAATTGCTGCCAGCCTTCCACGAACCGGTCGGCGCGCTGAAAGGGATCGATCCGGATTTCCGCTTCGAGTTGCATGGCGCGGAGTGCGGCCTGGCTGCGTCCGTCGGCTGCCTCGCGAATCAGTTCCGGGCTACGCTCAAACGCCGCGCCAAGATCGGCGGCGGCATGGGGCCGGATAGCGTCCAGTGCTTCCCGCGCACGCTCCAACGCCACCGTCTGATGCGGCATAGGCGCCAGACCAGATCCCCGCATCCGCTCGATCTCATTGAGCGCCTTGGCATAGCGCTCGACCGCGCCACGCTGGCCGCCTGAGTGGGAAGGCTGCACCTCGACTTGCGTTTGCCGCGATAGCGCGGCGGGACGGAAACCCTCGAACCGGTCGATGCCCGGCTGCGGCGCGCTTGCGGGCCGGAAGTTGTCGAACATCCCGCGCGCCTTCTCAGGCACCTTTCGGATGATCTCGGCGACACGTTCGCCGAACGTGATGCCGCGCCGCTCGGCATAGTCCCTGGCGGGATCGCGCTTCTGGTAATCGCTCGTCATATCCTTGCCGCGTTCGCGCGAGAGCGTGCGCACCAGCTTGCTTTGATCCTGGAAGTCATCGCGGCCATAATGGAGCGCGATGCTGGTCTGATGCCGGGACAGCGCGACATAAGCCCCGTGGCGATCCATTCCTGGCGTAGCGAGGACATGCGCATGGGTAACGGTCATGCCCTGCGCCTTGTGGATCGTGGCGGCATAGCCATGATCGAGGTCGCGATAATCTTTCGTGTCGAACGCTACGGATCGCCCGTCATCGGTGCGCACAGCCATATGGTTGTCCCTGACGTGCTCGATCGTGCCGAGCGTGCCATTCTTGACGTCAAGGCTGCGCTCGTTACGCAGGAACATGATCCGGTCGCCGGACGCAAACTGCCGGTCGCCGCGCTCGACCTTTATCGGCACATCGTCACCCAGCGCACCGGCCGCGCGCATCCGCCCACGCGCGGCTTCATTGAGCTCGCGCACCTCGGCATTGGTGTGAGTGAGGATGATACGGCTCGCATCGGGATCGGCCTGACGATCGCGATCCCAGCGTTCGACCAGAGCGCGCCGCGCGTCGTCGCGGGTTTCGGCTGCATGCACCATGCCCTTGTCGGCATAGGCGGCCACCGCCATGCCGGTTCTGCCGGTGGCGAGATGGCGGGTCGCGTCACGCTGCCAGTCCTGCTGCTGGCGACGAACCCGAGTGATCTCGACGCCGCCATGCCGCTCATGGAGCGCGCGGAACGCGGCCCCCGCTTCGATCGACTGCAACTGCTGCGGATCGCCGATCAGTACGACCTTGGCCCCAGCGTCGGCGGCATGGGACAAGACACGCTCCATCTGCCGCGTACCGACCATACCCGCTTCGTCGATCACCAGCACATCTCGAGCAGTCAGAAGATCGCGGCCCTGTGCCCAGCCATGTTCGTGGGCGGCGATGGTTCGCGAGGCGATACCTGAACCATTCTCCAGTCCTTCGGCGGCAATGCCCGCGAGGGCTGCGCCACGCACGGTATAACCTGCCGCTTCCCATGCTTCGCGCGCGACGCCCAGCATCGCGCTCTTGCCAGTTCCGGCATAGCCGATGACGATACTCATCCCGGCCTTGTCGGTCACATGATCGAAGGCGCTACGCTGTTCGCCGGACAGTAGCAAACCGCTGCGTTCGGCGCGGGCCAGTGCGGAATCCCGATGCTGCTCATCAACCCGATGCCGCTCGCGCTCCGCCATCAGTTCGGCAGCGCGCTGCAACCGCTGCTCGGTCTCGATCATATCACGACTGGTGAAGCGCTCCTCACCGCGCCCGTCCTTGCCCAGCGCGATCATGTCGGGCGATGCGCGTACGGCGGTCATTGCCGCGTCATACTGGTCCTTGCCGTCACTATGGCTATGCACGAACATCGCCAGATCACGGCGCGTGAAGGTGGCCTGCTGGTGGGTGATGGCATCAAGCGCGACGCGGGGGTTCTCGATAATGCGTTCGCCATTGCGCTGGGCGATGGCGCGGTGATCTTCGATCCGCTCGGATTCCAGCCCACGTTCACCCATCCGCGCGGCGGCCGGGCCGATCTTGTCCTGCGGCTCAAGCGCAATGCCCTGATCCTGCAGACTACGATGATCGATACGCGCACCGATATCCAGTTCGGCCAGGCGAACATTGACATGCTCGGCCCAACGCTCGCGCCACTGCTCCACCAACTCTGCGCGGTTCCAGTCGCGGACCTTTGCGCCGAAGCCGTCTTCACCGACCTGCCGCATCGTCAGCATGACATGCGCATGCGGCTTGGCCTCACCGTCCTTGCTGATATCCCAATGGACATTGAGATCGGCGATCATGCCGCGCGCGACGAATTCCTGTCCCACGAAGTCACGGGCCAATGCGATGCCCTGGGCCTGGGTCATCTCGCGCGGAAGGGCGAACTCGACTTCGCGCGCCAACTGCGCGTCCTTGCGCTTTTCGAATGCCTCGACATCGTTCCACAGCCGCTCGCGGTTCGAGAGATGTTCGGGCGCGCCGTCGGGCAGCATGATCTCGCTGTGCACGACGCCGGTCTTGTCGGTGAAGTCATGGGTGCGATCGAGCCGCTCGTCGTGCAACTGCTCGGCGGAGCGATAGGCGGCTGCCGCGACAGCGCTACGCCCGCTGGCGCGGCTGATGACCTTCACGGAGAAATGGAAAATTGCCATGATGGCAATCCATCTACGCCACTTGAAGAACGTCAGCACGACGTATAAGCGCGCCCTCCCCTGAAAAATTCCGGAGAGGGACTAGGCGGTGTCAGGCTGTCCCGGCGACGCTGCTGCACTAAGCCAAGCGTTGTTTTATCATGGTCGCATCACGCTTCAATGGAGACTTATGATGCGCAAACCCCAGAACTTCGATTCGGAACTGAAAGCCCTTGCCGACAAGGCGCGACAACTGAAAGAACGCCGGGTGCGTCAGTTGGGTGAACTGGTTGCTGCCACCGGTGCCGACGCACTCGACGCCGAACTGCTCGCCGGGGCATTGCTCCAGGCAGCCATCATGAAGGATGCGGCAACAAAGGAGGCCTGGCGCAAGGCAGGCGCGGCCTTCTTTCAGGGCACGGCAGGTCAGCCTGCGCCAGCAGCTCAACGCCAGTCGAGCGGCACTTTACCGCTCGACGGCGGCGCGGCATCGGCTTGAGGCACGAAAGGCGCGAACCGACATGCGGGACTGGCAGGTCAAGCGGCGGGAAAGAACCCGGCATCTGATCGAACTGGGCGGGCTGGTCGTGAAGGCGGGGCTAGACGATCTTATCGAGGATGATCGCGCGACGCTCTATGGCGCGTTGCTCACCTTGGCGGAGCGGCTGCGCGGCGAGGACAAGGCCAGTGTGCTTGCCCTTTGGCAACGCAAGGGCAAGCGCGCGTTCGAAGCTGAAAAGGATGTGCCGAAACTATAGCGCTGCACCCCCTATCAGTCGGTCTTCTCTGTCCCTACGACTTGATCCCAAAGCCACTGTTCGAATGTCCTGGGAGCGCGTACCATAAAACACACGGCGCGCAGCATCCGATACCGCCGATACCGTTGACGCAAATAGGCTTCGGCGGCGATAACGTGAGCATTCTCCCTGTCTTGCGGGGGCTCCCCGTCCAGCATCTGGTACATCAACGTCAGGGCTTCGACGATGCTGCCTTCCACCGCATCAGTGCTGATCGAAAGCCGACCAGCAATGTCGGTGAAGGAAAGGTCGTTCTTGCGGTATAGCAGGAATATCATGCGCGGCATCGCTGGTAGCCTATCGAACGCGGCCTGCACGTCGGCGCGACGTTCCGTCTCGTTGACTGACGCTCGTTCCTCTTCGTCGCACATCATGAGATCCGCCGTTCGCGCCGGTCACGATGCCAGCCTGCGGGACGCGGATGTCCCGTTATGTCATGCACACGGTCGAGAAGTGCGCGCAGCAGCGGGCGAATTTGCTCCGCCGTAAATCCACCGTCATCGGGTTCCGGCTCACCGAACATGCGCCCGGTGTTCCACTTCCAATAGGGCGTGAGAACTTCAGCCAGTCGCGCCATATCCCCATCGTCATGCGCAAAGCCTGTAGCATTGGCATAGGCCAGCGACTTGGCAACGCGCAGGCCGATATGCCGCGCATTCCATGCGTCGGGAAAGCCGACGTCCAGCAGATGGGACGAGAGCGCCAGTTGCGCGACGATCCCCGATTGATAGAGCAACTGGCGAGACGGGAACGGGAAGCCCAGCTCGATCATGCGGAAGAAGCTCTCTGCCCGCTCGTAGCGCACCCGGCTTAGACGCCGTCCGTCCTTCGTCCGCGTCATCACCACTGGCTCATCGCCATAGTCTTCGTGGAGTGACGCCAGCGCATCGCGCCAAGGCGATTTTGCAGACATGGTCACGGCTGCAATTGGCGCGGCGGTCAGCGCGCTCAATAGCGCGCGCCGTGATGTGAAGGGGGCAAGCTCGTCCATATGCACCTCCGTTCCGCATCCTTGCGGCTGAACGGAAGTGAGGGGGATGGATGCGGCACGGTCCCTAAACTCCCGCGCGCTGTGCGCGGGAGCCGGGGCTGGTAACACGTCGAGACATGCGCCTATGCTTTTAGCCGCGAACGGCTTGGACATATGCATAGGCACCCCGGACAACCGAAGTATCCAAGGGAGTTTCGTTCTCGACGGGATTACCAGTCCCGGCACTGCCCTTTGCG
>TARA_R110000868_G_scaffold326998_2_pt1 | contig 17927 bp, 29 predicted proteins | sample TARA_R110000868 | Tara Oceans TARA_R110000868 (sample SAMEA4397489) | marine metagenome | biome: Polar Biome; feature: [SRF] surface water layer (ENVO:00010504); material: water (ENVO:00002006), including particulate matter (ENVO:01000060) such as... | depth 5 m | reverse complement strand
AGATGATGGTATTAAGGATGTGAACTACTACACTAATGGTGTTGGAGGAAATGTATCTATAAAATATAATATTTAAATGAAAAACATTGTAGATAAGATTACTATTCCAGTGAACGATTTAAATCAATATATGGAATTAGGTCATGAGGCGGGAAAACAAGGCGAAATAGATGAGAGTTTTACTTGGTACATGAAGGGTTTAAGGAAAGCTCGTGAGCTTCAAAGTCAAGAGAAGATTTCGGAATTTTCAGCATTTATTATTACGTTATTTTAATGTTACTATAATTTTCAATTATTAAATCCATCCTTTTTTTCTAACTTGCTTTAATAAATTGATTAGGTTTTTATATTTAAATTCTCCAATTTTTAATTTTGTATCTATAACAACATTATTATAAGAATGTCTTAATGAGTCACAATTATTCCTTTGACCATGTATCGAACTTACTTTTTCTATTATAACTTTTCTTTTAAATGTAATTTCACTTTCAAAATCTAATAAAAAAACAAGAAATTCTGGATTATCCCAAAATTCCTCGGCGCCAACCTTTGGCTTGTAGGTTATTGATTGAGTTTCATTCCATAAACATAAATCATCATCTAAAAGAATAGAAAATTCAAAATTATCACAATCACTATTACATTGATAGTAAAATACACTACGACTATCAGAATAGTCCGTATCTTCACATAAATATTTGTAATCTAATTTCATTTAATAACTTGACAATTACACACTTTAATGTCTTGCATATATTTCTTTAAGAAAACTAATTTCCGCCTATACCCAGCTCCTGACTTCCCGAGTTCAGTTAGAAATTTATTAAAATTTTCAAGTGATGTTGTTTGGGTAGTTTTTTCTGTAATCAATGTTCTCATTTGTTATATCTTTCGTATGATTGGTAGCTAATTTTATTTATTTGTGGTCCGCCAACAAAATCTTCTATTTCTTTAAAATTAGTATAACTCATAGCAGAGCGTAAATAATGGTCAAAATTTTCTATCCAACCCTCTAAAGTATACTCTACTGGTCTGAATCTAATAACTCCTTCAGAAGTCTTCAAATTTTTGTTTCCCCATTTTTTTTGAACTTCTTTTGTAGACATTCCTCTAAATTTTTTATAAACAGTTTTTCCTTTTTTATGAAGATTTTCTGCTTTTTTTTGAGAAATTTCTTTTTTAGACTTATACCAAGTGTCTTTGTAATTCATTCCACAAGATTCAATTGCTTTATTGAACAAACTTCCAATCATGACATAATCACTTCCAAGTGCCAATGCTTTTATTATATCAGAATAATTCTTCATTCCACCATCAGCTACTATTTTAGCTCTTTTTTCTTTTTTTAATGTTAAAGAAACTTTGTAACATTCTTCAATTAATGAAGCTAGCGGGTAGCCAATGCCCGTATGTACCGTAGTACTACAAGCATTTCCATTTCCAATTCCTACACGAATAAAGTCAGCTCCAGCCTCAGATAGAATTTTATATGTTTTTGGATTAGCAATATTACCAACCATCAATTGCATTGATTTTCCATAATATTCTTTAGCTTTTTTCGTTACATAAACCAAATCAGACATATGACCATTAGCAATATCAATTAACACATGAGATGGATATTTATCTGCTTTTTTAGAAATAAATAATTCAGTAAATTCTATTAATGAATAAGATATAAATACCATATTAGCCCCAATGTCAATTCCTTCAATGTTTTCCCCTCTTGGCATGCAAACATTTATGTTTTTTTTAGTAAATTTATTAACATTTTTTTTTGATACAACAGTGTCCATTGGGGCAGCTATCAATGGAAGGTGTAGCCCATATTTTATATTAATTTCTTTTCTAGTAATAATATCAGATTGTTTAGTAGGCTCTATAAGTATATCATCAAAATCAAATTTGATATCTTCACTTAAAACATTGTTTTTTTCTTCCATTTTTAATTTTATTGTTTTGTTTTTGTAAGTTCAAATATAGCATTAATTAACTTTAATGGCAAGATTAATGATAATATTAAAAAATAATAATATTTATTTAATATTAATGAATGAATTTATAAATGAATTTATCGGAAGGATATAGAAAAAGACTTTTAGAGCTTTCTGGTGTAAATCAGAACGTAAATTCAAAAGGTCAGGAAATAATAGATGATATATTGGGAGTTTTTACTATTAATGAGGGAATTAATTTTAGTGAAACACTAAAAAACATAGGAGACTATGCCAATAAAGGATTGATAAACAATGCCATGTTAACATCGCTATTAAATAATGACAACTTTAATCAAGAGCAGAAAGAGCAGATAAAAGATGTTATTAATACGTGGAAATATAGAAATTATTCATTTAGCTCTTCATTTTTCAGATAAGCTACTAATAATTAACTAGTTTTATATGTTCTTTCACTCTTTTTAGCGTATGAAGCCCCTTCAGCAAGAGGTAATCTTCTTTTCATTTCTAAAACTTCTTTCACCCTATGTTGAACTTTAACCTTTTCACCTAAACCATCTGATTCAATAAGTTTATACTCCATACTTTCAAAGTCATCTTCCTTTAAGTTGTGTTTTTGTCTTTTTATAAATTCTTGATAAGGACCTTTGACTGTTATAGTGCGAATATAAGATTTTTGAAACCAAGAATCTTTCCAATAATTTTTTTGATTCACAGGCTTCCAATTTTCTGGTAAATTTGTTTTATACATTTTGCCTAAAATTATTGGTTTTGATTTTCTTTCTTTTATTCCTTTATTTTGTTTTTGATATTTATATTCACTAATTAAAATATCTTTTTCATGATAAATTAAAAAATGATTTATAATTAACCAAGTTTGAAAGGTGTCTATGGCTAGTTCATAGCATTTTTTATCTGGTAACCTTTCTATGTTTTTTATAATAGTTATATCTTCATACTTAATGTATCCCTTAACCTTGTCGTCAGTAAGGTTTTCGTGACTATATCCTCCATCTATATATTCCATATTAATAGAAGATTTGTCTATAGTAAAATCTAACACAGATTTCTCTGGATTATCCCCAGTCAATGATGTTCTAAATAACATGAACTTAAAATATTGACCATCTTTATCATAGTCCAACCTCATTCCATCGACTCCAATAATTTTTTTATTTTCTCCACTTTTAACTATTGCATATAGAGCATCTCCAATTGCAGGATTTATAGAAAAGTTAAAGTCAGGATTTTCTTTATTCAAAAACTCTATCATTTCCCCCATTTTATCCCAATCTTTACATTTAATGTAAACTCTATTTAAATTTTCTGTAGTATATTTTTTAAAAAATTTCTTCACATATCTTTCGGCTTGTATTTCTTTCATCTTAATTTATTTTATTATAAATTTTTTAATAATATTGAAACCATTTCAACATATTTATATGTAAACTCTGTTTCACAATCAATTTTATTTAAAACTTTCATTTTTCTATTATATTCTTTTTTTAAGTTTTTTACATTTTTATCTTTTTTATCTAATGATTCAATGTATAATACTGTTTGCTCTATGATTATTAGTTCATAAGATTTGTTTTCTTTTTTATCTTCAATAAAACTCCATTCTTCTTCAGTATGAAAATCTATACCACTCTTTTCAAAGGTATAATATAACATTCCCATAGGTCCTTTTCTGTTTTTTTGACCCCAAGAAATTATTCTACATTTATTTTTCTTATCATGCTCCATAACTATATGAGCATCCATCATTTGTATTAAAGTATTTCTTCCTGCAAAATTACCATCCTTAGTGTTGTGTCCAATTAAAAATAGAGTAGAATTATTTTCACTACACCATTCTCTTAGTGTTTTTATTATATAATAAGAAGCGTCATTTTCAGACATTTTACCCTCTATTTCATAATCTTCTTTTGCAATAACTTGTAAAGAGTCTACAATAACAAACTCTGGCTTTAGGTCCTCTATTTCTTGCATATACTCCTCAAATGTAGGACAGCTTTTTGCATCTGAAATATAAGCACTACCTTTGGGTATTTTTACGTTTTTTGTTTGTGTTTTCACATTTCTACCTTCCATTTCTCTAAGGTACATAGAAACTTTTCTAGGAGCCAACCACTTCATTAGGTTAACCATTAAAGTAGTTTTACCAGCTCCAGAAGTACCGCTTACATATATTGCCGAACCATTAACTATACCTCCATCCGAAGAAAACCAATTATCAAATCTTTTTTTATTTGTTAATATTGTAGGTTCGCTATATACTATAACATCTTCAAACAATATACTTTTTGATTTACTTTTTGCTATATTAGTGTGTGAATCCATTTTAAATGTTTTTGTTATTTACTATAATAACGTAAAAAAATAAGAAAAATTACAAATTAACTAATATAATTATTCACTTAACAAGAAACATCAAATTATATTATTATCACGACAAAACCAACTCTTTATATGTATTCCTATATTCAATTACTGCTAACTCTTTTGCTTTAGCTTCCATCATTATGTCTATGTTTAAGCCATAATTATCTACTTTACTTTTAATGTAGTCATGATGAGCTCTTTTGTTTTTTTCATCTCTAGGCTCTGATATGTGAACTGCAGGAGTTATATTTTCAGGCCAAGTAGACACTGCTATATTTAATGCTTTTTTGTGAGTAATGCCTCCAGAGTGACAGCTGTGATGATGGTAGTCAAAAACTATAGGAACATTAGTTCTATTGTGAATGTACATTAAGTCTTCTACAGTATAACAAGATTCTTTATCATCATTTTCTATAGTTAATCTAGACTTAACTCCATCATCTAATTTGCTAAAATTATCAACCCAACGATTCATAGCAGATATTTTATCTCCATATACGCCTCCAACGTGTATGTTTATCTTGTTGTAATGAGTTTTAGATAATTTCATCATATCCATAATCTTAGAATGTTTATTTAATTCTGAGATAGTATTTTTGACCACTTTGTCTTTTGGAGAGCATAATACGTTAAATGGGCCTGGGTGGAATGTTAATCTTTGTTTATAAGAATTTGCTAAGGAGCCAGCTTCTGAAAGTTTTGATTTTATAATACTGTAATGAGGAAGGTCTTCGAAATTATATTCACTCATCCATGGAAATATATCTGAAGACATTCTATAAAAATTTATATTATTTTTATGGTTCCAATTTATTATATGAATTAAATCTTTTACATTTTCTAAAGCCAAAGAAGATGCGTATTCTATACCTTTATTTTGAAATGTTTTTTTAATCATTCCTCTGTTGGTGGTAATTCTAGGTTTTTGAGAACCTAAAGTCATATTAATGCAAGCATATCCAATTTCCATTATTTTATGTTTTTATTATAACGCAGAAAAATAAGAAAAATTACAATTTTTTGAAAAACAAGAAAGCTCCTACTATTATTCGGAGCTTTCTTTTTTAAGATAATTAAATCTTTATTTTTGGGACTAGGTGTAGTTTGCAATTTAAATTAAAGGAAAATTTTCCAGTGAACCTTACTACACTTTGTCCTCTTCTTTAGTTTAGAAGTAACTGGTGGATAGCCTTTTAGTTTAATTCAATTACAATATTTTAATAAAATACAAGAAAGCAAGTTAGTGTTTACGTTTATTTATATAGTTTTAGAAGTAACCAATCCTATAGCCTGTATTTATATTATGTAAATATACAATTTTTTTTTTAAAATAACAATAGTTTATTTTTCTTTTCTTAAATTCCCATTAGAGTTAGTGTTTCAATATATGACTCAGAATAATCATCATAATTAAATTTAGTCTTAGCATCTTTTTCTTTAACTAATGTTCCATATCTACTTTCAACATGCATCATAATTAAATCATACACTGAAAATGATGGTGGCTTACAGTATGGTTCAATAGCATCGAGCATAGCTTGAGTGTTAGCCGAAGAAACTGGTATACCATCAGTATCAATGTCAAGATGTATATATTCTCTAGTTTCTAAGTCTATAACCGACATTATGGTTGAGCTAGATTCGTTTTGAAGTCTAGTACAATCAGAAATTGTTGATGGGAGGAAGTTCATATTAGATTCAGGAAATTCTCTTTCCATATAGCCAGCAACAGCATCTTTAACTGAAGAAAATGTGCTTCCATTATAATTTTTTACATCAAGTACTACATATTTGAATCCTTCTTGTAAGGATTTTTGAACATTTATGTCAATATATTCAGCACAAGCACCCCTTCTATTTCTGACGTCACCAGAATAACATCCCGATTGACAACTTTTGTGACCATTCCACCCAATACTCATAATTTCACTATCACCAATAAAGGTACCAGTTAAGTCCAAGTCTTGATTTCCATCTTCATCAAACCAATGAATAAATGCTCTTATAACTTTAGAATTTTGATTTCCGATAGGAGTTCTTTGGCCTCTAATAGTAGGTTTTAAAGCAGAACTTAAAGACCTCATGTTTTTAGGCATAGGAATGTTTTTTAGATTTTCATCAACCCAAACTTCACCTAAATTGTTAAGTTTAGAAAACTTTAAAGACAAAGCTCCTAATATAGTGTTTTGAACCTCTTTTATTAGATTTTTATCTAAAGCTTTTAAATCTTTTAATCTAGTTCTACCTCTTGAACCTTTAATCATTATAGTCCTATTGTTGTTGTCAACATTTCTTTGTCCAAAATGCTCATATGCTTCAAATAAAACTTTATTAGAAACTTTGCTTGAAACTTTTTTCATCGCATCGAAAATAATATCTTTTCTTTTTGGTAATTGTGGGTTACAATTATATCTAATTAGATAATCTAATCTTCTAAATAATTCACCAGGTCTTTCAGATAATTTATCTATTCCTTCTTGAAAAGAATTATGATAAGCTTTTTCAACTTTTGAATACCAAGAGTCAACCTTTTCGTTTCTAATTTGATTAAACATATTAAAAGCATTAGGAAATCTTGTTTTATATTCACCAGGATGTAAAATCTCTCCTAATCTAATCCATCTTTGCTCTTTTAGTGTAGCTTCAGATGCATCACAATTAGTTTTTTCTAAAAGTTCAAGCAAATATCTTCTTTCTTTTCTTTTAAATTTCTTAAATTTAAACTCTTCTCTAGAAGGGTTTTCAATTCTTTCAGTAGTCCAAGAAGAAGCTCTAATTAGTTTTGGAGCAACTCTAGGCAAAGCTATATCACCACCAGACATGTGTGTTGCTATTCTTAGAACGTCTGTAACGGTATTTATTGGCACATCTAACCCTATAGAAGCTAAGGTGCATAAGTTCTCTTTAAATGGTATTGTTTTAGGGAATATTAACTTATATTCACCATTTGCAAACCATTCAACAACGCTCATATCATCTGGAGTTAAGCTATTGTTTACAGAAACTAGTTTTGTAAAAATGTTAAGAAAGCTCTTTTCATCACCATGAGAAATTATAGCGTATTTAGATTGTTCAAAAGCCACCTTTCTTTCTCTAGTCCATTCATTAGGTTCATATTCTCCATTGGATAAGTAGTGTACTATTTGATGTTGCCAAAGTTCTAATTCAGTTTTAGACATTACCTCTTGAGGAAACCCTTTCCAAAATGGAGTGTAACTCCTATTTGAGCCAGTCATTATTTTTAAATAACTAACTAATTCATTGTGAAATTGAGATATATCCTCTTTAGAGGCAGATGAAATATTATTTATAGCTTCTTCATTTAGAAGATATCCGAATTGCATTAATTCAGATGCTACAGACATAGCCATTTGTCTGTTGTTTTGTTTTGAATCTTTTAGGTTTACAAATTTATTTCTAAATTGTATAATGTTTTTTGATAAAACAACTTTACTTGATAAAACTTTATCATTAGTAGAAGGTTGACCACCCTCCTCTTTAAGTCCTCTTGAAATTTGTTCTAACGTATCCATATAATTCATAAAATTTGATTTAACTATAATTTTAAACTATCTTAATTAGATAAGACTCAACAAATATAATAACATTTTTTAATAAAAAAAAATATTATACAAATTAATTTTTTACTGTAAAGTTTAATATGGTAATTTTAAAATATTTTTGTGAATAGTCACCAATTATATTTAATATAGTTAGCTTACCAATTCTCATGCTTATTTCAAGCTTATCATTTTGTTTTAATGGAGATTTCCATTCATTTATTATTTTCATATTATTAATTTATTTTATTTTTAGTTTTTTCATAAGCTAAACAATATAACTCATAAGGTTCTATATATTTTGTTTCACTTTTTATTTTTTCCATCTCTTCACTCCAAGTTTTATTTATAGTTTCACTGGACATCACGTATACAAAAATTTCAAATGTAAAATCTTCTCTAAAGCTCATGAATTAATGTTTTAATAATATATTAATATATATTTAAGAAAATTTATTTATTTATTTTTATCAATTAGAAATGTATTATTTTTATTTAAAAAAATTATAGTTTCATCTATTTGCTTACATTTTTTTTTAAACTCTGTAACCTTATCTTCAGGGAGTTCAAACCACTCTTTTCCTCCGCAAGTTGAATATCTTTTGTAGCTTCTATGTAAAATTGTTTCTATTTTTTTATAATTTTCTGACTCATAGCTGTTAACTAAAACGAGTTCACTACTTGAGCCAGTTGTTAATTGTTTTATTCTTTTTGAAATTTCATTTTTAGTTATTCCTATTTTAAATTTTTCAGGACTTGAGCACCAATCTAATAGTAAATATATTTTACCTTTTTCCATAAAGTACATTTTAATACTTTTAAAAAAAAAATAAATATTAGTCTACTATTGTTTTTTGTTTTTAACTTATATTATTTTTATAGGTTCTTTTAATTTAAATATAATATTATTTGATTCATAAAAAATATAATCTACTTCTTTATGATTTTTTTTGTTATAAATTCTATTTTCACACTCTAAATGAAAGCTATCACCATGACTCCATTTTTCTGTAATTATATTATTTAAATGTTCGCTATTCATATCTTTTGTAGAACATAATATCTTAAAAACTACTCTAGTTGACTCTAAGTATAAATCTTTATTTGATAAGTTTTTTTTTGCTTTTTCTATTAAGTAATTACCATCTAGTTGTTCTACAAGAATATCATCTCCTTTTAGTGGCATTTCCGACTTGGATATCAATAGTGAATGCATTATAATTTCACCATTACCAATCATGTTATGTTCTGAAATCCAGAGTTTATAAGAATCTTTTTCTTTTATTATTTTATGACAATTAAAATCCTCTTGAGTTAATAGTCTATATTCTTCGAACATAAAAAGTTCAACTTCTACAGCTTTTATTCCCGCAAAATCTTTTGAATGCTCTATTAGTATCATTTAATTTTTTATGTAAATTTATGAAAAATTTTATTCATGAAGTCCAACCCATCGCTTATGACGTGGGTAGCTCACTTACAATGAAATGTTATTTTGCTTAAAAAAAGTATTATTATTTGTATCATCCATTTTTTTGTGACATTCCCACCAATCAAAAAGTTTTTTGGATTTTTTACTATCCTTTTTATGAATAACTAACTTTAAATTATCATTTGACATCTTAGAAAGTCTTTCTCCTAATCTTTTAATCCAAAATTCTCCATCTTTAGTCGTAAATTTAGATTCCGCATATGCACTTGTTAATTTTTTACTAGAGAATATTTCTAGTTGATTATCTATAAAAAGTAAATGTCTAATTACTTTACATATGTACTTATCATAATCACTTTCTTCTGAGTGGCAAAATTCTTTATTGGAAGGCATAATGTTTTTTTTTTATTAAAATACATAATTTTTATAAAAAATAAAGATTAATTGAAATTATATATTAAAATTCGTTATTAATAATATACTTTTCTGGATTTATGTTTTTTCAGTTTTTAATTATTTCGTAACATAAGTGTGTGCCAACACTTCTTCCGCTATTCCTATCGCTGATTGTCTAATGTTTCTTCACCGTTCTTTATGTTAAATTATGCGAAGCTAAATTGAGACAAAAATTCTCTTAATTGAACATTTTCAATTCCCCCAAGACTATCTATCCAACTAGTATAAATCTCAAGGTACTCTTCAGATGTAGGCAAGTGAAGGTGGGCTTCTTCATTATAAAAAGATTTAATTAAAAATTCTTGATATTCTTCTGTAAAACCTAAAGTTTTCACATAACCCTCAAATCCAGGGTATTCCTTTTTTTTATAAACTTGTTTTGGAACAATAAATACAGTTGCAGTTAATTGTTCTCCTAAATCTGGCTCAAAAAACTCAGCTGTAGCAACTCCCATCTCTTTTAAGGTAATAACGTGTTGATTTAAAGAACCAAATGGAACACCATCTATTAATCTGTTATTTGTTGTTCCACCATTCAATATAATGAATGTCTTATCATTTTTTGCCCATTGAGTATAGGTGTCAACTTTATCATTGATTACATTTGATTTTCCATGTTCTAACCCATATTCTACTACGGCATGTCCAAATTGAATGCCAGCATGTATCGTTCCAGACAATTGATAAGCAACAAGTCCGTACATACGAAGCTCATCTTTGTGGTCTAAAATTAAATCTTTCATCATATTAATGCTGTTAGTTTTTTGTTATCATCCTCATAAACATATATTATAACTCTTGGGTCTTCTGAATTTGAGCCTATAGCTCTATATGTAAGGTATGTACCATCTATTTTATTGTCAGTAACCCTAACGGCTAGGGGGTATATAGAATTTCCAGCCATAAATATATTCATGGTTTCTTTAATTATTTCTTCATTTAATGAAGTGAATTTATTTGCCACTTCATCCCAATGTCCTATAATTTTATTTGAGCGATGCCCTAAAACTGGGGTTAGTGTTTTATTTTCTTCTTCCATATTCTTTTATAATTGTGAAGTGAATTTTTCATAATTTAATGTTATTACGAAGTGAGTTTGAATTTTTTATTTTATTTTCAAGCCATTTAATATATGTTATATCACACTTTTCTTCTAAGTACTCTTTTAGTAAAACGCTCTTTTCTTCTAGTTCAAAAGTTTCATCGTATGACATTACATAAACTGTGTCAACACCATCTAGTGGAATGTCAACTTTTGCTTCAAGATATGTTAGACATGGAATTTTTTGTTCATTATAATAGTTTTTGTTCATAAAAAGTTTGTTAATATGACGAAAGCTATCCTCTCTTATCCAAAATTTAAGACATTCAAATTCAGTGCCACCATCTTCAATTTGTACACGCTCTATTCTTCCAAACATACCGTTATCCCAAAAAGTAGACTCTAAATGATTTTGGTTTTTAACTTTAACTATAGGTTGCAATCCTGATTTAACTAAATTATATATTTCTCCGTTTTTCATGGCTGTTTTTTTAAAAGTGTGGGTCTCGATAATACCTTCTGTGTCCTAAGCTAATTCCACACCAATATGCTTTTAATGGTGAGCCTTTTCTTATCCAGCTACCATCTTTACGAAGAGTATAGCACTCTCTTTCTTCATTCATATTAGAAGTGTAGGTATAAGATTGATTTCCGTAATATTCACAATCTTTTGTTGGCTTATGTGAGTCTGCCGTTACCCAAATTGTTTTTTCGTTTGGAGATATTTCAACTACTGTATAAGGATAACAATCACTTCCTGCCCCACCTGTAGCTCCCATTCCGATTTCTGGTATTATAAATTCTTTGTTCATAACAATTTATATTGTGTTTTCACAAAGATAACGAATAAAACTAAGAAAAATTACAAATTTAATTAATTATTTTTTAACAATTTTTCCATTTCCTTTTTGTTGTACCAAATATAATCACCAGACTCATAACTTACTCCATAGAATGGACCCATCTCATCTTGTCTGTTCTGATGTTTTGGAAGGGTTTTACATGATTGCAATATAATTCCTTTGTTCTCATATTCGTTAATGACAAGGCCTATCCTAATCATTAGAAGTGTATATTTTCATTTTATATTTTATTAGTACCTTTTATTTTTATATTTTTTAAGTATTCTTCAGTTAATATTTTAATCTTATCACTATAAGGTTCTTTTTCTTCTATCTTTTTAAATTCTAAGTTTGAGTTTATTAGAAAATTTTTTTTAATATATTCTAAACTTTCCATAATATCATGTTTTTTTTGTTTAGAAACATTTTTTATTTCATATAAAACTACTTTTTCTATATTTAAAGATGTTTTAGACTGAAAAAAAGCCCACATAAGTAATTTTTCTAAGTCAGAAGTATATTTATGGTAATAACTGTTTCCGTTCACTTCCTTTGTGAGAGCTACGTATCTTTTTTTAAAATTTTTATTCATTACATTAATTTTATGTTGTTTGCCAAATTATTTGATATTACATAAACACATTCCCAACCATTTTCTTTAGAAGAAAATTCGTAAGTAACATTTAAATCTGTAGTTGTTTTTTTATCTATTAGCATGATACCTTTATTTTCAAGACCTTCAGATATGGAGTTTAAAATATTTATTAAATATTCGTAATCTTTATTTTCTTCTATTTTAGTTAGATTACCTTCTTTGTCAATCTTAATTAGAAACATATTATTTACTTTTCTAAACTATTATTATAATCATCTCTTTTAATGTTGACATAAATATCTCCAAACCATCCAAAAACTGAATCTTCAAATATTTTTGAAACCTTGAAGTCAGACCATTTGAAATTTGGAACATCTATATAATATGATTCGTTTGGAAATCTTACTTTCATTATTTTAAATATAATTAAAAACTTTTATTAATGCAAATTTTATAATATTAAAATTAATCTTTACATCTCCTGTGATGTCTATAATCATTTATCCCCATTATAAGAGTTGTTATTCCAACGATACCCATTAGTAAGGCAAATATAGGATTGTGCATTATTTCTTCTATAAAACTTTCTTCACTATGATTGTGAGATTTTGTAGAGTAAGCTACAATGAACATAGATTGTGCAAATTGTATTAAGTGAAATATACCATGAAACAAATTTAAAACACCTACAGACATTAAAATAAATGATTTATTTCTATTTTTTAACTTCATATTAATATTGTATTTACATGTAAATTTCAGGCGGTTTTCCTGGGAAGCTTTTATTTATATTTAACTTTGACTCTTCTTTAATTGTAATATTAATATCCGCATCATCTTTGACTTCAGTTAGGTTTTTTAATATTTTTTTCCACTGTTCTTTAGTTGGACTTTCTTCTATTGCCATTGACGCACCTTTAAGCCAGACTATATATTCTTTACTTGTCATAATTTTTCTTTAAAGTGTTTAATCCCATGTTCATCTATGTGAGAAACTTCAAACTTTCCATCCTGATAATCTTTTAGCATCTTTGGTTGGTAATCTTCTAATAGCTTACCTCTTGTAACTTCCCAACCACTTGGCGGTAGTGTATCTTCTTCAAAATAAGTATACCTAATCATTCCTACAGCATTAGGCCCCAAGTCCTTAAAAGAACCGTCTTCCATTTCAGCAACGAACTTACCATCGCCTGTATGTTTATAAACTAAATCAACACTCATAATTAATCATTTACACTTTCAATTAATAACTCATCTCTAACTCGCATTATCGCCTCTCCAAGCCAATTTCCCCCCTGCCACTTAGATTTGTCAAGGATATCTGGGTCAGTCTCATGCATTCCAATACCCCAAATTTTATCTTCTGGTGACGCCTCTACAATTTCTCTATTACCATAAGTTTTTAATTCTTCAAGCATGTGTGGGTTTTGCGTGAACTTAGCATAGTTAGCTTCATAAACATATTCTTTACAAACTTCTTCCCACTTATCTTTGTCAAAACCTCTAACTTTTCTTCCTAAAGCTTTTTGTTCTTTTGGGCTATTGGTTCTCATTATGGCATTTGCCACTTCTTCATCTTCAAAAAGAAGAGCTTTTTTATACATCATATACTGTTCTGCACAAGTATATTTTTGTCCATCAATTTCAAATTCAGAGGCGGCCCATTGGCTGCAGATTCCACCCCAAAAAAATACGTATTTATCTGTTATCATATCTATTATTTATTTATTCAAATATAATTAAAATTAATCTATTATTGAAATTTTAAATAATCTTTTCTCTTTTCAATCAACAATTGTTTTGTAAATATATGTTTGTTTGTGTTTAAAGTTTCCATATACTTTTATCTCTTTTGTTTTCACCCATCTTTCTTATGTAAAGAAATATCAAAATGTTTCTTAGTAAATTTTTCAATTCTCTATTTTTTGTGTTTTTTATACCACCTTATTGCAGCTAAAAATATTGCAATAAATATTATTGAGAATATACATAAGGTTATTTCTATACCTTCCATGCTTTCTTTTTTAATTAGTTAATAGTTTAGCGATACTAATTTATGTTTTTTTTTTACAAAAATCATAATATCAACACAAAGTAAAGATGTTAAAGATTGTGATTTAGTCCAATGAGCTCTTCAAAACCAACCACTTGTAAGCAAGTAGTAATTTTTGCCAAGTTTTCATATTCATTATGTCAACACGTCTTTTTGATAAACTGGGTAGGCATTTTCTGTTAAAGTATGCTAGCGCTTTAAAACACTTTTTTTTAATGCTCATTAATATATTTTAATTGTTAAATCTTCTCTATTTTCGTGTGACTGGTTAGTTAATTTATTTACTATTTTTTTAGCGAAAAACCTACCAACACCACTGGTCGATGAGTCAACTATTTTTGTGGCAACTTTATTTATCAGCTGATTTGATTCATACAAGTATAGTTTAGACATTTCTTTTTGGACAATATCACCAGTCTTTTTAGACCTTAAAAAACCGCTTTCATTTGCATATATTTCTATTATAATATCCGCAATCCACATAACAACCTGTTGATGATTAAATAAGTTTTTCCCAAACTTCTTATACACTTTATCAACTAAGAGTCCAAGTAAAATTTTATGATTTTCAATTAGAGAAATTCCACTGCAAAAAGTTAGTTGTGAGGGGATTATTATTTTTGAATAGGCTTTAATAACATTTTTGTTTATTGACAACTCTTTGTTTTTTATTTTTTTAAGAAATTGTCCAACTAACATAAGTCTATTTATTTCATTAGTCCCTTCATATATTCTTGATATTCTAGAGTCCCTGTAAGCTCTTTCTATTGGGAATTCAGCAGAATAACCCATTCCACCATGAATTTGTAAAGCCTCATCAACAACATAGTCTAAAACTTCAGAACCGTGCACCTTTGCGATTGCACACTCTATAGCGTATTCACTTGTGGCTTTAACCGTACCTACCGAAGTTCCTCTGGACTCAATATCCTGCCCAGCTCTATACATTAAGCTTTCAGACACAAACGTCTTAGAGGTCATTAATGCTATTTTTTCTCTTATGGCACCAAAGTTTCGTATTTCAGTCCCAAACTGCTTCCTGTTCTCTGCATATTCTTTTGATTGTGTTATTAATTGTTTAGCACCTCCTATTGCAGATGCGCACAATTTAATTCTGCCAATGTTTAATATGTTTAAAGCTATTTCAAATCCTTGCCCTCTTTTTCCTAGCAAATTTTCAGCAGGAACCTCAACATTCTCATAAAATATTTGTCTTGTAGAAGAACCTTTAATTCCTAACTTAACTTCTTCTGGGCCCATTGTGATACCTTTTGTTTTTGTTTCAACAATGAATGCACTATGATTTTTGTCTTTTCCTATTTTTGCAAAAACAATCATAATATCAGCAAAACCACCATTGCTAATCCATATTTTTTGACCATTTATTATAAAACCTTTTTTATCCTTGCTTCTTTTTGCGTTAGTTTTACCAGCATTAGCATCACTGCCAGCCTCAGGCTCGGTTAAGCAATAGCATCCAATAAGTTCACCAGTAGCCAATTTGGGTATGTACTTCTCTTTCTGAGATTTATTTCCATAGTATAAAATAGGTAAAGTGCCTATTCCAGTGTGAGCACCATAAGTTGTTCCAAATGAACCAGATATTCCAATTATATCAGCTATTAACATAGATGTGTTAAAATCCATATTTAAACCACCCAAAGATTCAGGAACGGTAACTCCCAAAAGTCCCAGCTCACCTGCCTGTTTTAGTATGTCAGAAACTATTGTGCCTTCTTGTTTTTCTATAGATTCAATATTAGGAATTATAGATTTGTTAATAAAATCTTTAGTTGCTTCATACATCATTACTTGCTCATGTGAAAAGTCTTCATATGTGAAAATTTCTTTTTCTGATGTTGTTTTCGTTAGGAATTCTGCTGATTTCATATTTTTTATATTACTGGTTTTAGTTTTATTTTCTTCTTAAAATTATTTATTTATTTATTTATTTATTTATTTATTTATTCACTGTGCCCCAATCCTCTAAGTTCATTATTAATTCTTTTTGAAGCAAACTTCACCATTACTCTCATAAACTTATTATCATCATGACCATGATGATAATATTTTATAGCTTCAAGAAGCCCTTTATTTCCTGCATTAACTAATTTTGATAATTCTAATCCTTTATTTTCATAAGATTTAGCTAAAGATATAATAAATCTCATATTAGAAAACAATAAATCTTTAATAGAATTTTCATCATTTATATATGCCATTAATAACTTAACTTGGACATCCTCCTCTTTTAGTAGGGGATATTTTGAAATTTTAGAAATATAAATATTATAATTATTTTCTGTTATTTCTGGTAAAATTGTCATTTTTATATTATATTTAAAAACAAATTTATGAATTTTTTATCAAAATCGTTATCCCCGCATCCCCAGAAGATAAAGAATATGTATTTGATTTATTATCATTCACAAAGCCATAATTATTAAATTTAAATATTATTATATCTTTATTTTCAAACCAACCATGAATACAGTTTGTGGCATAGTCAATTGATGGAAATTTTATTAACCTTGCTTTCCAGGGTTCTTGGAAATCCTTTTCAAACTCTTCTACATTAATATGTATTAACATTACTTACTTTAATTTAAATAGCCAACTCTAAATTGTTACTTAATTTTTTAATATTATCAATATTACTTATTTTAAAGTCTTCTACCGTAAAGTCATAAAAACTTTTTTGCTCATTAAGCTCTATTTTAGGCTGTACACTTAAAGGTGTTCTATTAAGAATTTCTCTAACGCTATCAAAATGTCTATCGTAAATATGTAAGTTTTGAACTAAATGGCAAAAGTTACCTATCTTATGTCCAAGATGAGAAGCAATCATCATCTGCAGAGCTACATATTGTATTTTATTTATGTAGCCAGCCATAACATAATCATTACTCCTTTGATTTAAGGTTAGGTCTAAATAATATATGCTACCTACTTTTCTAATCGACCAGAGAGTTTCAAATGCGCATGGGAATAAACCTTTTGTTTTGTTTAAATCTTCATATTGATAAAGATTCATAACATGCCTTCTTGAAAATGGGTCCTCCTTCAAGTCGTGCAATAACTTATTTATAAGGTCATATTTTTTAACTGTAGCTCCATATCTTTGTCCAATAGTTCCATCACCTATATCCCAACTATCCCACCAATTGATGCCCATCTCTCTAGCTACAGTTAAACAAGAAGTTTGTTTTTGGTAAATCCAAAGAATTTCTTTAATACCAGTTTTAATAGCTGTATTTCTAAGTGTGGTAATTGGAAATTCACCTTTAGCTAGGTCATATTTTTCAAATACTTGAGTTATAAATTTACTGTGTGCAGGAGTTCCATCTTTATATGATGGACGTGGGTTTTCATCAGAACATCCATTTAAAGATATTAGATTTAAGTTGTCAATATAGAACTTATCTGCTTTTATTATATTATCCATCCGTCTTTCTTTAGTTCTAATTTAAATTCTAAATATTTTATTTTATCTTTCATTTCCACAAAGGATAGAAGTTTGTATAAATGGATGTTGTCAAAATTATAATTTTTATAATTACTAATTACGTAGTCTCTTATTTTTTTTTCTATCATATTATACTTTAAC
>TARA_R110000868_G_scaffold165328_3_pt1 | contig 17932 bp, 20 predicted proteins | sample TARA_R110000868 | Tara Oceans TARA_R110000868 (sample SAMEA4397489) | marine metagenome | biome: Polar Biome; feature: [SRF] surface water layer (ENVO:00010504); material: water (ENVO:00002006), including particulate matter (ENVO:01000060) such as... | depth 5 m | reverse complement strand
CAGGACAAGCTCGGAAACCAGCGTCATCAGGTTTTCAAGCAATTCGACGTTGACACGAATCGTCTGGGCCGCAACAGAGCTTTCCTTGGCCTCGCCACGTGGGGCTTCAGCTTTGGGTGCTTGGGCCTTGGCGGCCTTGGCCGGTGCCACAGCCTGCGATTTCGTAGCAGCCGGTGGCGCAGCCGCCGGTGCTGGCGGCTCTGGCTGCGCCGGGGCTTCGTCAACTTCCGGATCAACCTCGGTGGAGTCAAAGAGTGCCTGCAAAGCATCTTCGTCCGTAACGACGGGCTCTGGCGGTGCAGAACTATCCACAGCCGGTGCAGCATCTGCTCCCATAATCGTGCCGGTATCGGCAAAATGGTTCAGACGCGCAATCAGATCGGCATCGTTTCCGTCTGGCTCCGTTTCATTCTGCTCAAGCTCGCTCAGCAGATATTTAATCGTGTCGATGGATTCGAGAACCAGCGTGACCGCAGGCGGTGTGACCACCAACTCCCCGTCACGGATTTTGCCCAACACGTTTTCACCAGCATGCGCGACAGCTTCCAGTCGCGGCAGACCAAGAAATCCGCAAGTCCCCTTGATGGTGTGCACCAAGCGGAAAATGTTGGACAGAATGTCTGGATCATTCGGATTCTGTTCCAATTTCACCAGTTCGACGTCAAGCGTCGATAGGCTCTCCGACGTCTCTGTCAGAAATTCACTTAAAAGATCGTCCATTAACCCCCTCCATATCTCCGACAATCAAGCAATTGCCGGAACAGGAACATCCATCCCTACGACCAGCGCGCGAAACACGCTTTCATTCCGTTACTTACGTAGAACCTAGCACACGGTATTACCAGACCCGCAGGTCTTTTTTTTACACATAGATCAATGCAATATTTCCATCGTCTTGCAAGACCGAAAGCGTACCACCGGTCCGATGTGCAAGATTTCGCAAGAAAAAGCCATGCACAGTACGAGGATCAAGAGCCTCGGGTGGCACCTCATTTTTCATAACATTTTCGATTTCCGGCCTGAATGCAGCCCGTTTACCCGATGCATTCACCGAAATTCTTCCACTGGATTCGCAAACAACATTAATCTCTCCGCCAAATGGCAAGGCTTCACGGGCCAGCATCACCATATTCAGGACAAGCCGTCCATGCGCCGGATCAATCGATACATCATTCCATTTCAGGGCAACCTTGCCCTCGGCATCAAAACTCTGGGCGGCGGCATCACGCATTGACCTGCTGTCAACGCTGTTGCCGGCCCGGCCAAATGCCAGCCGAAACAATTGCAGGCGACGCGCAGCTTCAAGACCACTTTTGCGCATCAGTGCAAGTGCCTCGTCATCGGCAACACCGGCCTCTCCCATCAGTTCGGCCCCGGCATTTACCGCCCCCACAGGCCCGACCAGGTCATGGCATATGCGCGAACTGATCAACTCGATCAAGATCAGCTCGACGGCTCTGTCCTGTTCCATGTAACGGGTTTCTCCAAGATATTCAGGTCAACAGGTTCGCATCGTTTCCCCAAACCGATACGAGGCCCGCAAACTCCATCCCACACAAGAAAACAAGGGACAATCGTCAGAGACAAAGTCTTGCGAACCGATGCCAGATTGCAGGCAGATGTGTTAAAACCTTCTTTAGTCGAATGACTTTTGCTGCATTTACCGATGTCATATCATGAACCCGGCAAATTTTGCCGGGTTGCACCCTAGTTTTGTCACCGGGCACGGCGTAGTTGTTCGTCACATTCAAGACGCTATCAGAAATGTGACCGTCATCATTGCGCAGCATTTGTTTCGCGCGCATTGATTACTTATATTAAGACTAACGATCATCAGGATCGGCATGCCCCGGATATGATCAACACGACCGCAACATCAGACAAAAGAGTTCGTTTATGGATTTTCTGCTGACACCTGGCACCATTGTTCGCCATCCCGGCCAGCCCGATTGGGGCCTTGGCCGTATTCAGGCCGTTGACGGTGACCAGATTGCGGTAAATTTCGAAGAAGCCGGGCGTCAGATCATCCGCCCGCGCCATGTCGTACTTGAAATCGTCGAACCGGCCATGGGCTACGAATAAGGCCCCAATCGGGACCACATTTAAGGGTTTGGCACAAAATCCGAATGGCCCCGTCGTCGATTCGCAGTGATGGCATGGAACTTGCTGAAATGAAAAAATTAAACATTTCGGCGTATTGAATAAAATTTGATACGCAAGGTCGCCCATCAGGTGACCGAGTAAAACACCCGATGACCAATTAAAGGTGATCAGGCTTAAAACAATAACGAGGTCGGGAACAGGTCCATGATTGCAACCATCAAACCACCGCGCGACAGCTTTAAACAACGTCACCATACCGCCGCTTTCGCCGTGCTCGAACAGTTTGCAAACGGCCTTGTTGAATATGCCAAACAGCACGACGGATCGGTCAGCGCCGACAAAATCAGCAAGGCACTTGCCGCCCTGCGCGAACAGGAAAACCTGTTCGATGGTGCTTGGATGACGCTTGAAACTGATATTGATACGGTCAAGGCACGGCAAAACGCCGCCGTTCGCCACGATCCGTTCGGACGCCTTCTGGTCAGTCGCTTTGCCCATCTTCTTGAAGGCAGCGAAGCTGGCGATCTTGAACATGGCGCGCTGTCACGCGAAATCCTGACCCCTTTCTTCAAAGTCATCCGCATGATGGTTGGCGTTGATATGCTCGAAGAAATCGACCGCGAAATTCACGCCATTATCGATCAGCATGCCGACGAAGACGACGAATTGCGCGATCCGACCGATTACTGGGATCACCTGGCCGAAGAACCACAGGTCGCCAACCGTTTGAATTTGGTGTTTGCGCGCATGGCCTTGCACTTCAAGGATTACGAACGCCGCAAACAGTGGATGCTGCAACTGGTCAATGACAACCTGCCGCATGGCGATCATGGCTGGGTCTTTACCAACGAACATTGTGTGCGCCTGCTGCGTGCCCTGTTCCGCGATGTACGTGCCGCCCTGCCCATCCCCGAACGTGCCGCAGAACTGGCCGCCAAGCTTGGTGGCGAGAATGTTGAAAACCTGCGCAATGTGATGGCGACCCTTGATCGCGATGTTGCCGCCATTCATTCGCGCGAAGCCGCAAACTGGGAATAGGCCAACTGGCCCTTCGATCTGCAATAGATATAAACAGATATAATCTGGCACAGACACAAACCGCGACACACCTGCGTCGCGGTTTTTTTTCTGCCTGTTTTTACCTGCCAACTGACGAAAAGGTGATGGTTTACCCATAAAACAGGGTGGTCAAAGCATTCCCCCCTGTGCAAAAGTCGCAGCAATCCCTAAATAGCGTTTCATAACAGATCAACAACAATAAGCGCCCCAACGCCATGACCAGACCGCTGATTGATAAATATGGCCGTCACGTGTCCTATCTCCGGGTATCGGTAACGGATCGTTGCGACTTCCGATGCACCTATTGCATGGCTGAAAGCATGATCTTTTTGCCAAAGGCCGAAGTTCTGACGCTTGAAGAACTCGATCAGCTTAGTTCGGCCTTCATCGCGCGCGGTGTCCGCAAACTGCGCCTGACCGGCGGTGAACCACTGGTGCGACGTGGCATCATGGATTTGATCAAGGACCTATCGCGCCACCTGAAATCCGGCGCGCTTGATGAACTGACCATGACCACCAATGGTAGCCAGCTTGCCACCTATGCCGATGAACTGGCCCGTTTGGGGGTTAAACGCCTTAACATCTCGCTCGACAGCCTCGATCATCAGAAATTCACCGAAATCACCCGCCGAGGTCGCCTTGAGCAAGTCCTGTCCGGGCTAGAGGCCGCCAAACAGGCTGGCCTGAAAATCAAGATCAATACCGTAGCGCTCCGTAATTTCAACGAAGACGAAATTTCGCGATTGGTCGCTTGGTGTGGCTCCGAAGGCTTTGATCTTTGCCTGATCGAAACCATGCCGCTGGGTGATATCGACGGTGATCGCACCGAACAATACCTGCCGCTGACAGTGGTTCGGGATCGTCTGGAACAGGAATACACCCTGATCCCCAGTGACCATGTCACCCCCGGCCCGGCGCGTTATGTCACCGTAGCCGAAACCGGTGGGCGCTTGGGCTTTATCACGCCAATGACCCATAATTTCTGCGAAGGCTGCAACCGGGTGCGTGTGACTTGTACCGGCACGCTTTATATGTGTCTGGGTCAGGAAGACCACGTTGACCTTCGTGCAGCCCTGCGCTCTGGTGCCCCTGAATCACTTGACCGCCTGCTTGACGAAGCCATGCTGCTCAAACCCAAGGGCCATGATTTCATCATCGACCGCAAAGGCCAGAAACCAGCCGTTGGCCGCCATATGAGTATGACGGGCGGCTGATCCGCATTATCGTTGCGTTTCAATAATTTAAAGTATGTGCTGGCGCCCTGTTTACAGCGACACAGAATGATATGTGCCTTAAGCGCATGGTAACGCTCCACCCGCATAAGTAGTGCCTTCACGCTTCAGCCAAGGGCACAGCCATGAAAATTTTGATTGTCGGGGGCGGCATTGCCGGTCTTTCTGCGACTATTGCCCTGCAAGGGGATGGGTACGACATCACCATCGTCGAGGCCCTTGACGGCTGGGAACCAGCCGGGGCCGGATTGCATCTGCCCGGCAATGCGATTACGGCTTTGAAATCCCTTGGCATTGACCAAAATGTTGCCGCCAAATCCTGTGCCTTTCCCCGGCTGGATTATTTCGACCATCGTGACCGCAAACTGTTTGCCGTCGAAACTGAAAAACTCGGCTGGCCAACGTTCCAAGCCCTGTCGCGCAGCGATTTTCACGATATTCTTTGCGCCAAGCTGACCACGCCCAAAATCCACTTTGGATTATCCGTGTCCGAAATTAACGATGAAAACGATCAGGCGCAGGTGACCTTCACCGATGGCACGCAGAATGCCTTTGATCTTGTCATCGGCGCAGACGGCATTAATTCAACGGTGCGCCAACTGGCTTTTGGCACCGAACACACCCCCCAACCGACCGGTTATATCTGCTGGCGCTGGATTACCGATTATCCATTTGGCCTGACTGCGCCAAAATTCATTGTCGGCCACGGGCAGGTTATTCTGGTGATGCCGATTGGCGACAACCGGTTCTATATCTATGCCAGCACTTTTGACCCGGCGGAAAAGATTCGCAATCTGCCCACAAACCAGCTTGCCAATCATTTTGCCGGGTTCGATGGCCCGGTGCGCGATATGCTAAAAACACTCGCCCCCGACAGCAAAGTTCATGAAGGCCGCCTGCAACAGATGATCATGCCGAAATGGGTCACCGGGCGGATTGCCCTGATTGGCGATGCAGCACATGGCACCCTGCCGACCATGGCACAGGGCGCGACCCAATCGATCAAAGATGGCATTGCACTGGCCGATGCGCTTCGGGGAAATCCCGATATCGCAACCGCCCTTGCCAACTTGCAGCAATCCCGCCAACCCGAAGCCCATTGGGTACAACAACAATCCCTGCAACGCATGGGCTTTGCCAAAATCCGCGGTACGATCGGTGTATGGCTGCGCAATGCCTTGATGAGAAGACTCGGCCCCAAAATCCTTGCATCCGGGTTTCGCCCCTTGATTGAAGGCACGATTGGCACCGCGCGCAAATAATCTGCACCGCCATCGGTTTTTGTCTTTATATCAATTATTTCCCGACCCACCGGGATCAGGACATGCTCGCAAGGTAAACTATTACTGCATCCGAGTTACCAGCCTGTAACAAATGCGCAGGGCAGCATTTGCAATCCGAACTGCCAAAGCCATGTACCGGTGCCTCAACACCGGGAACGGTACTAAGGGCGGTGCGCAAGTCGCATTCATTGCCGCCCGGCACGACAAGGACCGAAACCACCTGCCCGACCCCGTTTGATGTCAATTCATCAACATGCCAATGCGGTTTCTTATCCGCCCGGCAATGACGTTTCACCCGTGCCGCAACGCCACCCGCCCCCTTGGCACTACCACAATAAAGATAGATGCCTTTATGCAAGGTCGTTCCGGCAAACCGTTTGTTTTGAAGGGCAATGTCACCGGGCAGGTCAATCACCAGCACGTATGCTCCGGCTGCCTTTGGCAGCAGCCGGAGGGTTTGATCCGTGATCTTGGGAATAAATTGTGCCACCGCTTTAAAGCAGAATATCAATCGATAGCCCCGGGCCGCGTTGCCCGTTGGTCAGCACCGGTTCACAAAATTCATTGATCCGTGCGCCAATGCGCTGTCGAAATCCGGTAAATCGGTCAGATGCCACTACATCGACGGCCTCATCCAGATGCACTTCCACCCGGTAAACACCGCCAACCGGGGTGGTATTTACGCTGCGAATATCACCGCTTACCGCATGACCAAGGTACGATCCGGCAAAACGTTTGCCGATACCAAGATCGGCCACATGGGTTGGGATGTTGCGCCGAGTCATCGCAACCGCCGTGTTCCAGTCACGGAACCCGTGGCTTTGCGCTAATAATTCCAGACTGCCGGCGTGCGAAACCTCGACATCGCGCGTTGCCAATGCCTTGCGCAGGCGTCGGGCCTGGGCTTTAAGCAACTCGGTCTGGTCCGCCGGTGTATCGGGGCGGCCTTCGTTCAGGTTATTTGAAATTCGGGTCATCTTCGTCTCCTGACAGAGGAGGCCGGGTATCCGCATTGCCGGTCCGGCGTCAAAGAAGACGGAGAACCGAAAAAATTTCGTCTGCAACACTTTACCATGGACCAAAGCCCTGCGGATGGCGGGTGTGCGCAACCGCCCCTTGCCTAGCGCAATATGGCACCAAACACAAGCATCACCGTATCGTCTGGCACATTGTCCATCATGGCGTTTGCAGAAATTGACAGCCCCCACAGGGACAACATATACCAGAATTAACAAATATCGTCGGACGGCAAAAATACGCCCGATCAATCATAAGGAATGCACGCCATGGCCATGGAAGCCCACGAAATTGAAACGATGATCAAGGAAGCCCTTCCCGATGCAGAGGTTCGCATCGAGGATTTGCGCGGCGATGGTGATCATTATGCGGCCATTGTTGTATCCGAATCCTTCCGCGGCAAAACCCGCGTGATGCAGCATCAGATGATCTATTCCGCCCTTAAAGGCAAAATGGGTGGCGATCTTCACGCCCTTGCCCTGCAGACTTCCGCCCCGGAATAACGGGCCAATAAAACCGACCGCATACCGACCGATTGCGACCGCCCCCCATGATCGCAACCGCAAAATCAGATAAGGGCGCCGAACGGACTTTCGGTGCCCTTAATATTCAAATACCACCCTGATCAAGACCAGCAACCGCCACCAAAGACCACCACATATTACGGAAATACGGGCCTTTCCAGCCCAACAAGATAGCCACCTTTGGCCCCACAAGAATGACCATGGTTCAGCAACAATGTCTTCATCCCAAAAACCGGCTCTAATTGGTGCCGGTCCACTGGCCGGGCTTGGTGCCTTTACCATTTGGGGCTTTCTGGGCCTTTATTTCAAAATCATCGGCTTTACCGGGCCGTTTGAAATTCTGGCCCATCGCATCCTGTGGTCGGTCATCCTGACGTTGCTGCTGGTCTTTGCGCTGGGACGCCGGGCAAAGCTTTGGGAACTGTTGTCATCCGCACGCACCATGGGATTACTGTTCCTCAGCAGCCTTCTAATCGCGGGCAACTGGCTGATTTATATCTGGGCGGTTCATATCGGCCACGCACTTGAAGCCAGCCTCGGCTATTACATCATGCCGTTGATCATGCTGATTTTGGGCCGGGTCTTCTTTGGTGAACGGCTTAACCGTGTTCAAATCATATCGGTCATTATCTGTTGTGCCGGTGTTTTGAACCTGTTGATCTTTGTTGGTTCCCTGCCGTGGATCGCACTTAGTCTGGCACTGCTATTCGGGTTTTACGGCGTCATCCGAAAATTCGTTCCCGCCGATCCAATTGCCGGGCTGTTTGTCGAATGCCTGGTCCTGACCCCGTTTGCCTTTGGCTATCTGATTTGGCTAAATGCATCGGGTGACATGGTGTTTGGCCATTTGGGAATCGGCAGCGATGTGATGCTTATTCTTTTGGGTGCAATTACCACGGTGCCGCTGATCCTGTTTGCCTTTGCCGCGCGGAACATGAAATTCTCGGCTCTTGGCCTGATGCAATACCTCAATCCGACGATTCAATTCTTTGTCGCCGTGCTGTTATTTGGCGAAACATTCACCACTGCCCATATGATAACCTATGGGCTGGTTTGGATTGGACTTGGCGTTTTCACCTGGGATAATCTAAACACCGCACGGCGAATGCGCGCCAAGAGTTGACAGAACCGCCCCTTCAAGCCATATCTTTGGCCATAAAACCATAAACTGAAATATCGCGGCAGAGAGATCGCCGCCTTGCAGCCAAGGACAATTATCATGACCGACAATCCGGTTTTCGAGCGCATCCAGAAGGACATTAACGATAACGACGTCGTTCTGTTCATGAAGGGCACCTCTATGTTCCCGCAATGCGGTTTCTCGGCCGCCGTCGTTCAGGTTCTTTCCGAACTGGGCGTTCCATTCAAGGACATCAACATCCTTGTCGATCCAGCCATCCGTCAGGGCATCAAGGATTTCTCGAACTGGCCGACCATCCCGCAGCTTTACGTCAAAGGTGAATTCGTGGGCGGTTGTGACATCGTTCGTGAAATGTTTGCCTCGGGCGAATTGGGACAACATATGAAAGACAAGGGTGTTGCCGTCGCTGCCTAAGGCCGACCGCACCCGGTCTGACGACCCATGATTTAAAACGCGCCGTGGTTTTTCCCGGCGCGTTTTTTTGATGGTCTGCATTACGCATAATGCCTTCAGCTACTACCAATTTCTTGATGCCGGGGTTACCCGCATCGCCGAAACCCTTGATGGCCTGAAAACCTTCCCCGATGAACTCGCGCAAACCCGTGGATTCATGGCATTGGATTTCGAGCGTCGGGTCCTGATGCGCATTATGTTATTTACGGCAATCTTTATTGGTGTTGACCTGATCTTGAAATTTTTCTATCGCCGGGTGATGACGTTGAAAAACTCGCCCTACCAAAGGGCGGAAACGGCAAAGACTGAACACGAAACACAAAACGCCCGCTGTTTACAGTAGGCGTTTTGTGTTCGTTCAAGCCGACAATTTCGAGAACCACCGGAAAACTATTTCGGAGGAAAATCCTTTGTTTTCTCACCCTTGCCCAGAATCAACTTTCCGTCAGCACTGATAGCTTCAACGCTAAACCGGTAATCATGAGAACCCGATGGAGGACAAGGCCCTTTGTAACTAAAGGCCCCGGCAGGTATAGAGTTGCCGCCATTGTATTCAACACTCCCACCCCCATGATTATAGGTAGGAACATTTAAATCCTTTAATTTTACATTCAAGGTCTTTGTGCCCGCAGGAATACCCGTAACGGAGATTTCAGGCGGCGTAGAAGAACAAGCCTTGGTATCATCCCAGCTAAAATCGACGCCCAGCACAACAAGATTCTCTGCTTCTTTTGTTGTTTGGCACCCTGCAAGCCCAATCGAGGCCGATACAATAGCAATAAGCAATCCAGATTTTTTCATACTTTATTCCCTCCATAAATTTTAGCCGAAACAAAAGCGGTAAAAATCATATTCACATCAATGCATATTCTAACGATCTCACACGCCACCCTGACAATCAACAGTAGCATTAAACCAAATAAAAACGCCCGCTGTTTCCAGCGGGCGTTTTGTGTTCGTCTTCGCGAAACCCGTAAGGATTAACGCGAGTAGAATTCGACGACCAGGTTCAACTGCATCAGAACCGGGTACGGAATTTCTGCAAATTTCGGGACGCGAACGAAGGTACCTTTGAAGGCCTTCGCGTCAACGTCGACATATTCCGGAATGTCGCGTTCGTTCAGGCTGGCAGCTTCAATAACCATCGGGATTTCGCGCGAAGCCTGTTTGACTTCGACAACATCGCCTTCTTTAACAAGATAAGAAGGAATGGTGACTTTCTTGCCATTGACAAGAATGTGACCGTGGTTAACGAACTGACGCGCTGCAAACACGGTCGGAACGAATTTCATACGATAGATAACGGCATCGAGACGGGTCTCAAGAAGACCAACCAGCGTTTCCGAGGTATCACCCGGACGGCGTGATGCTTCTTTGAAGTAACGCACGAACTGTTTTTCAGAGATGCTGCCATAGTAGCCTTTAAGCTGCTGTTTGGCGAACAACTGGATACCATAATCGGTCGGTTTTTTACGGCGCGTTGCGCCGTGCATGCCCGGTGCATATTCGCGCTTGTTGAGCGGCGATTTTGCACGGCCCCAAAGGTTCACACCAAGGCGGCGGTCAATCTTATGCTTTGCAGCAATACGTTTCGACATTTTGGTACTCTCTTTTTTATAAGATCACTTTATTGTCCCGATAGTTTCCAGATGCGCATAGCACAAACAGGAACGGGGACGAAAACACCTTTCTCGCCCCACTTTCTCGGAAGTGAGGCGCAATATAAAGATGATTGACCAAGAGTCAAACGGAAATCACCCCCGGCCGGCACACCGTTTTCGCCTGATTTCGGCGGTTTTGATCGCTTTACCAGCCTTAAGCCCTGCCCCGGCACCCCGGCCATGCAACGAGCAACGCACCCGGAACAGGGCAGACCGGGCCATTTGATGCCCCTAAAATCTCCTGCAATAAAAACACCGGAATTGACAGACGTCATTTTACGGTGGGCCAAAATATACTAATACAACATTCTAATATATTAATGTATGAGGTTTTGCCATGAGTCCATTCCGCACCCGGATCGCCGGACTTGCCTTTGCCGTCATTGCCGTCATTGCCGGTCTTCCCCTGATCGCCGCAACATCCATCACGGCCGCCACCGCTGCCGACAACGGGGTACCATCCCGCGCCCTGATCATCCTGACCAGCCCGTCCCTTCAAACACAGGGCATGGCCATGGTTTTGGGCAATGCCATGCAGGCAGGCGGCATACCAGTAAATGTTCTGCTGTGTGACAAGGCTGGCGATCTGGCGCTTGCCAATACGCAAAGTCCGCCGCTGAAACCCAAAAACGTTACCCCGGAACAATTGATGGCCAAACTGATCGATGGCGGTGCCAGCGTCAGCGTTTGCGCCCTTTACCTGCCCAACAGCGATCACGCCAAAACCGATCTTCGTACCGGCATTGATGTCGCAACCCCGCCTGAAATGGCGGCACTGATGACACAGGCAGGCAGCCGGGTCTTCTCGTTCTAAGCCCAAACATCGGCCCCGCCCCAAAGGCCAAAGCCCCCGCCCTAAACACACAAGGAAACCGTTTCATGAAACATCCGGTTTATGCCCTCATAACCCTGACACTGGCCCTTATGATCTGGTCACCAACCACAAGCCAGGCACAGGATATCGGCCTCAGCACTGTCCAAGCCTATGAAATGAGCCAGAATGACGAAACCCCGGTTTTGTTTATTGATGTGCGCGACCCGGTCGAAATCATGTTTATCGGCTTTACCGATGCGGTTGACGCCAACATTCCCTATTTGATGGTTGATCGCAGCCAGTGGGATAGCGAAAAGAACCGTTTTCGCATGTATCAAAATCCCGGTTTCATCGCCGATATCAAAACCGCCCTCGCCAAGCGCGGCATGGATAATACCGCAACGATCATCACCATGTGCCGATCCGGCAGCGAACGGGGCGAGCCCAGCGCCCGCTTCCTGCGTGAAAACGGATTTGAAAATGCCCGCTACGTCATCCATGGTTTTCAGGGAAGTGCCGCCAAAGACGGCAAACAAAAAGGCCTGCGCATCATAAATGGCTGGCAAAATTCCGGCCTGCCCTGGCAGGCAAAGCCAAATCCCGACAAAATCTATCGCATGGATAGCCGATAATACGGTTTTGCTGCCAAGATTACCGTCAGGTTATGGCATGTGATTGATCTGTGGCACCGTCACCCCCCGGTGCCACAGTTTTGTTTAGGGTCTTTTCTCTCAGGATTTTTTTCTGTGCTTTGCCCCGCACATCGCGACAATCATGCCGCGTACAGTTTGCACTTCCTGATGGGTCAGGTTTGACCGGTTAAAGATGTTGCGAATATTGCGCATCATCGGCGGTTTTTTGGCTTCAACCCGAAAGAACCCGGATTGATCCAATTCTGTTTCCAGATGACCAAACATCAATTCAATCTCGTCCCGGGTTGCGGGAAAAGTATCATTCATCAACATCTGGTATTCCGGCACGGCAACACCGGCCTGCCACCATTCATACCCGATCAACAACACTGCCTGCGCCAGATTAAGCGACGTAAAACCGGGATTAAGCGGCACCGTTATCACCGCATCGGCCATCGACACATGTTCGTTGCGCACCCCTGTGCGTTCCGGGCCAAACAAAACCCCGACCTTTTCACCACGCGCAACATTGGCGCGCAATTCCGGCGCCAAACCCCGGGGGGTAAACACCGGCTTGATCGCATCACGCGTACGCGCGGTCGTGACATAAACCCGGTTCAAATCGGCCAGCGCGTCTTCTTCACGATCAAACAATTTGGCATTGTCGACAACGATATCAGCACCCGACGCATTGGCCGTCGCCGCGGCACTGGGCCAGCCATCGCGCGGCCGCACAAGACGCAAATCCACCAACCCGCAATTAAGCATTGCCCGCGCCGCTTTGCCGATATTCTCGCCAAGCTGCGGTTCAATCAGAATAATCACCGGCGGATTGGCAATACCGCCGGTTTCCGGGCTTGCACCTTCGGGTATAGCCGCGTCTGCGACGTCGCTCATCCTACGAAATCTCCGGTCTTTGAATGGGTAATATGCGGGTATACCCGTCAATATTGGCGTTTCTTTATCAAAAGCCAATGCGCGATGCCAGCACACATTGCGCCAACGACAATTGTCTAAATATAAGTCATTTTAAATTTGATGATTACTTTTTGATCAATAAGTATGTGTAAGCCCTATCCACCCCACACCATCACCCCGCCTCAAAAAATCAATATTTTTTTGTTTTTCAATGTATTAGCTGAAAATTTTACCCGATTTTCGACGTCTGGCATATGCATTGCTTCTACTTTACCGTGCAGCGCGCCTAGGGTTCCGGTTCCGATAAGGAATGCTGGTCCAAGAGGCGCAAGCCGACCAACACATCATAGGTCGGTAACACGGCGGGCCAAAATCCCGGGAGACAACTGCACAGGTTTGTCGCGCACAAGCCTTCTCCCGGTCTGTGTGCAAGAGCCTTTCTTGAATTGACTGATCCTTAAAATGATCTGCAAAACAAGCAGGAGCGCACACATTATGAAGACGTTTTTTAAAACACTTTCGCTTGCCGCCATTCTTTCCGCTTCTTTGATTTCCCAACCCGCTTGGGCCGAGGAAAAAACCGATTTCAAAGTCTGCTGGTCGATCTATGTCGGCTGGATGCCGTGGGGCTATCTGCAAGACAGCGGCATCATGAAAAAATGGGCTGATAAATACGATATCTCCGTCGATATCGTTCAAATCAACGATTATGTTGAATCGATCAACCAATACACCGCTGGCGCATATGACGGTTGCTCCATGACCAATATGGATGCCCTGTCGATCCCGGCTGGTGGCGGGGTCGATACCACCGCATTGATTGTCGGTGACTATTCCAACGGCAATGACGGCATCATCTTGAAAAATGCCGATGATCTGTCCGCGATCAAGGGCCAGAACGTCAATCTGGTCGAACTTTCCGTTTCGCATTACCTGTTGGCACGCGCACTTGAAAAAGTCGGACTATCGGAAAAGGACGTCACCGTCGTCAATACGTCGGATGCCGACATGATCGTAACCTATGCCACCGACGATGTCACATCGGTTGTGACATGGAACCCGCTTCTGTCGGAAATCGAAGCCTATGACAACGCCAAGCTGGTCTTTGACAGCGCTGGTATCCCGGGCGAAATCATCGATATCATGATGGTCAACACCCAAACCCTTGCCGACAATCCCGCCTTTGGCAAGGCACTGGTCGGTGCATGGTACGAATTGATGAGCATCATGGCATCCGATACCGATGACGGCATTGCCGCGCGCACCGCCATGGCCGAGGCATCGGGCACCGATCTTGCCGGATATGATGCCCAACTTGCCAGCACCGCGATGTTCTTCACCCCGGAAAAGGCCATCGAATTCACCAAATCGGCCGAGCTTCCCGGCACCATGAAATTCGTCGCCGAATTCCTGTTCGACAAAGGCATCCTTGGCGAAGGCGCCCCCGGCCCTGAATTTGTCGGCGTCAGCTTCCCCGATGGCAGCATCTATGGTGACACCGCCAATGTGAAGCTGAAATTCGACACGACCTATATGGACATGGCCGCCAAAGGCGACCTTTAAAACCGGCCCGCCACCCCATCAACACTCTGTCGGCCATCCTGCGCCCCGGCGGCATTTCATTGCACCGGTTGCCGTGGTCAGGATGGTCGAACATCCCCGAATTCGCCTACCCGTTTTTGCCATTGCAAGGTGACGGCCATGCGTATCATCAATCGTACCCTGTCAAGAGCCACGGCCATATTGCTAGGCGCTATTCCGTTTGCACTTTTGATCGGGATATACGCCATCGCAAGCCACCTGCGCCGGGCCGATAACCCGGCGGACAAATTACTGCCGTCGCTTGGCCGCATGGCGGATGCAATGTGGCGCATGGGGTTTGAAGCCGACAAACGATCCGGCGACTATCTGTTATGGATTGATACCACTGACAGTCTGTCACGGCTTGCCGTTGGCATTGCCATATCAACGCTTCTGGCCATCTGCCTTGGCATTTCCATTGGCTTTATCCCCCATATACGGCGCGGGTTTGCCCCGTTTGTCGCAACCATATCGTTAATCCCGCCGATCACCATATTGCCAATCCTGTTCATAATTTTCGGGCTGGGCGAAACATCCAAGGTGATGCTGATCACCCTTGGCACCGCACCGGTGATGATCCGGTCCGTCGCACAGGCCGTGATGGATATCCCGCGTGAATTGATCATCAAGGCCGAAACGCTTGGCGCCTCGACATGGCAAATGATCACCCGCCTGGTATTGCCGCAAATCCTGCCAAAACTGATCACGGCCATCCGGCTTGGCCTTGTCCCGGCATGGATTTTCCTAATCTCGGCCGAGGCCATTGCATCAACCAGCGGCCTTGGCTATCGCATATTTCTGGTGCGCCGTTACCTCGCCATGGATGTGATCCTGCCCTATGTCATCTGGATCACGCTTCTGGCCTTTGTCATTGACCGATTGTTGCTCAAAACATCGCTCAAGGCCTTCCCGTGGAACCATCTGGCGGGGGAAAGTCTGTAATGAGCGACCCCAAATTCATGATCCGTAACCTGACCAAGTCCTACGGCGAATACCCGGTGCTTGAACGCATCAATCTTGATATCGAAACCGGGGCATTTTGCACCCTTGTCGGGGCGTCGGGCTGTGGCAAATCAACCTTTTTGCGATTGTTGCTGTCGCAAGAACTGCCAAGCGGCGGTGACATCCTGATGGATGGCAAGGCACTGCCACAACAACCCACCCCGGATCGCGGCATTGTTTTTCAACGCTATTCGGTTTTCCCGCATCTGACTGTCGCCGAAAACCTGATGATTGGTGCGGAATTCGCCGCCCGCAAATTTACCGGTCGCCTGTTTGGCAATGCGCGCAAACAGGCCCGTAACGATGTTGCCGAATTACTTGAAACCATCGGACTTTCGCCCGCAGCCAACAAATACCCCAGCCAGCTTTCAGGCGGCATGCAGCAACGCCTTGCCATCGCGCAGGCTTTGACGATGAAGCCCGGCGTCCTGTTGCTTGACGAACCATTTGGTGCCCTTGATCCCGGCATTCGCAACGACATGCATGAATTATTGCTCGGCCTGTGGAAAACGCATGCCATGACGATCTTTATGGTCACCCATGACATTCACGAGGCCTTCAAACTCGGCACCCGCATGCTGGTGTTTGACAAGTTGCGCGACGATCCGCACGCGCCCGAAGCCTATGGCGCGACCATCACATATGACCTGCCCATCGATCTTGCCATGGCCCCGCCGCCCATTCCCGGGCGCGTATTCGATGAAACCGATGGCATGAATTTATCGGCTGCCCTGATGGCAACCGCCCCAACACCATAAGACGCCCCAACAAAGACTGACCCAACCCGGAAGGAAACAACCATGCGCAATTTCTTTGCCCCAAAAAATACCCGTGGACATCGCGTAGCTGGCCAACCGGCCGCCCCCGTCACAACCCGCCATCACCACCCGAATTTCGACAAGCTGCAATTGCGCGGTTGGAAATCGGCCGAAAAAGAAGCCCTGCTGCCCTCGGCGGCATGGGAAAAGGAAAAACAATGGGCCCTTCGCATGGGCCTTACCGGATCAGATTGCCTGACCGATAAATCAATCCCGACATTTGCCCGCGGCGAATTGCCCCATTACGCCGGGATCAATACGTTTTTAAAAGCCCCCTATATCGAAGACGTCACACAGGTCGGCGCCTATGACGCGGCAATCATCGGCATTCCATTTGATGGCGGCACCACATACCGCCCGGGCACACGATTTGGCCCACAGGCACTGCGCAAGATTTCGGCACTTTACACCCCCTATAACTATGAAATGGGGGTCGATCTTCGCGAACAGATGACGCTATGTGATGTTGGCGATGTTTTCACCATCCCGGCCAATATCGAAAAAACCTTTGATCAAATCACCCGTGCGATCAGCCACGTCGCGTCAAGCGGCGCATTGCCAATCATGATTGGCGGCGATCATTCTATCGGCTTCCCCTGCGTGCGCGGCATTGCGCAATGCACATCCAAGCGCATCGGCATCGTCCATTTCGACCGCCATATCGACATTCAGGAAAAAGATCTGGATGAACGCATGCACACCACGCCCTGGTTCCATGCCACCGATCTGATCAATGTCCCGGCGGTTAACCTTGTGCAGGTCGGTATTGGTGGCTGGCAGGTCCCGCGCGAAGGGGTCGAAGTTGCCCGTCAGCGCAACACCAACATCTTTACCATGCGCGATGTCGAGGAACTCGGCCTTGCCGAAACCGCCGCACGCGCCCTTGAACTGGCGTGGAAAGATGCCGATGCGGTCTATATCTCGTTTGATATCGACAGTGTGGATTGCGGCTTTGTCCCCGGCACCGGCTGGCCCGAACCCGGCGGTTTCCTGCCGCGTGAAGCGTTGGAACTGGTGTCACTCGTTGCCGCCGAAGGCATTTGCGGCCTCGAAGTCGTCGAAGTTTCCCCGCCCTATGATTGCTCGGACATCACCGCCTTGCTGGCAACGCGCGTGATTGTCGATGTGCTGGGCACCCTTGTGTCACACGGCAAGATGGGATCGCACAAAGGCATCATCGACAAACCGGTCACCATCCCCACCGGCCCGGATGTGGAGTAACCAAATGCCCCATGATCACCCCCATCACCCCCATAATCACACACACGGACCGGGGCATAACCATGCCCCGGATCACGACCACCTGCATTCCCATGTCCACGGACAAAGCGATGCCGACCACGCCGAAGAACTGAAAATCCTGTCATCAAGCTTTGTCGAAGGTTTCCGCAAGGCCGAGGATAAGGCAAGCTATCTGCGCCTTGCCGATATTGCATTCCAGCGCAAGGGCAAGGATGGCCTGACCATGCATCTGGTCGATGCCAGAATCACCACCAATTGGCAAATCGGCACCGCCTGCCCGGCCTTTGCCACCCGCGAACTGGCCTATCTGCCTTTTCCCGGCAGCATGATCGAAGAACGCGAAACCATGACATTTACCTATGTCTCGATGACCGAACGCGCCGATATTGATTTGCTAAGTTTCATGGCGGAACGCTTCGGCACCCCGCACAACCATGATCATCACAATGACG
>TARA_R110000868_G_scaffold300295_3_pt1 | contig 17946 bp, 11 predicted proteins | sample TARA_R110000868 | Tara Oceans TARA_R110000868 (sample SAMEA4397489) | marine metagenome | biome: Polar Biome; feature: [SRF] surface water layer (ENVO:00010504); material: water (ENVO:00002006), including particulate matter (ENVO:01000060) such as... | depth 5 m | reverse complement strand
TATCCCAGATCAATTGCGGAAACTGCGTCGGGGGTAGACTCTGATTCTGTTGCAGCCAGCACCTTTAACGCCTACGCCGCTGAAACAGCGTCTGGGGTGGAGGCCATAAGCGCCAAACAAGTGTTTGGGAGTGATGTTGCTGAAACTGCGTCGGGTGTAGACGCCACAAGTGCTAAACAAACATTTGCCACGGTCATTGCTGAAACAGCGTCGGGGGCAGACGCCACATCCGTTGCTGCATCCATATTTAACGCCTCGCTTGCAGAAACTGCCTCTGGCGTGGACTCCATATCCAGCAATTCAATATTTGGTTCAAGCATTGCCGAAGCAGCATCCGGGGTAGACGCTATATCTGCAGCCACAATCTATTTGGGCTCAATTACAGAGTCGGCTTCAGGGGTGGATACAATATCTGCTATTCAAAGCTTTGCGGCTTTTATTGACGAAACCGCCAGCGGGCTAGACGCCTTTACTGTAGCGGCCTCCATATTCAATGCCGCATTTACAGACTCTGCGTCCGGCATAGATGCGTTACAGCCCAGAGGTACATACTTCACTATTGTCACAGAAGGGGTGTCGGCATTTGATCAGTTCATTGGCGGATACCTCTGGAACCCAGTAGATGACAATCAGGACGCTAACTGGCAAAATGTAAACAACACAAATGCACCCAATTGGGATTCCGTGGACAGCACCCAAAGCCCCTCATGGACCGATGTCCAGACATATTAAGGAACCGACATGACAACAGCGTATACACCCCTCCTTGGTTTTGCACTCCCCACAGAAGGGGAACTTGATGGGGCATGGGGCGACGTGGTCAATGACAACGTCACATCCCTTTTGGACTCGGCAATTGCAGGATATGCCACGGCAAGTGTGACGTCTGCAAACTGGACATTGACAACAACGGGTGTGGGCCTTCCTAATCAAGCCCGCATGGCTATTTTGATCCCCACGGGAACTCCCGGGGTAAGCCGAAACATCGTTGCCCCTTCTTCCAGCAAAACCTACATTGTGATCAATCAATCCAACGCTTCGGTTGTTCTGAAAGGGGCGGCTACTACAGGTTTGACTATTCTTACGGGGACATACGTTTTAGCGGCATGGAATGGCAGTGATTTTGTGCAGATTGGAAAAAACGGCACTGTTACCACTACGTCGGTGGCGTCTGCAAACGGGTTTGCAGGATCAGTGGCTACGGCAGATACCACTCCTGAAATTACCCTTTCTACCAGTATCACAGGGGTGCTCAAAGGTAACGGAACAGCACTTTTGGCGGCTACGTCAGGAACGGACTATGCCCCCGGAACAAGTGCTTTAACAACAGGTATTGTTAAGAGCACTACGTCAACTGGGGCACTGACAATTGCCACATCGGGAACGGACTATGCCCCCGGAACAAGTGCGTTAGCCACGGGTATTGTCAAGAGCGCTACGTCTACGGGGGCTTTGACAATTGCCACATCGGGGACAGACTATGCTCCCGGGACAAGCGCCTTGACCACAGGTATTGTTAAGAGCACTACGTCTACTGGGGCACTGACAATCGCCACAGCAGGCACCGATTATGTGACTCCGACAGGCACAGAGACGCTAACCAACAAGACAATTACATCTCGCGTGGTGGCATCCACCGCGGACACAACTCCTGTGGCTATCAATTCCGGTACCACGGACATGGCCACGTTAATCTACACCACCGCTGCAACAACGGTGACTTTTAGTGCTCCTTCCGGGTCTCCTGTAAATGGCCAAAAGCTGATTATTCGCATACGCACAACAAACGTACAGACGCTTGCATGGAATGCCGTGTTTGCAGGGGGCACATCAACGTCTCTTCCAACTGCATCTAGCGGCAGTTCAAAATTTGATTATTTTGGATTTATATACAACGACACAGTAAGTAAGTGGCAGTTGATTGGCACAGCTTTCGGATACTAAAGGGTAGAACATGGCGACCAAATACTGGGTAGGTGGCAGTGGGACATGGGACTCATTGGACACCACACATTGGGCGAACTCTTCAGGAGGGGCGGGGGGAACATCTACGCCCATCTACACAGATACCGTTATTTTTGACAACAACTCAGGTACAGCAGGAACAACCGTAGTTGTTTCTATTTATAATTCAGGGGGAGGGGGAACAGGAACGGCAACATGCGCAATTTTTGACACTTCTGCCTGTACGGCTGTTACTGCTTTAAGATTTGATGCTGCTAGTACTGTAACGTCTGACCCCCGATTAGAGATTTGGAGAAGTTCAAATTTATCTTCAAAAACATCAATAGGCACAGTCGCTGCGGCGTATTACTATCACCTTATTTTTTATCAACAAAACAATACAACTTGCACTTTAGCCACAAATGGTGCAGTCATATACGACTTGTATTTAAGTTCAGTTGGACTGAATGATACTGTTACTCTTTTAAGTGATTTAACGATAACTAATCGGCTTTTTTTAAGTTATGGAACGATTAATGCAAATGGGTATAACGTAACAGTAAGTGACGTATACAATATTTTTGCAGCAGGAAACTCATATATTTACATGGGCAGCGGCACATGGACCGTCACGGGAGAATGGTATACTTATGACAAAGTATGCACAATTGTTGCAGGTACTTCTACCCTCATACTTCAGACAGACACATATTTGGTTTTTTATCCCAAATCCGGGTCCACTTTTTATAACATAACCGCAAAATTAGGCAAAACGTATTTTGGCGGGGTAGACCCAACTGTGCTGATTAGAACCAATATTACTTGCAGTACATTTGATGCAATTACCCAATACACCTATGGTCCAGATAAAGTTGATTTTGGGAGCAATACCCTTACTGTTACATCCAGCTTTATGCCTACTACAACAGGGCGTAGAGTCATTTATATAGAAGACGGGACTTTGACCAAAACTTCTGGTGTAGTAGCTACTAATAACTTAAATATTTTAAATAATACAGCTACAGGAGGAGCGCAGTTTTTTGCTGGGAATCTTAGTACAAATGCTGGGGGAAACAGCGGTTGGCAATTTAGCGGCGGGCTGTTTGTTTTATTTATGTAATAGGAATAAATCATGCCACTCAAAAAACTTCTTCTAAAACCCGGGGTAAATCGGGAAAACACTCGCTACACCACCGAGGGCGGTTGGTATGAATGCGACAAAATTCGCTTTCGTCAAGGAACGCCTGAAGCAATTGGTGGATGGACACGCCTATCTAACAACACCTTCAACGGAATTTGCCGTTCCCTGTGGAACTGGGTGACGTTAGCCAAAAAGAATTTCGTAGGTATAGGCACCAACACAAACTTTTATTTGGAGCGCGGGGGTATTTACTATGACATCACTCCGTTTCGTGCTACCGCTACTTTAAACGGCCCATTTACTGCCACAAGTGGCAGCCCGGTAATTGCAGTCTATGCCGTGGCCCACGGAGGAAGCACCGGGGAATACGTTGCAATTACAGGAGCCTTGACCCTTGGTCAATACATCACGGCTGCTGTGTTAAATCAAACATACGAAATTACTGCAGTGGACAACGATAACTACACAATAAACGTAGGGGTCAATGCGGGGGCCTCTGACACAGGGCACGGCGGAGCAACTGTAACGATTGGCTATGAGATTTCTCCCGGGCCAGAATATGTAATCCCAATTTACGGCTGGGGTGCGGGCTACTGGGGCCAAGGTGTATGGGGAAGCACTGGGGCGGTGTCTACAGAATCTCTTCGTATTTGGAGCCAAACCAATTTTGGCCAGAACCTTGTATTTGGCCCACGCGGCGGGGCTATTTACTATTGGGACGCGGAGCTGACTGAAAATAGCCATGGTGTAGAAATTGGCACATTGGCGGGGGCCAGTCAAACACCTACAGTTCAAAACTTCCTACTGGTTTCTGACGCCAGTCGTTTTGTATTTGCTTTTGGAACTAATGACCTTGGCACTGGAGTTCAAGACCCTATGCTGATCCGTTGGTCAGACCAAGAGAGTATTGTGGACTGGAATCCGCAGCCAACAAACCAAGCGGGAAGCTTGCGGCTGTCACATGGTTCGTCAATCATTACGGCCATACAAACTCGTCAAGAAATTGTGGTTATAACCGATTCTTCCGTGTATTCCCTTCAGTATCTAGGAGCGCCGTACGTGTGGGGCTCTCAGTTGCTGGGGGACAATATCTCCATCGCTAGTCAAAACGCGGTATCCCTTGCTTCTGGTGTTTTGTTCTGGATGGGCGTAGACAAGTTTTACCTGTACGACGGAGCCATCAAGACACTATCTTGCGATCTTCGTAAATATGTTTTTAGTAACATTAACAAGACTCAGTTCTCACAAGTGTTCTCAGGGACTAACGAAGCCTTTAACGAGGTGTGGTGGTTCTACTGCTCTGCGGGGTCAATTGTTGTTGATAGCTACGTAACCTATAACTACCTTGAAAATGTTTGGGCATACGGGACAATGCTGCGCAGCGCTTGGCTTGATTCAGGGCTACGGGACTATCCCCTTGCTGCTTCCTACAGTGGGCTCCTTCTTAACCATGAGGTGGGGGTAGATAATAATGAGGGTGTGTCGCCAGAGGCGATTAATGCGTATGTCCAATCTTCGGAATTTGACATTGATGACGGGCACAACTTTTCCTTTATTTGGCGGCTGCTCCCTGACCTTACCTTTGAGGGATCAACAGCAGAAGCCCCTAGTTTGACAATGACGCTGTACCCAATGAAAGGAAGCGGTTCTGGATACACAACCCCTGCTTCAGTGGGCGGATCAAACAATGCGCTTGTAGTGGAATCGGTCTCTTACCCAATTGAGGAATTTACCAACCAAATTTACACCCGCGTGCGCGGACGCCAGTTGTCCATACGGGTTGAGTCGGACCAACTAGGCACAACGTGGCAGTTAGGCGCGCCTCGTATAGATATTCGTCAGGATGGAAGACGATGAGTCTTATCGTTACCACAGCTTTTGAACTAAACAGGATAGCTGCGCCAAATCTGCCCCGTGCGCCTGAGGAGTACAGCACGCTGCATCAAAACCAGCTTAACAACGTACTACGGCTGTATTTCAACCGCTTGGATAATTTAGTTGGTCAGTTGACGGCATCCAGTTTTGCCGCTGGGCTGGTAGTTCCTTACGGAGCGTTCTCCAGCAACCAAGACCAATCCACTACGGCAAACACAGCTACACTGATGACGTTGAACACCACGGACTTCTCTAATGAGGTGTCTATCAGTTCATCTAAGATTACTGTGGCAAACGCCGGTATTTACAATCTTCAATTTAGTGGGCAATTTCAAAACACTGACAACCAAATTCAGGACATCAGCATTTGGCTCAAGCAGAACGGGACAGATATTGCTGGCTCGATGGGTCTTGTATCTATTCCCGCTAGAAAAAGCGCATCAGCAGGGGAAGAGGCGCATGAAATTGTTGGATGGAACTACTACGTTCAAATGCAAGCAAGTGACTACATTGAGATCTACTGGTCAGCGACAAACGCGTCTGTGACCATTCAATATTACTCAGCACCAACAAGCCCGGTGCGTCCTTCAACCCAGTCCGTGGTAGCCACACTTTCATTTGTCTCCGCGATCCCCGCATGATACGATTAGCCGCCCCTTATAACTCAAGGAATTGACATGGCCACAGACTCCCAAGGCATCATGGCGTTGCCTGAAAACGACCAACTCCAGCAGCCTCAGGCCCCTCAAATGAGCATGTACGAGGCCCACGACGCTGCAAAAGCGGGAGTGACTGACGCTGACCCTAAACTGACGGCCATGTATGACGAGCAAATGTCGCAAGTCATGCCGCAACTGATTCAGTTGACCGATGAACAGCTAGATTCCCTGATGCAGTTGATCCAGTATTTGCAGACTCATCCTGAGGAATACAGTGCACGCGTCAAAGAATTAGCCGACGATGGGATGATCGACCCTAGTACTTTCCCTATGGAGTACGACGAAAACTTTCTTGCTTTATTTGCTACTGCGTTGATTGAAGCGCAAAAGAGCAATGGACCGGGGCCCGAGGCTCAAGGGCCTGTTCCCCCTGCAACAATGGCGCGCGGAGGTATTGCTGAAGCTGCCCGTATGGTGGCAAACCAAGGTCGTAGCGGCGACAGTATTTTGGCGCACATCAGCCCTAGAGAAGCAAGGATGCTCCGCAAAAAAGGCGGCGCAGGAACTATTAACCCCCGCACGGGTTTTCCCGAATACGGCTGGTGGGAAAGCATTAAAAAGGGGGCCAGTGATGCGTGGAACGGGGCGGTAGGCGCTGTTACTAGCGTGGTAACTGGGATAACTAGCACAATTAAAAACGTGCTGGCTAGTCCTATTGGCAGGATTGCAGCCACCATTGCATTGGCCACGATGATTGGCCCCACCGCATTTAGCTTACAAGGCGCAGTCGGTGTTGCTGCGCAGTACGGTCTTGCTTCTGCTGGCGTGACTGCTTTGAGTGGTGGCAATGTATCGCAAATCCTTCAATCCGGTGTTACCGGGGCTGTTCTTGGCTATGGTGGTGCAGTTTTGGGCCCAGCAATTGGCAGTAGCGTAAACGTAACAAGCGCCGCGGGCCAAGCAGCTTTGGGTGCGGGCGCGGCCAGTACCGGAGTTGCTCTCGCTACAGGCAGCAACATTAAAGACGCTTTACAACAGGGAATTACCTCCGCTGCCATGGCGGGCACTGTCACGGGCTTAGATAAAGGATTTAGCACTCCGGCTACCGCCCAAGCTGCTGCGGTGGGGGGTAAGGGCGACGTAATGGACGTTGCAAATGTTAATCAAAACACGGGCGCAGTAAACAATACCCCTTCCCAGTGGACGGACGCCTCTGGTAATCAGATTCGACCCGACGCTGCCAAATTTGACACACTAATGGATAACGCAACAGGTCCTTCTTTAGGAGGATCGGACGGGTCGGGTACTGCGTATTCACAGCTTCGGGTTAATGGGGCCCCTCCTCCAGCTAATGGGGCCCCTCCTCCAGCCGAAACAGGGATTTGGGATACAACAAAAAATTTGTACAAGGAATATCTGTCCCCTTCCGGTATTCAGCAACAAGGCACAGCAGACGCCATTGACGCCAAAAATACTGCAGTTGCAGAATACACCGCTTCCCATCCAAATGCGTCCGCCGCAGACATAACGAAATTTGGAGATGCGGCGTATAAAGCAGCCCTGCCCGGTGTCATGAGTACCTATGGCCCAATGGTCGGAGCAGGCCTTTTAGCGGCTGGTGCTATGGGGGGATTTGAGCCCAAAGAGGTCCCCGGTGGCACAAACGGAGCGGTAGCCAACAACATGAGCGCTCGTTTGGCCGCGGGCCAAGCAGATGTAACTAACAACCCCGGAAAGTACACGCCTCAGGGCATGGAAAAGTTTGGGCTTATTTACAATGACAAAGGCGAGATTGTTGGGTCACAACCATGGAACCCCGCCGCTGCAACAGGCCCAACAGAGGTTGCAAGTACGGCAATCCCTTACACTCCGGCAAGGCCCACAGGTGGAATTGCAAATTTGCAACCTCCTCAGATCCCGTTGTACACCCCTCCGTCAGGAGCAATAGGGACTCAACGCCAAATACCACAGCCCTACAACACTCCACGCATGTATGACTTCATGGGCCGTCCTGTTTATGCAGCGGCTGGTGGAATTATGAATGGTGCGTTTCCCGGTACACCGTTAGGTGGGGATATGGGACCTACAATGGCAGATGGTATTGCGTCTTTAGCCGTGGGCGGTTATCCTAGGCGCAATGGTCAAATTGACGGTCCGGGGACCGAGACCTCTGATTCCATCCCTGCCATGCTCTCCGACGGAGAATTTGTCATGACTGCCAAGGCCGTACGTTCGGCAGGCAAAGGCAATCGCCGCGCTGGAGCAAAGAAAATGTACGCGCTCATGCATCAACTTGAGAAAAACGCAGCACGGGGATAAACGATGGCAACAGATACCACAGAACAAATAGTCCGGGAAGCCCCGGAGGTAGAAGCGTATAAGCTAAACCTAATGAAAGCTGCGTCGCAGCTTCAGGCCCCAACGCTTCCCGGCTATCAGATTGCGGGGATGTCTCCCCAGCAAACAGCCGCTATCCAACAAGGACAAGCAGGCATTGGGGCATACGCCCCTTACATGCAGGCAGGGCAAGAAAATGTAGCGCAGGGCGCAAGTACTTTAGGCGAGGCTGCGGACGTTCTTCGTGGATCAGATACACGTGGCCAATATGCAGCGGCGCAAGAAGCCTATAACCAAGCTGCTGTTCCTGCCCAGAACATGGGGCAGTATTCTAATTTGGCGGGGGCCGGGTACAGTAATTTAAATGCTGCTGGCGAAGGCCTTGCAAACGCGCAGAACATGGCAATGGCGGCTTCGGGGGCCGATTTAATCCCCTCGCAGATGCTGCAACTGCAGTCTGCCGACATGGCAAACCAAGCTGCAAGGCAACCCGGTTTTGGCCAAGGCCAAGGAGCTTTACAACAGGGTATTGGCGCACTGTCTGGGGCTGCACAGCAGTATGACCCGAGCAGTGTTCAAAACTTCATGAATCCTTATCAGCAAAACGTCATTGACAACGCTTTGCAACAAATCAATCGCCAAGCCGGAATTGATCAAACCAACCTACAAAGCCAAGCTACCCGTGCAGGGGCTTTTGGTGGTGCACGTGAGGGCATTCAACGTGCTGAGTTGAATCGCAATACACAGCAGATGCGGGACCAAGCCATCATGTCCGGTTTGCAAAGTGGCTACAACACTGCTCAAGGGCAGTCAATGCAGGCTTTCCAGAATCAACAAGCTAATCAGTTGGCACAGGGCCAAGGCTTGACTCAAGCAGGGTCTACGGCGGGTAATTTGGCCAGCCAACAAGGGCAACTGGGACTTTCCGCTGCTCAACAAGCAGGGGCCGTGGGCCAAAATATTGGCGCACAAAACGTGCAACAAGCACAATTAGGTCAAGGTGCAGCTAATTTGTACGGCAATATGGCCAGCCAGCAAGGTGCCATCGGAAGCCAATACGCCAACATCGCAGGGCAGCAGGCAAATATTGCTAACCAGCAATCGCAAACACTGCAAAACCTTGGGCAAGGTATTGGCAATCTGGCCAACCAAGAATTTGGTATTGGTCAAAATATGGCACAGGGCCTTGGTTCGTTAGGAACGCAACTGGGCAACATGGGGGTACAGCAGGCCGCTTTGGGTCAAACAGAACAGCAGTTGGGCCAACAGGATACAAACTTCTTGTACAACCTTGGCGCACAACAGCAAAAGCAGCAGCAAGCTGTTTTGGATGCGCAGCGCGCAACCTCTATGCAGACAGCTATGCAGCCTTACCAACAATTGGCTTTTCAGTCCGATATCTACAAGGGCGCGCCATCTTCGCAGATGGCGGTCACAACGCAACAAGCGCCAGCACCAAGTCCATTCCAGCAAATTGCTGGCGTCGGAACAGGTATCTTGGGCACTGCCGCAGCGGCCAACGCCGTTGGCAAGATATTTTAAGGAAGCATGATGAAAGCAGAAATTCTCAAGCGTTCCATGTTCAGTCAGCCTATGAGCAAAGATGCGCGCAACAGCGGCATCATGTCGGGCTTTGACATGGAGGAAATGGACGAGCCAGAAGAGGCTTCTGATGAGATGCCAAACATGGCACGTACCCCACAAAATCCTGAGATTTTGATGAACAATTTACGCGGGGACATGCGTTCTGTTGATGCACGTGTGCAAGAACTTGCACAACTGGTCGGCGAACAAGCAGCAAATGAAACTCCTCCTGAGGTGTTGGCGATGCTGCAAATGCAGTTAGCCCAACAAGCCATGCCCCCACAAGGCGGCATTGGCGGACTACCACAAGGAGCTGGGATGATGCCTCCCGGAATGCCTCCACAAGGCGGAATGCCTCCACAGGGTGGTATGCCCCCGCAAGGAGCTGGGCCGCAGGCTCCAGTGGGTGCTCCCCCTTTTCCGCAGGGGGGATCAGCCCCCCAACAATTTAGCCACGGCGGATCGGTAGCTCCTCCCACCCATGACGGCATGCCTCCTTTGTATGCGCAGGTAGGTGCCTTTGTTAATGGGGCTCAACGCGCGGCTCAATGGGCTATGCCCTATGCCCAAGCAGCAAACCAAGCGGCTGGCCGGATGTTCATGCAGCCCAGCGTGACTCAGCCATTCCTCGAGAACATACGCGGCCCCGGGGGCCGCTACACGGCGGAGCAAATCAACCGCGGTGGTAATCTGCTTTACCCGACCTTTACCGAAGGTTTGGCTACTGGCGCGCAGAAACTAGCGCAAGAATACCCACGTGTTGCGGCCGCACTGGCTCCCGCAGGTGCAGCGGCAACTGCGATCCTTGGGCCTTTGATGGGGGGCTCCGGCTCAACACCTTTGTCGGCTGAAGATCAAGCGCGCTACGATCGAAACATGGAAGCTTTGCGGGTTATTGATGCAACCCCCTCTGACCGTGAAAAAGCGGAGGCGGCTGCGGCTGCAAAAGCAGCGGAAACCGCTAAGAACAAGCCCCCTGTAGCTGCTCCTCCTGTAGCTGCTCCTGCTGTGGTGTCTACCGATAAATTTATTGAGGACAAGTTAACAGCAAAACCGGAAACGACAGAACCATTCCCAGTTAAACCTGTGCCACTGGACAACACCAAAGAAGAGTTGCTTTCTCGCCAAGACCGGATCAAAAAGGGCTATTCGGACTATCAAAATGTCTACAAGGAGTTGTTGGGCGATACCGGCGAGGACATGCGTGTCAATGCCATGCTAATGCTGGCGGACGCTGGTTTTAAGTACGCCTCTATTTCTCCAAAGCGAGGCCAATCAGAAGTGTCTGTTCTTGCCGAAGCAGTCAGCGGACTTCCACGTGGTTTTGCGGGCCTGCTTGCACAAGCCAAGGATCGCGAGATCAAGGTCAATACTGCTGCATTGGGACAAGCCGTTTCCGACGTGCAAGAGCAAGACAAGTTTGCTCAACAAGTCAGAATTGAAATGCTTAAAGGCGACTACCGACTTTTGGCTGAAAAAGCAAAAGCCGGAGGAGGAATGCTGGAAGATGGTGGGGCAGGTTTGGTTATTGCCAAGACGCCCAAAGGCGGATTTATGGGTGTGTCAATTGATCCAAAAAGCCCAACGGTACTGTCTGCTGTCAACAGCCCATACACGTTGCGCCAGACGGACAACCCATATGTCGAAAACCTTGGTGTTGCGCCAACAACGATAGTTGAAGACAAGGGAGAACGGATTAAACTGGTTACGACCATGAACTCGCTAAACAACGGTTTGGCTACGCTTGAAAACATGAAGGGTATTTATGCTTCAGCCTATGGCCCCGGAGCATGGGTAAACGACAAGTTAAACAACTTGTTCGTGCCTGTGTTGTCCACGGCCTTAGTTCGCCCTGATGTTGATTTAGTTGACGCTAAAACACGTATCAACACAGGCCTAAACAACCTGACCAAAATGATTGCTGCGGCAAATGACGGTGGACGTGTTGCGGTTCAAGAACAAGAATGGGTACGTCAGACAGCAGCAGATGTGTCTAACCCAGCCGCGTTCTTTCAAGATAAAGAATTGGCCGCTAAACAATTTGCTTCTATGGAAACCATGTTGCGTAATGCTCGTCAACAGGTACTGACTCAACTTGGCTACGAGAAAGACAACTACGTCATGCGTACGCCAAACACGGGAACAAAAACAGATCCGTTTGTCATCCCTGCTGATACACAAGAACAGCAACGCATGTTCACATTCCTCAGTAGCACAATTGGAAAAACACAAGACCCCCGTGCAACGGTCTATATCCGTAAACCAAATGGAGAGACAATCCAAATGTCTCCTGCTGATCTGCGTGGAACAACAAAATGATCATTAAAGACTCCTCTGGTGTATTGCACGACCTCTCCTCAGGGGAGGTCATGGGACGTACTGAGGAGGCACCGGTCGCGCAAGACCCCCGTGCCGCTTCAAAACAGGAGGTTCCTTCCAACGTCTTTGACAAAATAAACCAGTTGAGTTGGGGATTTAATGCAGCGTTGTTTGCTTTACCTGATGCGGCTGTGCGTCAAGTTGGTAAAGCATTAGGTGCGGATGAAAAAGAGACTTTCCAGTTTACAAAGTTGTTCAATACAGCTCTGCCAAAAGCAGTTGGAACCACGCCCGAGCGTGCCCCGCAAAACATAGAAGAGCGGTATGGCCGTGCAATTGGCGAAGGGGCAGGTAACTCACTTCCCTTTACCGGAATTTTGGCTGCAGTGGCAAAAGCTCGTCCTTTAATCACTGCGGCAGAACCTGCTGCAGGAATACTTAAGGGCATTGCAAATGATGTCATCAAGATGGTGCAGCAGGCCCCGGCCAAAGCTGCGGCATTAGATGTTGCGTTTGGTGCAGGCTGGGAAGGACTACGCCAAGCGGTTGAAGAAAATGTAGATGCAAGCAACCCTCTTAAACCGCTTTACAAAGAGCTTTTGCCCACTGCTGCGTTTATAGGACTTCCCATGGCTGCCTCAGGCACCTTTAAAGGAACTGTAGACAAGGTCATGCAGTTTTCCCCTACGGGCAGAGCGGCTAAATGGGCGGGGGAGAAAGTCAGTGGCGCAACCAACACGATTGCTGATGTTGAAAAAGAAGCCATGGCTGGATTACCCAGCGGGTTTCGCCTGCCAATTATTAACATTCTTCCCAAGATGTTGATAAAGCATGCTGAAAACAAACTGGCACAAGTGTTCGGCCCTATTGCTGAAAGCAAAGAGGCACAAGACGCACTGCGCCAATTAGAAACGGCTCTGGCCAATCCCGAAATAGCAAAAATTGGATTTATTTTTGATGCTGCAGAAAAAACAATGTACGCTCCTTTAGTCAAGGAAAAGGCAGCATTGTTGGAGCAGATGGGCCCCAAAGAATTGGAAATCACCAAGGAACGCATTAACAACAACCAGCAGGGGTTAGATACGCTGTTTGCTGATTTAGCCCCCGAAGCTCGTAAACCTATTCAAGAAGCTTTTCAAGCAGCACAGGCAGACCGCCAAGCCATATTTGATAGCCTTGTAGCCTCGCGTAAAGAGTTGACTGCCGCGGAGCGCCTTGCAATATCCGAGCGCCTAGGACCACAGAACATTAAGATGCTCAACGATGAGCTACGCGGTGCCTTGATGTCTGACATGGAGATGGACAACGCCATGCGTCAGAACACTTTGCGCTTGATGGGCTTAAAACAGGCCACTTCTCCAGAAGGCCTGCCATTACCAACACGGGCTGACGGAAAGTCTTTGTTTCCTGCTCGCAACATGGAGGCTGCAGCTACTGCGCTGATTGAGAAGTACAGGCCAGAGCGCCCATCAATGTCTGTCTCAACGCCAGAACCTATTCGTTTCCTTGAACGCTTTGTTAAGTCGCAGCAACAAGAACGCATGAAGCTTGAGCGTAGCACCATGGAACAGATGGTGGATCAAACCATATCGGAACAGATGGGCCTCATGGGCCAGTCCTTTGATGTTGATGTGATGAAAGCCATGCGCGACTCCATCATGACTTTGGTAAAAGGGGAAAAACCAAAGACGGGTCGCCGCACACCTTCCTTGGCAGAACTGGCCCCCACGCCAGATTCCAAAGGAAACATCTCTGTTCCTACGATCATTCCCGGCCGTAAGCTGGTGATCAACCCCGAGCAGATCAGGGCGGATGCCGCACGTGTGGCAGAAGCCAACACTCAGGTGGACATCAATGCCCCGGAAGCCTTGGACTATTTGCAATCTGCCATGCGGTTCCGTAATGATCAAATCATTGCGTTTAATGTTGCTATGCGCAAGGGCTCAAGCCGCATACAGGATGCGCAACGCTATTTGGACACAGGCAACTCTGTTTACAAAGACACAGAAAAATTAATCTTGGACCACGTGCCAAAGATTAAACAAGAATACGAAGGCATGAAGATGGTCTTAGATGACTATCGTGCTGGTTACGAAAAAGCGCTGCCCTTGTTGATGACCCAGAAAAAAGGTCGGGGCGAAGAGTATTTCTTGCCTAATGAGCAGCTCATGCGGACAGCGTTTAAAAGCGCTGAAAACCTTAACCAGTTGCAACTTACGTTGGGCAATAGCCCGAGAGCGCAAAGCCTCATTGAACGTGGCGCGGTAGATTGGTTAAACACCAAAGGTGTAGTTGATGCCGAGGGCCTTGTGGACCCTAAGAAGATTCGTCAGGTCTTGGACAAGAACCGCAACATTATTGAGGCCCTTCCTGCCAACGTCCAAGCAAAATTTCAAGACGAAGTGCAACTAGCGGAAGACTATGTCAAACGGGTTGGAGAACTGGATAACCGTCGCATCAACATGAAAGATGATGAGCTTGACCGTGTGTTGGCCAAAGCCAGCCGTGATCAAGCTGACCCTCGTCAGGCTTTGGAAATTGCCTTGCGTGATCCGGCCGTCATGAATAAGCTTGTGGGGGCAATGGAAAAAGACCCTGAAATGCTGGCTGCTCTGCGTCGTTCTGTTTATGACGTGGCAACAGCAGGCACCAAAGGTGGCGGCGCGCTCAAGACCTTTATAGACAACAATGAAAAGTCCCTTAAGGTCTTGTTTAAGGATACCCGCCATCTTGCTGATCTAAAAACCTTGGCGGATCTGCAACGTCGGGTCAATGCTTTTGCTGATGTAACTGGTCAGATCCCTGCTTTTGAGTCATTGGATCAGGGGCTAAAACGGGTGTTTGGCTCCGGTATTCAATTCCTAACAACCACGGCTCGCGAAGCAGCGGTAGGTCGCATTTCTCCAGAAACAGGGGCCTTGGCTTTGCTGGTGCGCTTAAGCGCCGGTCTTGAGAATCAAATCCACCGTCGTATTTTTACCCGTGCCTTGGAAAGCGAAGAGTTTGCCAAAACCTTGACACACGTCAGCACCCCTGCAGACGGCAAAAAAGTTATAAGGCAGCTTCAGACTATTGGGGTTTCCCCTAAGACGGCAATGAATGTTATTCGTGGCGAGGAACAGCTTGCGGCGGACATGGCTAAGACCGGACGCCCCGGTTCCCCTACTCCGGCAGCAGATCTACCCCTTGTTCCACGTGAAACAGCTCGAGAAATGATGCGCCGTACGGCCCCTCCTGCTCCTGCTACCCGAGGGGTACCGCAGTTCAATCCACGGATGCCCACTACACCACAAGTGTCACAGGGCCAATCTCAGCTTCAACTGATGTACCCTGCCATGTTCCCCAATGATCCGATCAGTGGTCTGCTGCAACAACGACAAGCCCAGATTCAGGGCCCACAACGATAACGGAGTAAGTAATGGAACTAATTGGACGTCTGATAGGCACGCTGTTTTTATCTCGGGAGTACGCCCACCGGGCGCATTTGCGTGTAACAGGCGTAGGGAGTTTTGCAAAGCATACGGCGTTGGGGGAGTTTTATCTTGCCATCATTGACAAGGCTGATACTTTGACAGAGGCCTGCCAAGGCCGCTACGACCTTATTGTTGATATCCCATATTTGCCAATGCCCGAGGAAGACGATCCAGTAAAAGCGCTGGAATCTTTTTTAGAAGACATAGAAAAAATGCGATACGACGCAATTGACAAAAAAGATTCTGCGATACAGAACATTATTGACGAGGCTGTGGCCACGTTTTTGTCCACTCTGTACAAACTTCGCAAATTAAAATAAGGACAAGCCATGCCTTTATCCCAAGCCACGCTTAACGCGCTCAACCAAAGACAACAAGCTACTGCTGCACGAACTGCGCAATACAGCGGCAGGCCTGCTCCTGTTGCCAGTATGCAAAGCCCCGCGGTTCAGCCCCCCATGGCCAATGCAACCTTGGCCAACCCTACGCCCGGGCTAAGTCAATACGCCAACGGACAAATGAACCCCCAGATGGGTCAAAGCCCAATGGCCAGCCCATACCCCCCGTACATGGGGCAAAAAATGCCGCCGCAGCAAATGCAGAACCCATATCAACAGCAGTTTGCAGGCCAACAGGCTTTAGATCAATCAAAGCAGCAGCAAATGTTTAACGCCATGGCCAGCCCGACATATAACGGGCAATTTGGGATGGGCAATATGGCAATGCCGCAGGGCTCTATGGGTATGCCCATCCGACAAGACATGAGCTCAATGGGCATGCCCCAGCCGCCTATGGGCCCAATGCCTCAACAGGGCTTGGGTGGGATGGCTGCCGGTATTGGCGGTATCCCTGCTTTTGGTCAACAAAACTTTGGCATGCCTCCCCCTACAGAGCAAGGTGGTAATTTTTCCCAAAACCAGCAATCCCCTGCAATAAATTCTACGTTTGCTGACACCTTCTCTTCTAATAACGCCCCGCCTCCAGCGTTTGCCCAAAGTGGCCTTCAATCGCTACTTGGTGGTGGTATGGGTGGGGGGCTTGCGCAACAACAGGGTATGCAAGGTATGCAGCAAATGGCGGCACAACCGCAACAGACTCCTTCATTCAGCGGGGGGCTTGGCGGCGGTATGGGCGGCATGCAACAAGCGCAGAAAGCCCCTACGTTCTCTCAGCAAGGCTTCTTTGGCCAAGGCTCTTCCGGGGGCTCTCCCGGTGGTGGCAACGCCGGACTCTTTTAACAGATAACAAAATGTGGACCCTTTTACCCTCCTTATGGCAGCCCAAGCTGCCGTCGGCTTTATCAAGCAGGGATGCGACATGCTCCACGAAGGACGCATGGAGCTTGAAGGAGCCAAGAAAACTGTCGAAGGAGTCATTGGAGATGTTAAAGCTATCCGAGGGATATTTGATTGGTTCTTTGGACTGTTTAAGTCTACAAAGTCCGAAAGCAAGCCTGCCGCGCCTGTGGCGCAAAAGAAAAGCGCCAAAGCAATTGCTAAACAACAATCCTATGAAGAGCTTGAACTCAAGCTCATCAACGAGATTGGGGAACGAATTGGCCTGTTATTTGACACGCAACAACAAATTACCAACTACTATCTCTCGTTAGAAGAAGAGTCCAAAGGAACGTACGACCCAGAGCAAAACACCAGCAAAAAAGCCATAGAAAGGGCGCTTATTGAACTTCAAATGGAGAAGTTGATAGAACAGACCCGTGAGGCAATGGTGTACGCGCCAATGGAGCTTAAAAACCTTTACACCCGCTTTCTTAAAATGTACAAAAAGATTGAGGAAGAACAAGAATGGGCAAGAAATGAACAAATCAGGAAGGCAAAGATGGACCGATGGCTACGAGAGGAACGCCGCAATTCCAGAATCGATCGCCTTCTTATGGTCGGGGCAGTGCTGTTTCTGGTCGTTTGGATGTGGAGCTTTCTGTTAGCGCTGAGATGGCAGCAAGCGACGCAAACAGATTTTTGGTCGGGCTCGTAGTCATGGCCATAGTTTTTGCATTAATGTTGCCTGTTATGGCATTGCTGTATTTTGATGTAATGGAAATGAAGGCTCAAATCAAAGCGGAAGCAAAGGATATGAGAAAATTAAGGAAAGAAATTCGGGAAGAACTTAAGGAATCAAAGGAATCAAAATGATGACGTTATTTTCAACTTTACTGTCCTTTTTAATGGGTGGGCTACCAAAACTGTTTGATTTTTTTCAAGACCGTGCGGATAAGTCGCATGAGCTTGCCTTGGCACAAATGCAGACAGAGCGTGAGCTAACCTTAAAGAAGGCCGGGCTAGAGGCTCAAGAACGTATTGAGCATATCCAGACAGAGCAGATACAGATCAACGCCGAGGTGACCAACGCACAGACGGCCATGCAAGAGCGTCAAGCCTTGTATGCCCACGACATTGCCATTGGGCAAGGGGCAAGCCAATGGGTGATTAACGCACGCGCTATGGTGCGTCCTGCCATAACCTACGGCTTGTTTGTACTGTTTGCTTTTGTAGAAATCTTTGGGTTCTGGTTTGCCTATCACAAGGAAGTGCCATTTGATGTGGCGCTAGACTTGCTGTGGGATAACGAGACTCAGATCATCTGGGCATCTGTTGTC
>TARA_R110000868_G_scaffold53854_3_pt1 | contig 17963 bp, 22 predicted proteins | sample TARA_R110000868 | Tara Oceans TARA_R110000868 (sample SAMEA4397489) | marine metagenome | biome: Polar Biome; feature: [SRF] surface water layer (ENVO:00010504); material: water (ENVO:00002006), including particulate matter (ENVO:01000060) such as... | depth 5 m | reverse complement strand
GCTAGCCCCCGCAGAAGACAAGCTATCCCCTTTTGAGGGAGGCTTGCCCACATTTACTGGTGTTCCAGATATGTTTGGGTCTACCCTGAGCTTGTCTATGAAGGGTGGGCAGTTTCTGGCTTTCCCTGTTTTAGTTGTGGGCATATTAAGTATGCTCAGACCCCTAGTTCCAAGACGGTTCTGGCTGTTTATAACAACGTATACAGCTTTGTCTGTTGGAATGTTTTTACTAGGTGCATCATTCGTTTTCTTTGTGATGATGCCGGTAAGTCTGAGTTTCTTGCTCACGTTCGGTGAAGGTGTTGCTATCCCAGTAATCCTGCTCACTGAGTACATGGCTTTGTTGCTGTCGCTAATCTTCTGGATAGGCGTAGCGTTTGAGTTGCCTATAGCGATGCAAATACTAGCTAGGTTTAAGATTGTTTCGTATTCGCGCGCGCGAGCGTTACGCAAGTGGGCTGTTCCGGCATCATTTATTTTTGCTGCGCTTATTACGCCATCGCTAGACGGAACTCTAACGTTCCTTGTAGCAATCCCTATGTTGCTGCTCTACGAAGCTGGCTTAGTTGCTAGCTGGCTTACACACAGAGAAGACGGAAACTACTTTGCCGACTTGCCTATGGTGCAGGGGATACGATTGCTGTTAGCGTGGATTGTGAGCCGACCTGTTGTGATGGTTCACAAGGTTCACTACAAGTTCATGGACAACAACAAGAAGTTTTAATGAAACGCTTCATGCACAACAAGTGGACGAATCGTGCCGCCGTAGCTTTCTGGGTTATTGTGACGCTTGCTGTATGGCTGCTGCGATGATGCGAGGGTGGATGCCAGTAGTGTGGCTAGCACTAGTTTATGGAACTGTGCTGTGGTTCGGAGTTTACGTCTGTGACAGCTGCTAACAATAGCCCCTAGCCTTTAACAGCTAGGGGCTTTTTGTTTAAGGAGGCTGAACAGTCCAACCTTAAGTCCTGTGTAGCAGGGAAGCCATCAGCACTCCCTGCCTAGGTTAGGGTCACTTTGAAACCCAAATAGACTAAGACTTTTTAAGTAAGAACCTTGTGTCATGAAACCGAAAGGAGTGGCAAGTCTTCACCAGCTTTAATCACAAGCAGGAAGATTTCTTAGACACCCTTAAACCTGCTTACATTATACCTCACTCAAGCTTTTCGATTAGCTTTAAGAAGTCATCCATAAGCATGGTAATTCCGATGATGTTACCGACGCTGCCTTTGCGAGCATGTTCAAACGTAACTAGTGGTAGCTTGTCTGTGCCTACAGCAGCAGCTAGTGCTTGCTCTATAGCAGTTTGAAACCTAGTTGAAAGAACTTTGCCGTACTTGTGTTCGATAGCAAACTTGTCATGCTCTACGTCAGGGGCGAAGCCTCTCTCTCGACCGCTGACTGGTACTCGTTTACCGCCAAGGATGGCTGCTATCCGTCGCTCGGATGCTTTCCAAGTTCCTCTATGCGTCATAGTTTTGTCCCACCTCTATCGTTTAGGAATGATTCTAATTGCTCTTCAGAGATTCTAAAGTGCATCTTCTTAGACCCTGTACCAATGTTGTAATAGTCTAGCTCACCTGTTGCTATCCATCGGTACACAATTTGGTTAGTGACGTTACTACGTTTTGCTACATCACTGACAGTCATCAGGGGGGGAGTTAGTTTTGTTTCTGACATTTTTATACTTTCTATTAGGTAGTGGTATAACACCCCCTTAAGGGGGGGTGTTATTACCCTTGTTATCTTTATCGCTTTAAAAGGAGACCCCACCGTTTAACACCGGCAGCATCTGTGGTAAGAACAAACTCTGTCTTACTACCCCTGTTCAAAGCCATCCCAACTGATGATTCAGTAACTGAAGAGCCAAGCTGTTGAACTATTTCTTTGACGCTTAAAGCACCCTCTGATTTTAGTAACTGGATAATCCTTGACTTAACAGAGAGTGAAGCAGCTAGTGTTCCGGTAGTGTCTGCAACATTGAACTTGTTGAACGTAACCGATTCATTCTGCTTATCGAACTTCATCCTTATGCCGATAGGTTTAGCCAAGCTAGAGTTATTAGACTTCTTGTGTATTAACGCAAGGTCAGAATAATCTTGCCCTAGGTCTTGTTCTTTCCGTACTTCCCAGACATTACGTGCTAGGTTCGACCAGAAGGTAGAGCCAAACAACTTGCCTTCTTTACTGGTATGGCTAAGCACCAAGGCAGAACAGTTGAACGACCTCAAGGTGTTCATAAACTTCCGTGCTGTCTCACTGTCGTTAGCATCACCGTCTAGTGCAGGGATTAACGAGTCAACAATAACTAGTTTGCAGTCATTAGCCTCTGTCCACTTCGCTATCTTAGGTTGTAAGGCTGTTAGTGCCGCCGTACACCTCACGTAAGTGAGGGGGAAGTCTTCTCGTACCAAAGGGAACTGTGAACGCCCGCTCTGAGTCACCCCATTAGCTATAAAGTTCATCCGTTGCATAACTTCTGCTTCGTCGGTCTCCCAGTCTAGGTATAAGACAGACCCTGTATCGGCAGGTTCTTTAATGCCTTCGATGATCGGAAGTAAAGAACTAACGCTCATAGCAGTAGCTATTGCTAGCATTGATTTACCAGTACCACCGTCGGCATACAAGACTGTTGGCTGACCCTTGGGCAGAAACCCGTCGATTAACCAGTCAGTAGAGTTCTTGTCGAACTTAGACTTGCTTATGTCTAAGAACTCCGTCGTATCTTCTTGTGCATCCCTAGCAATACGGCAAGCAACGTCTAGTATTGCTGCCCAGTCTTCATTCTGAGTATTGTTTAAGGCAGCGATAGCTTCCTTACGTCTACTCATAGACATTAAGTCAAAGGCAACAGGACCTAGTAAGTCTCCTGCTTGGTGGCTTTTTACAACTAACTGGCAAGACAACCGTTCAAAGGTTTTACGGACATTACTAAACGTAATAGTAACTCCGTTGTCAGACCAGACAATTTCTACGTCACCAGTCGGAGTGACCTTGCATAAAGGTCTAGGTATAACTCCGTCTGTAAACGCTCTAACTTTTGTTTGCTTGTACCGTTTAACAGAATTAACAATCCTGTCTATGTCCCTCTCAGGAAACGGCGGAGTACATTTAGAAGCGAACTGTTCGAGCATAGGTTTAATGATGTCTTCACTAATACCTCTCGACCAGAAATAACCAGCTAGCCTTGTGGCTGTATGGTCTCGCTGTCCTTCAGGTGCACCGTTAGCTAGTGCCTCTGTAATCCAAGGGTCTATGTTGCCAGTGTTATCAGGACTAAACGAACCAGTACTTCTATTAATAAAAGGCTCTGGCACTACACCGAACTCAGAGAACTCTCCGTTGTTATCTACGATAACTACGTAGTCTGTGGCGTTAACGTTGCTAGGTGGGGCTACCACATAGCCAGCATCGTTTCGGACATCAACGTTCTTAAGGAACCCAGCACCAGTCTTAAACAAGTTGTTGTACTTGTAATAGTAGTGCCACCCCTTTGGTGTCTTTACTGTGTATGTTTCCGGCAACTGGATGTTGGCTTCTTTCAAAGCGTTAGCACCATCGTCACCGTCAACATCCACAACTGTTATGCCTGATATAGCACCAGTTATTATTCCTATGTTTGCTTCTGGAGTTTCTTTCCAGAAGCCCTTCAAGTCCCCAATGCCCATCTGCTTTCGCTGGTAATCCTTCCAGCTAGAAAGCAAGGGTCGTTTATCTTGGGGCTTAAGGGGGATGACACTCATCCCCCTCTTTAAGTAAGTAACAGCTTGGTCGATCACTTACCCTCCTCCCAAATCCGAATTCCCATGGATGCACCCTCAAAAGCAAAGGTTGGAAAGTCGAATACCTTCTGGCAGAACTCCATATCGGCTATGTTGCTGTCTTCTCGTTCTCGCTCAGGAGCAGCTTTCATAACCTCAATAGCTTTATATAAAGCTTGAGCCATAATGAACTGTCCCCTTGGCGACTGAATAAATTCAATCGCCTGTTGCTTGTCTACTACTTGTGTAGTTTTGTCCAACTTAATACTCCTAGTTCTTGCTTGTTAGTTTCAGGTAGGCAGCAAACCAGTAAGCTTTTTCGTTTGCAAAGCTTGTTGGCATACCAACGTTATCTGCTAGCCATTGACTAGCTTCAGCAGCACCGTCTGCTCCGTACTCTTCATGCAAGAGTTCCTTACTTGCAATCATGTAGTCCTTAAGTTCAGGGCTTGGTGTTGTAACAGGAACGTCAGCTAGGTTGACTACATCTTCGTTGAAGATGTTCTGGATAATCTGTCCACTTGCCTCTTGCAATGAGCCTTCGGCAGCAGCACCAGTTACCGGCACTTCTACTTCCGTAGCAGAAGAGTCATTAAGCATGTCCCCTAAAGTCCCTTGCTCTTTCGGAACACCTTCGCCTTGCTCAGGAATCCACGCTAGTAATTCAGGGTCATCTGCTTGGAAGACTTCTTCGCCTCTTACAGCATGTTCAGCAGCTTCTCTCCACATCGGCATCAAATCCATAGCAAGGTCAAGGTCGTTTATTATCGCAGCACCTAGTACTGTCGAAATATTGTTGAACCCCATACCTTTTAGGATGCTAATTTTGGTAGACGATGCTGACGGACGAGCAGCTACCGGAGCAGGTGCATCTTCACTAGGCTGAGCATCGCTTGCTCCGACCTTCCGACCAAAAGCTATAACCCCTTTAGGAGTAGACTCTTGCTTGCCTTTGTGCCAGTAGTCTCGCCTAGATAAAGCTACCTTAACTTTGTCGCCTTCAACCCAAGTCAAAGCATCACTAGCTGTGCCTTGTCTTCCTGACCCTGCATCGTAGGGTAGGAACTTGTTTAACTGGCTGTCCCATTCGGATTTCATGTTCCAAATAAGCTTGTAGCCGTTGTCCATCGGGACATCTTCTTCAAACGAAAATCCGATGGAACTTCCACCAGTCCATGACCGTTCAATAGTTACCTCAACTTGCTGAAACATAACTGAGTGCAAGGCTTTGTTATCGTTACCTTGCTGCTTTGGTGTGTCGGCAATACGGGTCTCTTCGACTTCACTTATTACATACGGGAACTGTTCTACTTTAGGCATTACTTAATTTCCTTAATACTTAACTTCGGACTCTGACTTATTTCTCTGGCGTAACGAATAACCTTACCCACTTCGCCTCCTAATTTCTCTAGCTGCTTAGCTCTTACTGCATCCACCTTTCTGGTTTCCTTAACCTCTTTGTAAACAAGTTTTCGGTTGAGAGAATCAACTTGGTTCTCTGGCAACAGGTCGTACACCTTTGATACTTCCATAGCATCTAACGCTCCAGACATAGTGAGCCTTAACTCACGCATAACTCCATCGTTGTCTGGGAATAAAACCAACCCTGCTTCTTGCTCTTGCATTAAAACAATTAGGTCTTCGGTAACTTCAGCTTGAAGCTGGCTTACTTTCTTCCTAGTCTGTTGCAGTTCGTATAACTGAGCAGCTAGTTCTTGTTCTTTAGTCAACACTTGGAACCTCCTTATATAGTTCTTGCTTGTTGCTACCAATCCACATAAATATCTTTGAGAACTCTCGCACCATAGCTGCGGCATCTCTTTGCTCTTCAATGGTTAAGTGTTCAGTCTTCACTTCTAGCTTTTCGCACAAGTGAACAAGAAGGTTTGAACCTAAGATGCTAAATATCATTGTTTCTTTAGCACCACTAGGAAGCCCTGACTCTACGTGGTGAGCCATGACTTCAAAGCCTTTTAGCCAAGTCTCCGCTGCGTCACTTATGTCCTCTGAAGTGTCTTCATCAAACTTCATCTCAAGGTCAAGTGCTCTTGCGTCTATTTCTTCTTCTGGAATAGCATCAGGGTCGATGTCTAGTTCTCTAATCAACTCCTCTTTAGCTAACTTTTTCCAGATGTAACTTTCGTACTCCATGTCTTTTCTCCTCATTTACTTAATGTCCTCAGGGAATCTCAGTTTTAGCAGGGCTTTTGCCTTGGCTAGGGATATTCGTTTTTGGGTCGGTATATTTGACGATAAACCAAACAGTACGGTTAAGCTTCCAAGTCTTATCCCTGTCTTTGCAACTAGCTGCTTGGACTCCAACAGGTTTACCAATCCGTTTACGACAAGGGTTTGCCGTTCTTTGCCTTCAAGCTTTACTTGGTCTGCACCACCACCGTTGTAGTAGTTTCTCCACCAGCTCATTCTGCTTATTAAAGCTTCGGCACTAGCTGACTTACTTACCTTTGCAGTGAAGTAATTTATTATTGCGACTTCAACACTGATTCCCTTCTTCTCTTGCAGTACTGTTCCGAGGTGCAACCTAGCAAGTTCTTCAGGTATTCCTAGTCCTACTGCTCGCTTAAGTTTTTCTGGGGCAGTCTTAGCTGGTTTTGCTACTGGTGATTCTTCCCAGCAATTGAGCAGTCGCTCTTGGTTTGCTACCACTTGCCGTAGTAGTTTTTCGATCTTAGTTAAGTCTGTTTTTCCAAACATTACTTTTACTCCTTAGACTATTAAGTTAGCCATAAACTCGTTAAGTGCATCAATGCTTCTAGGGTCTTGTACATCACAAACAGCAGACATCTCACCGCCAAACTGCTTAGCCACTTTGTGTGACCAACTAAGGTTTCTACTGTCGTGAGTATTCGGCACAACTACAACGGCAACCCTAGAGCCGTTATCAGTCATACGTTTCACCATTGCTGGTGCTTTGTGGTCAGGCATCCCGTCAGTAATTAACACAATTACGTCATCAGATGACTCGCTCTTATCAGCAGCCCAAGCTAGTACCTCTGCTGTTGGTGTTCCTCCACCACCGACAGTACTAGGAGGAGCAAGCCCTGCTTTTTGCCCTTCGATAATTGCTAAGCCACTGCCGTAACTTGCGTAAAAGCCGTATGACTTAGAGTTAACTGAAAGTTCAAGCAACTTACCAGCCAATGCCCAGATAACATCTTGGGTACAACCTTTACCGAATTTCGTAGTGACTACCCTGTCCCTAGTAGACCCTGATACGTCAGCTAGGATAAGCAAGTTAGCTGCATCACCACTAGTACTAGTACTATCCATGACGTTGACGTTACCAAGCATGGAAATCTTCCATATATCACTAGTTGGAATACCAGTAAACGACTTAATGCTTTGACCGTCATCTTGGATAGGGGCTATAGAACTTAAGGCAAACCGAGGCGTTGTCCAGTTAAGGTTTTGTTCCCATTCTCTTTGGATTACCTCAGGGACACCAATGGCATTAACCTCTTCCATAGCCCCTGCTGTAATCTCTTGCTCAACAGCACCGATACTATCGCCATCTAGTTCTTGCTCTTTAAACCTTTCAAAGTTATCTGCGGCGTTATCAGCAATTTGCCCTGCAATCTGGTCAACAAACGACTCAACCTTTGTTGGAGGAGGAGGCGGAACATCTATCTCCTTAGCATCAGGGTCAGGCTCTTTGTCCGAATCAACAGGGACAAGTTCACCGTCGTTCTCCTCTTCGTCAATTGGAGGCGGAGGGGGTGGAGGCGGAGGAGGAGGTGGTGGTGGAGGCTCTTTAATATCCTCTTTGTTATTAGCCACAAGTGGCATAACTTGAACAAGGAACCGTTCGTAGAAACTCTTGATGTTTTCATCAAGGGTCTCTACGTCAGTAATCGCTGTAATACCACTAGTATCGAAGCGTCCTTCATCAACGCCTCCCCACTTTACCGGAGCATTAAGAAGTCTTAAGGTTGCGTTCTCTGCAATTTTTTCAGCAGTACGAATGTACTCTGGCTTTGTTGCTTGAATAATTTCCGTAGCAGCACTACTAATGTCAGGGTTTGAGTAGTGACCGTCTGAAACTCTTGCTCCTCTAGCGTACTCAGCAGCAGCTAGCAATTGTTGTAACAACCTAGTGTCTACATCTAGTGTGTTCCTAGACCCAAACCGTATAGCTTGAACTACTGATTGCGAATCTACTATCGGAGCAGGGTGAGCAAGCCTTCCACTTACTAGTAGGTTCTCTTCTCTGCTAGCACCACCTCTAAGCTGAACACTTTGAGCGTTTTGCCATGTATTGATAGGGCTGTTGTCGTCGCTTTTATTACTACGCTTTACAGCTAACCCATCGTTGTTTGAAACCATCTTGAAGAGACCGTTATAGTCTGCAACCTTTGGCTTTGTAAATTTAATTTTCAATCCGTAACTCCTAGTACTTTGAGCGTGAAAGATGCGCTCCCCCTATGTCGTTAATTACTTAGCAAGTAATGCTTGCAACTGTGCTAGTAATTCAGCACCTGTATCAACAGGCTTAGCCTCTTCAACAGCTTCGTTGTGTTCAACGTGAGCCTTGATTTCAGCGACAGCAGCAGCTTCCTTCTTAGCCTTCTTGGACTGCTTGTCAAAGCGTAGGTCAAAGGTCTCAAAGTGAGCACCCATACTAACTAGCATGGCTGGAATGTCTTGGTACTTAAACCCTAGTGTCTGCTCAACTGCATCTGGCATAGCAATTTGCTTCTCAACAATTGCTGAACCAACTCGTCGCAAGTCACCAGTATTAATCTTTGTACCAGTACCTTTACGTAAGTCAGTTGCCCAAGCAACCATTCGCTTAGCAAAGTCATCAGCATCCTGAATCTTAGAACTAGCTAGTGCAGTAATAAGCTTCAACTCATCTGCAATAGGCTCAGAGATTTGACAGATGTAACTGAACCGACGAGCCAACGCAGGGTCTAGTGACACTGTGGCATAGTTGCCAGAGGTAGGGTTGGCACTAGCTAAGAACCAGAAGCCATCTGCAACTGGTACGCTCGGCACACCAGCTTCTGGCAACGACCAGTAACGGTCTGCACTATCCAGAATACCTAGCATACGACCAGCTAAGTCTCTAGGTGCTCTAGTCAATTCCTCACCTAGGAATATCTTGCCGTTGCGAATTGCATCGGTCAGCAAACCATCTTGCCATTCAATTGAGATGCCTTTGTCACCATTGACTGGTCGCCACATGCCAACTAGCTGGTCAACACTCTGCTTCGGGAAGAAGTTCACACCAGTAAACTCCCTGTCGTTCTTTGCAGCGTAGTGCTTAAGCAATGTTGTCTTGCCCCAACCAGTATCACCAATGAGCAGAACAGGGTCAGGGTCATGCTTGCTAAGGTTTGAAACAATGTCTTCGCCATAAGACGAAAGAAAAACGGATTCCATATATAACTCCAAGTTACTAATTACGATTCGATTGGCTACCGATTTGGCAGCCTATATATTATTCTATCATATCTATTGATATGATATAATATATTATACACTAGTTATTTTTTAGCTGACCTACCTCCAACTCTTTCGAGTGCGCCACGTATCTCGCTGGCGAGTGGGTCGATTGGTTTATGAGTCACCATTCTTCCTTCCTTAGTAACGAAGTCGTTCTTACTACAGATACGGCAACCCCCCTTGTCTATCGAACCCCCCTTGCCTTTAGTACCAATGTACTTAGCAGTTAAAGATGAACCAGTTAAGCCAGAGCCAATACAGGAATCTAAGCAACGCTCTAAAGCCTTAACGTGAGAAAGTACTTCTAAGTCGTAGTGCCTGTATGTCGTTCCCTTGTTACCACCTTGGTTTCGGTATGTAATTGTGAATAAAGGTAAATGAGGTGAACTAGAACTAGTCAATCGCCCACAATTAATGCACTTAACTTCGTCGTCAATCACAGTGACGTAGCCTTTACAGAACTTGCAGTTATCCAATTACTTAACCTCTTTAACACTTGTTACTAACTCTCTAACACTTGTTAGATAGCGACGATTACTTGAACGATACTTAGCTTTATCAAAGCCAATCCGTTTACCAGTGTGGCAAAGTCCACAGCCACGATTCTTTCTAGCCCTAGACTTTCGGTGTTTCTTCATTCTTTACCCTTCTAGTAGTCTAGGAACAGGTATTAATCCAGCTTCTAGTGTCCAGTAGACATTCTTCCAAGCGAAGAAGCCAGTCTCCCATTGGTGCTTGTGTTCCGCCTCACTGTAAGCTAGTGAGTAAGTAACTCCGCCGTTAAACATATTTCCATACTGGATAATATGAGTAACTGGTTCGTCAGCTTCGGCTGTACCAGCCCCGTAAACTCCTTTGTTACTAGTGATTTCGTCAACAATCCTCTTGTCGCTTATGCTAGCCATTTACTTACACTCCTCCTAGATTAAATTGAATTACCAATTCACCGTCACAAAACGTTAGCTTGTCCCCTTTCAAGGCTTTAGTTGACCTGCCACAAAGTCCTTTAGTTGCTGAACACCCAAAGCATGTTTCACTATGAGCCTCTAAAATTTCACCATCATTTTTGTGAACTAGTCTTAAGTTTGAGAATCGAGTTACTAGATTGAACTCTTTGAACCCCACTAAATCAGTAAGTCCCATTAACACTTTCCTCCTACTACATAGATTCCAGCTATTGCCACTAGAACTATTAGAAACATAACTCCGAAGGCAACTCTTGCTGCTAGTAAATCTTTACGGTCGGTGTTTTCCCGTTCGTTAATAGCCTGTTCCCACTGGCTATCTACTAGTTCAGCTTCAGCTTTAGCTAGTTTTCGTTCTACTCTCATCAGAGCAATTCGCTTGTTCTCTTCGTAAGTATCAGGGTGTAAGAACGAAGCCCAAGCATAAGGGTCACAGTTTTTACAGTACCGCTCACCGTTTTTCAAACCACTAGTTGCTACGGTCACTTCGCACCAATGGCACATTTTTTCTGCCATATCTATCTCCTAGTATCTTTGTAGTCTTCGGAATCCTTTAGGATTTCTCCGTTGACCCTAGTTGTCACACTCTCTGCATTAAACAGCTCTGCTGCCCAGTCTTGGGGAGCAAACATGCTTTCATCAGTTCTGCCGTAGTACTCAAGTTCAAAGAGCAGCTTGTCGCTATCGTCGTACAGCTTCATCTCGATTGGGTCGTAAAAGTTAGTAACTTTCTTGTTCCCAATCACCATGCCATTCTTGAGGACGAAGCCCCAAGGCTTTGATGACATTAAGAAGCCTCCTCTACTTCTAGTACTTCGTCGCTGAAAACTTTACGAGTTATAATCTGTCGGTTGAACTCCTTGTTATCAGGGTCTCCGAACTGAGCAACCCTTAAGATGTTTCGGTAGCTAAAGCGTTTAGCCTTAGTGTCGAAGCCCCACCAAGTCCGAAGCCAAGTGTATTGTCGAAGGTATTTACGGATATTCCGAACTTGACGAGCAGTCAAAGTCCCTTCGTAAGCTGGCTCTAAGTGAGTCCCAGTAGCTGAAGCCTTAGTGATTTTTCCGATGATGATGTCCAATGCTGGACTCCTTAGTACTTTCCCGAAAACCGTCGGGTCGGTTGCTGAATTTGCCACTATATTATTACACCATATCTATTGATATGGTATAATATCTAACTACGCTGTTAACTCCTTAAGACCGACGAACTACTGACTCGTATGCTCTTAGAGCTAGTTCCTTTTCTTTCCCTAGTCTCCAAGCTTCCATATCGGCTTGGTTTACTGCCTTAGTCCCAGCTTCTTCGGCAGTCCAGCCTAGTGCTTCTTGAGCCTCTTCGCTGACTCTGACCCTGACCCCTAAGAGACTTAGGTTGTCGATGTCTAGCCGACTTAAGGTCTTACGACCAGTTAACCGTCTTATTACCCTTGCAGTAAACTTGTCCTTGACGTAGAACAAGTCGTTGCCGTAAACGTTCTTAGTTGTTATGTAGATTTCCAACGTTACTTCCTTAACCCTTTAACTCCGTTGTCCACTCCGAACAACGTTCCAACTTCTTTCCAAGACCACTTGGTTTCACTGTGCCAAGTGGCTCTGAAGAAAAACACATCTTCAATACCAGTAGCTAGCTGTACTTTGATTGACCGTCTTTCTGCTTTGACAGCAAGCTGTCGGTCTACCTTAGTTAATGGTTCAACTCTGAACACATCACTAGTGTTATAACTTCGTGACAATTGTTACTCCTAGTAACTGGTTTAGAAACTTGAGCAGTTTACTGACTTGCTTAGGTCAACTAGCTTTAGCTAATTGCTTGAGCTAGTGTTCCAATCCATCGGCAAGAATTGCATAGCAATTTACCGGCTCTACGTCCTTTGTGAAGGACGATGACTTCACCGTTGCAGCTAGGGCAAGAGGTTAAGCTAAATGATGCTGGTGACAAAGGGGTTTACTCCTAGTATTCGGGCTTTTCATGACAGCTAGTTTCGAGGTAACTCGTCAGCTTGGACTACCAATATCCAAGAACTAGCAACTAGCTACCCCGAAGGGCAACTAGTTGGTTAAGTCTTACGACTTAGGAGCAACAGCAGCAGCAATGAGGTTCATTGCTGTAGCAAGGTTCTCCATTCGGAGAACGACATCGGCTTGGAAGATACCAAAGTCCTCTTTGGTAACGAAGTCACTTGTGACTTCCTCAGTGACCATTCCAAGGTCAACTTCGCCGCTAGTTAGTTTCACTCCGTTTCGGACTTGTTTCACCGATTCATCGGTGTTGGAGTCAATAACTTCGTTAACCCTAGTCCTGACGACCTTCAGGTCGTTGTTGAAGGCAAAGCCTTTGGCAGCAAATCTCTTCGAGATGGCAGCGAAGTCCCCTTCGACTCCAAATGTTTTGGCTGCTGAAAGCAAGGCTTTCAAGACCTTGCTTCGGTCGGTTCGACCAGTCTTACTGCTTCGGAAAGCAGCGTCGAAAGCCTTTCTGTCGAAAGGTCGGTAAAGTGCCGTAGCTTCTATCTTCGATAATTGCTTCGTAGTCAAATCTGAACTCCGGTTCGGTTTTGGTTGGGGGAATGTTCTCTTGAATAAACCCTTCACTCCGTTCAGGGTTTATGAAAGAGGACATTACTCCCCTTTTCAAGGGGAGCATTTACCCCCTAAAGGGGGGTAAGTCTTACTAACTAGTTAGTAAAGAAGGGTCAACAAGTTGACCCAAAGCGGGTGGGCGCATGATGATAGCAGACCCCAAAACCAACTAAAATACGCAAAAACTGCCCCTCTTTCACGCGCATAATGCGATCCTGAAAGAGATTGCTCCAAACTTGATTTGGGGAGTTCTACGGACCCTTCGTACTGGGCTGCCGGTTTTCTGGACTCTTCAGCTAGCTGAACCCCCTAGTTAACCCAAGGGGTTACTCCTTAACAATCGTAAGATTGTTATAACAGTTACGAAGTAACTGGGGAGGAAACAAGGTCTCCCAACTTGTTGGGAGGAGTGAGAGAGGTGACGCCGGAAGAGAATTTGCTTGGGTGGTGGGTGGATGGTGGGTGAGTGTGTGGGGGGAGGAGTAGGAGTAGGAGTAAGTGGTAGAAGGAGGAGATGTAGTGTGTGGTAGTAAGAGAAGGGGGGGTAGGGTGTAGAAGTAGTAGTGTGGTGTGTAGTAGACACCCCTCTGACGGTTTATTTTCCGTCTTGGGTCCCGCCTTTATATTTTTCCATGTTGCCCCCTTGTTTAACTACTATGTTGTTTCACTAACAACTCTTTTAAGAGAGTTGTTAGTTAACCTACCAACCCTACCCCCCTATAGTCCCCCCTTCCCTTCCTTCCTTTCGGTCTATAACACCTGTTAAAACTATGGTACTTTGAGGTGGTCAAGGTTGTACGCATCCGGGGTGTTCCTCACTTAACTACCTCGTTAGGGTTACAATCAGCCAAAGCAGGGTGCGATGCAAGGCTTTAATTGGCACCTAGACCCCGGTGCTTGAGCCTCCTTGCATCGGGGTTTAGTACGTTCAGGAGGCAAAATGCTTTTAGCGAAAGACAGGAAGGCTCTTCTTCAGACAGTCGGGATTGAGACTTGGGAAGAGCAAGACGACATACTCGATCATCCAGCCCGCATAAAGCTGGTTGCGGGCGGGGAACGTGCGGGTAAGAGTTTCCTTGGTGCGCTATCTATCATCAGCAGACTTGATGAGTTTGTTGATGGAGACATTGTTTGGTTAGTGGCAGCAGACTACGAGCGTAACCGAGCAGAGTGGAACTACCTGTCGGATATTCTTGGCAAGCTTGGGTTTTTGTTTAAGCAGACTAAGCGTATTGACCCCGGTGAGATGGAAATAGTTTGTGGAACGGCAAGTAACCCCGGTCTATTTAAAATAAAAACGAAGTCAGCCAACGACTACCGAAGTTTGGCTATGGAAGCCCCCCGGATGGTAGTTACTTGCGAAGCATCGCAGATTGACTACGACAGTTTTTTGCGATTGCGTGGGCGTATTGCGGAGAAGCGTGGGTATCTATTCCTAGAAGGCACGTTTGAAATGTCGTTAGGTTGGTATCCGTCCCAGTGGGAGACTTGGAAGTTCTACCACAAGCAAGATGACGCTATTTCTTTTTCGTTGCCATCATGGACTAACCGAGTTGTTTACCCAGAAGGCAGAGAAGACCCTGAAATCCTGTCGCTAGAGCGTCTGCACTCTGAAAACTGGTTTAATGAACGAATTGCAGGTAAACCTGCGCCTCCTAAAGGGCTGGTTCACGACACGTTTGACGTTGCTAGGCACGTTTCTGACGAAGTTGTCTACGTTCCGAACGAACCAGTACATCTTTGGATTGACCCCGGCTACTCTCAGGTCACAAAGTCAGCCTACGCTGTAGAGGCAATACAGATAATTAACGGGCAAATCCGAGTGATAGACGAAGTTTACGAACGTCTTAAGGTCACGGAAGAAATTATTGATATTTGTCAAACTAAACCTTGGTGGCAGGACGTTTCCCACGGCGTTATCGACGTAGCGGCTCATAACTTTGGCGAATCCAGACCTGTTGATACGTGGCTTGCACAAGCAGGTTTATACATGATGTCCGAAAGAGTCGGAATTATGGATGGCATCGAGAGATTTAATACTTATTTAAAAGAAAACCCTGTCTCGCGACAGCCTAATATTGTTTTTAATAACAAATGCAAGGGTATTATTTCTGAATTAGGTGGATGCTCCAACCCCTTTGATGACCAGATACACGTTTATACTTGGAGGACTGACAGAGAAGGCAACGTGGTAGGCAAAACGCCAAGGGATGCTTTCAATCACGGTATAAAAGCTATAACCTACGGTCTTGTTGTGAATTTTGGCTTTGCTAGAACCTCAGGACAGACCAATTTGATTTCTGTGAATAGGTGGTAACGTGGCTAAGATAGATGATCTGCTAGAAATGCTGGAAGGCGTTTGGGAATCCCCCGGATTTATCAGTAGGCGCGCCCGAATGGAAGACGATTACGGGCTTTATCGAATGAACGCCCATGATGCTGGCGCGGGATACCAGAGTTACACCTCTAACGCCCCCAGAATCCTTGCCGATAAGATTATTTCCTACCTGACTAACGCCAGTATGTCTCTTCGGGTAAACATGACCGCTGCGGTTGCTGACCGGGACTCTGGAACTAAAAAAGAAAAGCTTGCCATTGGCTCACTTAACCAAGCTGACGAACGGATGCAACGACTAGGGCAGCCAACAGTTCGAGAACAACTTTCTTTCCATGCTGTACTTCGTGGCTGGTACGCAGGTCGTGCGCTTTTAAACAAACGCAAAGACGGAAGTACTTTTGTAGACATCACCCCGTTTGACCCATTGCATGTTATTTACGAAATGGATGATGACGGGATTGTTTGGTTAGCGCAGAGAACTAAGCGTTCTGTTTCTAGCATTAAGTCTAAATATAAAATTGACGTTGAACCAGACATAGAAAAAGACGGTGCCATAGGCGGAGTTTCTGTCTGGGACTACTACGACCGTGAAGAGCACGGAATTATTATTGCTAAAGGCAAAGATGAGTCCGAGTGGGGCAAGAAGCTTACTAAGCACAACATCAAAGATGTTAACGGCACACCGTTTGCCCCTGTATTTCTAGGAGCAGTTGGTCCAGCCCCTTGGATTCAGGGCGAGACATCTAGCGATGACACAGCAAGAGACTTCGGCGAGTCTATATTTGCTTCTAACCGTCAGATATATGACGATCTAAACTTTGCAATGAGTGCCTACAAGACACTTGTTCGCCGTGCTGTAAGGCGACCGTACAAAGTTGTCTCTCCTGACGGAACTACGACTCTAGACTCCGACCCGTGGCAGGACGGTTCTGAAGTTCCACTCCCAGCCGGTACTGATATTCAGCTACTTGATGAAGTAACAATGCCGGTAGACGCTCCTGCGTTTGTTGGAATTGTTTCTGGTGAACTGCAACGTGGTGGATTATCTAACGTAAGTTACGGCGAACTTCCTTTTGCCATCTCAGGGTTCGCAGCTAAGGTTCTGCAAGAAGGCTCTGCTCATCAGATTGAGCCAAGAGTAAAAGCAATGACCTCTTGCTATAAGCAAATCACTGAGCTTATTACTATGCAGTACGAGCTTGGTGGATTTAAGGCAATAGATGTAACCGGACGTTACAACGACATCTCGAATTACTTTAACGAAGAAATTAAACCGACTGACTTAGAGGGGGCAGGGGCAATTGAAGTTAAGTTCGGTGTTCGTATGCCGCAAGATGACCCTCAGCTAATCACAATGGCGCAGATGATGCGCGAGGGCGAACGTCCTCTTGCTCCAGATGACTGGATTCTAGAAAACATCTTGCAGGTCACAGATGTTCAGCAGTTTAAGAACGCAATTAGCGCACAGCAAGCCCACACAACAGAACCGAAGGCGTTGCTAATTACGTTGATTGAAGGTCTGATGCAAACGGGCGAGCAAGAAAAAGCTCTTATTTATATTGATCTTTTGAGAAAGACAATGAAGCAAGAGAACCAAGAAGAGCAATCGCAGGATTTGCAATTTGAGCAACTAAAAGCTCAAGCCCAAGCTATGATGGGTGGAATGGCACAACCGGGACAACCGGGACAGCCGGGAGCACCGCCACCTCAAGGGGGCGGGGGAGAGCAGGGTAGCCCTCCGGGTATAGCTAATGATATTCTTTCTTCACAAATGCAAGGTTTTACTAGAGCGGGAGACCCCGCACAAGCTCCACCCGGAACTCCGGGCGGACCGGGTTCTTATAGCGGGGAATAAGTAATGGCTAGATATAACGTTCAGGTAACTCTTACGGGTGGTGGAAACCCTGTTGATGTTTCTGTAGAGGCAGAAAACGAAGCAGAAGCACGGAGGAAAGCACTTGACGGGTTTGCTCCAGAAGAACGTGCAAGGGCAGGGGCTGCGGTTCTTGCTGCTAGCCAAACTCAGACTTCTCTCTCAGCCTCTGACATAAATCCAGACCTTTTTGACGAGCGTTCATCTTCGTTTAGCGATCAGTACAAGGTCGCTCCTGAGAGTATATTGCCCGCTCCTTTTAATCCCTATGTCCCGACAGGACCGGGGTACGATGGCTCTGGCGTAAATATAAATCCAGACCTTGCCCCAAATTCTGCTATGAATGTCCCTGAGGCAGTTTTCCCACCTACTGCGGCAGTCCCGCCTGTTGCGGCAGTCCCGCCTGTTGCGGCAGTCCCGCCTGTGACTGGTAGCGGTGGGTTTAATAACGACCCTGCGTTGCAAGCAAAAATAGATGAACTAATTGCGGCAGGTCTTTCGGCAGCGGAAGCCTCAGCCTATGCAGCAGCAGAAGCCCAAGCAAAAATTGACTGGCTAGAGAAAAAAGCTAAAGATCAGTTTGATATTAGTGTCTTAAACCAAGAGACCGGAACAACTCTTGATGGACCTGAAGAAAACGCACTAGACTTTGCCAACTCAATGCAAACGGATGCAAGTAGGCAGCGGCAACTAGAAACTGTTTCGCCGTTTGCTGCGTTCTTGGAGCAGCTTGAAGGCGCAGGTCTTGGTGGTTTGACAGGTGCTGCTGGAAGGTTTGCAAAAAACCAATACCAGCCCTTGCTCGATGAATACACCTTAGAAACCCTGATGCCCTTAATCAGGGGCGAAGCAGCAGGGGTAGGCACAGATCGAGGGGCTTATTTAGATGCGTTAAGGCGTAGCAACACCACGGGTGGATACGAAGGGGTTGAAGACCCAGCTAACAGGCGGCTTTTAGATGAAGAAGCTATTAAGGAC
>TARA_R110000868_G_scaffold4155_14_pt1 | contig 17966 bp, 16 predicted proteins | sample TARA_R110000868 | Tara Oceans TARA_R110000868 (sample SAMEA4397489) | marine metagenome | biome: Polar Biome; feature: [SRF] surface water layer (ENVO:00010504); material: water (ENVO:00002006), including particulate matter (ENVO:01000060) such as... | depth 5 m | reverse complement strand
GCGGACGGACTGGTACAGGTATCGGCGACGTGGCTGGTGCATGCCTACATGCGCGTGCGGGGCGGCACCGTGCGCGGCGGGCTGTACGAATATGCCCTGCGCGAGACCGCGGAGGGTCCGAAAATCGTGCAGAAAAAGATCTTCATCCACGACGACCGCATCGTCGGGCCGATCGATGTCTACAATATTTGAGCAGTGCCCGGGCCGATAGACATCGGGGATGTCCGACCGGCCCGGGAGTCGCTGTGGCGGTTCAGCGGCAGGCCGCGATGACCCGCGCCGGGGCGCCGGTGGAGGATGTCAGTCGGATCGCGCCGGCAATCAGGGTGCAGGGGCCGGTTTCATTGGCGATCTGGCCGGTCGCCCTGGCGTTTTCCAGCAGTTTCCAGCCGCGCGTCAGCCCGAGCTGATGGGCGTACCAGCCGTCGCCGAACGGGTTCTTGCCGTCGGAACCGCGGCCGGATTCGCCGGAATCGATGGACAGGTTGTCCATTACGATGCCGTTGATCCGCACGCCCTTGCGGTTTTCGATTTCGATCAGCTTCTCGACCGCCGACTTGCCGAAACCCGGATAGTTGAGCCCGTTGATATAGGGATGCAGGAACGGATCCTTGGGCGGGTCGCCGACGAAATGCTTGTCCCATCCGGAATGAACGACGATCCAGGACCGGTCGGTGATCCGGGACGCGACCTTCTCGATATCCGACGGCAGCACGGTCGCGCCGGTCGCTTCGCTGAAATTCGTGACCGCCGGATTGGGCGACGGCTTGCCGCCGTTCTTGGCAAGTTCCCTGGCGACGCGCGCGGAGATGTCGATATAGACGATCGGCCCGATGATGTCCTGGAGCGTGTATTCCTCGACCGAGCGCTTGTCGGCATTGGCCGATTTGTCGTTGTTCAGGTAGTGGTCCGTCGAATCCAGGTGGGTCGTGTAATGCTCGTCGAAATGGAACCAGCCCCACTGGAAAAAACCGGTCTGCGTCTTGAACGGGTCCTTCAGCTTGCGTGTCGCCTGAAAGCCGAAACTGGCGACCGCCCTGGAATCCTTGAACGGCTTCGACAGGTCGGGTTTGGTGATGTCGCCGCCGGTCGGCGCGAACATCGGAATCTTGTGGGTGAAGTCGTAATACCGGGTTGTGTCCTGCGTGCAGCCGGACGCCACGACGGCCGTCGTCAGCAATGCAGCGAGAAGTCCTGTTTTGCGATACATTTTCGTCATTCCCCCATTCTGTTTATCCGTAACCGTCTCCGATTATAGGGATTGTGCCGGAATGAACCAGAAAACCGTCGATCCCGGTCGCTTCGGCATTCAGCCCGACCAGGGCAGCGCCCAGGACCGGAGTTCGTGACCCGCGCCGAACTGTGCGTTGGTCTGGTCGGGATTGCGGTTGACCAGCGGCCGGGCATAGAGCGGATGGGTCAGTGAGCGCATTTCGTGATCCAGCGTGAACAGGACCTTCCCGGTATCGGGATCGACAATATCCTCGAAACGGTACTGGTGCTGGCTGCTCTCCTCGGAGATCAGGCCGCGTTCGCGGAGCCTGTCATAGGGGCCGGAAAAATCGGCGACATAGACCTGGATGTGATGACCGTCAAATGGCGCGATCCTGCGCCGGGTTTCCGTGAAGATCAGATGCTGTTCGTAGCCCACCATGACATGCGCAGCGACGCCGCCGCGGGATTTGACCTGTGCCGGCGCGCCGACGACCTCGCGATAGAATTTCGCAATGCCCCCGGCGCTGCCGGTCGGCACGTCGAAATCGACATAGGCGATACCCAGCGCCACCCGGCCGAACCTTTTCCCCGGCTGATGGATGCGGAACCGGTTGCCCCAGGGGCAGGTGACTTCGACATGGCCCCGGGCGGCCGTGAATGCGAACCGCGTGCCTTTGAGCGGCTCTTTGACGGCTTTCAGGCGTTTCAGCAGCCGGTCGCGGTTCGGCATTACGATGCCGATGGTGCCGCGCACGATATTCGGTTTGTTGGTCGGCAGGTGGAACTGGTTGCGGCCGACATTGACCCACATGTTGGTGACGCCGGTGACCAGTGTCGGGTCGCGGGTAAGCCCCAGTCCGGTGACGTAAAACAGGGTGGCCAGGCGTTGATCGGGAATGCAGACATTCACGTGTTCCATCGCCACGATATTGCCGATGTCTTCCGCCGCGCGGTCGTATCCGGGTTTCTTCGCCATTGAGTCCTCCTGGGGCTTTGCCCTGCCGGACGAAGTTTATTCCCCGGCGGTCGAATTGAAATCGAAAAGTATGTTTGCGGCGCTTGCCATCATCAGGCGGAAGTCGCTTGACAGGGTGACAAGGTCGAACCCCCTGTCGACCATTTCCCGCGCATAGGCGGCGGTCATGGTGTGAATGCCTGCTTTGATACCGTGACGTTTGGTGGCGGCAAGCGTGGCATCGATGCGCTCCATGACCTCCGGGTCGCGCTGGTCGCCGCCCGGTCCCTTGCCGATCGACACCGACAGGTCGGACGGGCCGATATACACGGCGTCAAGCCCCGGTACGCTGCAGATGTCGTCGAGGTTGTCGACAGCCTGCTGGGTTTCGATCATCGCAAAGGTCAGAACGGTCGTATCCGCGTGATCGTGGTAATCCGCACCGGCGTAGAAACTTGCGCGCACCGGTCCCGTGGAGCGGTACCCGGCGGGGGCATAGCGGCATGCGCCGACGAAACGTTCGCATTCGTCGCGGGTGTTGATCATCGGGCAGATGATCCCGTAGGCGCCGGCATCGAGGGATTTCATGATAATTGCCGGGTCGTTCCAGGGGACGCGGACCATCGGGGCCGGGTCGTAGCGCGCCGCTGCCTGCATCATGTGAAGGGCGCTCATATAGTCCGTGACGCCGTGCTGCATGTCGACGGTAATACCGTCCCAGTCGAGCGACGCCATGATCTCCGCCGGGAAAGAGCTCGGTATGGTCAGGAAGACGTTTACCGCGGCGCGCCCGTCGGCCCATGCCTGCTGAATTTTGTTCGGTCTCATCCTCGTTCTCCCCGTCAAGATGCCTGTTTGTTGCGACTGTTTTACACGCTTCGCCGCGCCAGGGGGAGACCGCAGCATCGCGACCGACGGTTCCCCCGATTGACGCAATGGGGACCGCCCGCGTATGTGATGTCCCTATGCAGATAAAAAATCCTATCCGTCTGATCGAAGAGATGGAAAACGTGTCGCCGACGGTGCGGGGCATTATTCTCGTTGTCCTGTCTGGCGCCTTCTTCGCGACCATGCACGGATCCGTCCGGTTTCTGTCGCGCGACCTGGATGCGATGGAAATTGCGTTTTTCCGGGCGTTTTTCGGATTCGTGTTTTTTGCGCCGATCCTGCTGAGAACCCGCCTCTCGGTCCTGCGGACGGCGCGGTTTCCGCTTCACATGCTGCGCGGGGTTTTCAACGGTGCGTCCCTGCTGTGCTGGTTCACCGCCCTCAGCCTGGTGCCGCTCGGCGATGCGACGGCACTGTCGCTGACCGGCCCGCTTTTCGTCGGCATGGGGGCGATGCTCGTCCTTGGCGAAAACGTCCGCGGTCCCCGCTGGTGGGCGCTGGCGGTCGGGTTTGCGGGCGCACTGATCATTGTCCGGCCGGGATTCCAGGAAATCAATTACGGCATGTTCCTGGTGCTGATCTCGATGCTGTTCGTGACGTGCTCGAAACTGATGGCGAAATCGCTGTCCCGGACAGACCAGCCCGCGACCATCGTCGCCTACCTGTCGCTGACCATGATGGTGCCGTCGGGTATCGCGCTGACCTTCGTGTGGCAGACGCCGACCGTCGAACAGCTCTTATTCATGATGCTGATCGGGTTTCTCGGCAGTTGCGGGCACATGCTGCTGACCACCGCCTACAAGATCGCCGATATATCCGCCGTCGAGCCCGTCGTGTTCGCACGGCTTGTCTGGGCGGCGATCGTCGGCTGGTTCCTGTTCGGGGAATTCCCGGGAATCTGGGTGTGGCTCGGCGGCGCGCTGATCGTTGCCGCATCGACCTGGCTGGCGCGTCACGAATCCCGGGCCCGGCGGCGTGCGGCCGCTGCACCTGCCGGACCGGCCGAATAGCGGCTCAGACTTCCGGGCGTTCCCGGATAAGGGATTTTCCGCGGGTGATGATTTCGGCCGGAAACGGTTTGGACTTTCGCGCAACGGTGTCGAAATGAACGCATCGCTGGTCGTTGATGGCGCAGATTTCGTCGGTGATCCGGTTGATCATCACGCTCCACACATGCAGCCACTTGTCCGAGAAGTCGATGAAACACGTCTTGACCACGACATGGTCGCCGGGATGGATTTCCTGACGATAGTAATGGTGCTCTTCGACCGCCGCCATGCCGCAATCGTTTTCGCGCATGTATTCCGGGGTTATTCCGGCGAAGGTGAACATGAAATAGGCGGTTTCGTTGAAGGCCCGGCTGTAATAGCGGACATTTGCATGCTGCATGTGGTCGATTTCCATCGGGTACAGCATGCCGGAATAGCCGGTTTCAAGATCGGCGAAGCGCTCGAGGTTGGTCATAAATTATTTCGCACTGCAATATGAAAGAGGCGTCGGGTACCAGTTCCTGTGGCTTCCTGTCAAATTGCAGCGCAATGCAATTGCGGTTGGCCGACATATGACGGCTTTCCCGTAATGGCTTTCGGGTCTACGCGGTCAAACCGCGCGCCAGCCGATATCCCGGCGGCAGAACCCGCCCGGCCAGTCGATCCGGTCCACGGCCTTGTAGGCGCGTTCCTGGGCCTCGGCGATGGTCCGGGCATTGGCGGTAACGTTGAGCACGCGGCCGCCGGTGGCGACGATATCGCCGTTTTCGCCGGTCGCGGTCCCGGCATGAAAGATCAGCGCTCCCGCGACCTTGGCGGCCTTGTCGAGCCCGCCGATGACAGAGCCTTTCTCGTAGGCGCCGGGATAGCCGTTGGCCGCCATGACAACCGTCAGCGCGGCTTCGTCAAACCAGCGGAGATCGAAATCCTTTAATTCGCCGTCACAGGCGGCGATCAGCGCGGGCACCAGGTCGGACATCAGCCGTGTCATCAGAACCTGGCATTCGGGGTCGCCGAACCGGCAATTGTATTCGATCAGTTTCGGGCCCTCGTCGGTCAGCATCAGCCCGGCATAGAGAACGCCCTTATAGGGCGTGCCGTCCGCCTTCATGCCCGCGACCGTCGGCAGGATGATTTTCTCCATCACGGCAGCCGCGATGTCGTCCGTCACGACCGGGGCGGGCGAATAGGCGCCCATGCCGCCGGTGTTGAGCCCGGTATCGCCGTCGCCGACCCGTTTATGGTCCTGGGCGGCGGCCAGCGGCAGGGCGTGTTCGCCGTCCACCAGGGCGAAGAAGCTCGCTTCCTCGCCTTCCATGAATTCCTCGATCACGATCTCGGCGCCCGCGCCGCCGAACGCGCCGCCGGTCATCATGTCGTCGACGGCGGTATTGGCCTGGTCCACCGTTTCACAGATCAGCACGCCCTTGCCGCCGGCAAGCCCGTCGGTCTTCACCACGATGGGCGCGCCGCGTTCCGCGATGAAGGCCTTCGCCGCTGCCGGGTCGGTAAACCGGCCATAGGCGGCGGTCGGGATGTCGTAGCGCGCGCACAGGTCTTTCATGTAGCCCTTGGAGCCTTCGATGACGGCGGCGGCGGCGCTCGGCCCGAAGGCGCGGATGCCTTCGGCGATCAGCCGGTCGGCGAGGCCCAGTACCAGCGGACCTTCCGGACCGATGACGACCAGTTCGACCGCGTTCTCGACCGCAAATGCGACCAGCCCGTCGATATCCTCGGCGCCGATATCGACGCATTCGGCGTCCTGGGCAATGCCGGCATTGCCCGGCGCACACCATAGCTTGTCGACGAGCGGCGAGCCTGAAATCGTCCAGCACAACGCGTGTTCGCGCCCGCCACCGCCTACGACAAGAACCTTCATTCCTTCTTTCCCCGACCTGCAATGCACATTTCTGCCACAAACTTGGCATACGACTCATCAGATGTCATAGAATGCGAATCGTCATGGCCGATCAATTCTTCGATTCCAGCGAAAAACCCGCCCCCGGCGGCAATGTCGCCGAGCTTTCCGTCGGTGAGATTTCACAGGCGATCAAGCACACGCTTGAAGGCGCATTCGGCCGCGTCCGGATCCGGGGCGAAGTCGGGCGGCCGAACTATCACGGCTCCGGCCATCTGTATTTCACGCTCAAGGATGCCGATGCGGCAATGGATGCGGTCGCGTGGCGCGGCACCGTCGGCAAGCTGTCCCTGAAACTGGAAGAAGGGATGGAGGTGATCGCCACCGGGCGCATATCTTCCTATCCCAAGAGCTCGCGCTATCAGATCGTCGTCGAAGCCGTCGAACTTGCGGGCGAGGGCGCGCTGCTGAAATTGCTCGAAGACCGGCGCAAGAAGCTCGGCGCGGAAGGTTTGTTCGACCCCGACCGCAAGCGCGACCTGCCTTTCCTGCCCGACGTGATCGGGGTGATTACCTCGCCGACCGGTGCCGTCATCCGCGATATCCTTCATCGGCTGGCCGACCGGTTCCCGCGTCATGTCCTGATGTGGCCGGTCCCGGTTCAGGGCGACGGCGCGGCCGCGAAAATTGCCGCGGCGATCGAAGGTTTCAATGCGCTTGTGCCGGGCGGCAGGGTGCCGCGCCCCGATGTGCTGATCGTCGCCCGCGGCGGCGGCAGCCTGGAAGATCTCTGGCAGTTCAACGAGGAAGTCGTCGTCCGTGCTGCCGCGGCGTCGGATATCCCGCTGATTTCCGCGGTCGGGCATGAAACCGACACCACGTTGATCGACTATGCATCGGACCGCCGGGCGCCGACACCGACCGCGGCGGCCGAAATGGCGGTGCCGGTGCGCAGCGAGCTGCTGGCCCAGGTTGTGGACGACGAGCGCCGCCTGATTGCGGCGTCCGGCCGGCTGATCGAAGACCGGCGGGCCCGGATCGAAGGCCTCGCGCGCGGCCTGCCGCGTCCCGCCGACCTGCTGGAAAGCGCGATGCAGTCGCTCGACAACGCGACCGACCGGCTGGCGAATTCGATGTCGCGCCAGACCGAGCGCGCCGCGGCCCGTCTGGCGACGGCGGCGGCCGGCCTGCCCCACCCGCGTGAGCAGCTCGACAAGGCGACGACCCGGCTGAACCATGCCGATGCCGGAATGATCGTGGGGCTGAAATCTTTCGTCCGCGACCGCGCGACGCGCTTCGAAGGGCTGTCGTCCGTCGAACGGATGTCCGGCGGTGTGACGCGATCGATTGCAAATTCCACGGCAGCCCTCAAATCGGCGGGCCAGCTTCTGGAAAGCCTGTCCTATGAACGCGTGCTCGACCGGGGCTTTGCGCTGGTGCGCGACGCCGATGGCGAGCCCGTGATGCAGGCGGCGGCAACCTCGGCGGGACAGGCAGTGTCCATTCACTTTTCCGACGGGGATGTCGGCGCGGTGATCGAAGACGACGGCGACACGCCCGCGCGGAAACCCAAAGTGTCCGTCACCCGAAAGCCGAAACGGGCGCCGAAACCGGATGCGGATTCGAAGGCGGGGCAGGGGTCTTTGTTCTGATGATCAAAGTGTTCCTCGCCGGGCTGATTTCCATGATGGTCTGCCTGCCTGCCGCCGCGGCGAAACTGTCGCTGGAGGGCGATTTCATTCAGGGCGGGCTGGTCGTCGGCCGCACCGACCCGGGAACACGGATCACTCTGGACGGCCGGTTGATAAGGGTGACCGGTGACGGGCGTTTCGTTTTCGGTTTCGGGCGCGACGCCCCGAAAACATCCATTCTTCAGGCGGTTTCACCGGACGGCAAACGCGACGTGCGGCCGCTGACCGTCAAAAAACGGAAATACCGGATATCTCGGATCGACGGCCTGCCGCCGAAAATGGTCACCCCGTCTCCCGGCGCGCTTCTCCGGATCAAGGCCGAGGCCAAGGCGATCCGCGATGCCCGCGCAATTTTCACGACGGTTCCGCATTTCGCCGGCGGTTTTGTCTGGCCGGCCAAAGGCAGGATTTCGGGCGTCTACGGCAGTCAACGCATCCTTAACGGCAAGCCCCGGCGTCCCCATCTCGGGCTCGATATCGCGGCGCCGGTCGGCACGCCCGTTGTGGCGTCCGCGCCGGGGACGGTGACCCTGGCGAATACGGACATGTATTTCACGGGCGGCACTGTGATTATCGATCATGGCCACGGCCTGTCGACCGTGTATTCGCACCTTAGTGCAGTCGATGCCCGGCTGGGCGAGAGCGTGAAACAGGGCCAGTTGATTGGCAAGCTCGGCAGCACCGGGCGGTCGACGGGCCCGCATCTCGACTGGCGGATCAACTGGTTCCAGGAACGGCTCGATCCCAGGCTGCTTTTGGGGCCGATGCCGAAATAGGGTTCAGGAATTCCGCTTCGGGTTCCGGCCCCAGCGCCGGTGAAACCACATCCATTGTTCCGGGCGGTCCAGTATCCACGCTCCGATGCGGTCGTTGATCCACGTTGTGGTCGCCAGGATATCGGCGGCGCGGTTTCCCGTATTCACGGGGGGGTGCGGTTTTTCCACCGTGACCCTGAAATGGGCAGGCCCGGTGCGCTCGACGCGCACCGGTACCAGCATCGCGTCGTATTTCATCGCGAGCGCGGCGGGCGCTGACGGGGTCATCGCGTCGAGCCCAAGGAACGGTGCGGTTATGCCGTCATTCATGCGTACGTCCACCAGCATGATCGTGTGCCCGTCGCCTTTCAGTACCTGGGTCAGCCGCCGGGCGCCTTCACGGCCCTTCATGATCAGTTCGACGCCGCTGCCGCGCTGCCAGTCGCGCACATGGCGGTCGATCAACGGGTTGTTGAAGGGGCGGTAGACGACGGTCAGCGGCAGATTGCGCATGCGGGCAGCCAGGGTCACCATTTCCCAGTTTCCCATATGGCCGGAAAACAGGATGCCGGATTTTCCGCTGTCGCGCAGTGCGTCCAGGTGTTCGGCGCCGACGATCTCGATCCGGTTGTCCTGATCCCGCCGGATCTTGTCGAGGCTCCAGTAATCGTTGCCGACCCGTGAAAAGTTGTCCCACACGCCGCGGACGATTTCCTCCATCCGCGTTTTCTCGATGTCGGGCCAGACCAGGCGGATATTGTCGCGGACGCGGTCGCTGAGCCTGATGCGCGGGCCGATCGCGCGACCTATGGCCGCCAGCAGGTTCGATGCGGCATCGACCGGCATCCGGCCGAGAACGATATTTACCGACCGGGCGGCGGCATACTCGAAATAATGCTTCAGTTTCGGTTTTGGCGAGAGCGGATCGGAATTGCGCGCCACGATCTATTCCTTTGCCCGCAGGACCGGGGCGACCACTGTATCGAGTGCGTCGCGGTCGCGCCATTCCAGCGTGACGCGCAGGGTTCTGACCATTGTTCGGGTTTCTTCCGGCAGGCGCGTGGCGTCTTTTTCGGTCGTGACCGGCTGTGCGCCCGCCGCCGCTGCCGTTTCTATAAGGCGCACGACCTCGTCGGTGGTATAGGGGTGGTGGTCGGCAAAGGCACGGGTCGCAACCAGGGTGCATCCCATCCCGGCCAGGGTCTCGAAGAATTTCTCTGGCCGGCCGATACCCGCAAAGGCGACCACCGGCTGACCCGACAGGTCGTCGTCGTCGATCAGCGGCACGAACCGTGCCGCGATCACCGGCTTTTGCCCGCCAAGACGGTGTTCGACTCCCACCCGGTCCGCGCCGACAATCGCGATTGCGTCAGCCCGGTCCACGGCAGCAGACAGGGCCTCGCGCAACGGCCCGGCGGGCATCACGCGCCCGTTGCCGAAACCGTAACCGCCATCGACCACCAATATGGATATATCCTTGTACAGGGCGGGGTTCTGAAACCCGTCATCCATGACGATTGCCGGGGCGCCCGCGGCAATTGCGGCCTGGGCACCGGCGACGCGGTCGCGTGATATCCAGGTCGGTGCGTGCCGGGCAAGCAGCAACGGTTCGTCGCCAACGTCCGAAACGTCATGCCGCGCCGGTTCGACGCGCAATGGCCCGGTTTCGCTGCCGCCGTATCCCCGGCTGAGAAAATGGGCGGCAACGCCGTGGCGTATCAGGCTATCGTTCACGGCGATTGCGACCGGTGTTTTTCCGGCGCCGCCGGCGACGGCGTTGCCGATACAAATGACAGGCGCTGCGACGTCGACCGGCGTCGTATTCGCGATCCGGGCGGCGGTGCGACAGCGCCAGATCGCGCCGGCCGGCGACAGCAGCCGCGGCAGGATGCCGTCCCGGCGCCAGAATTCAGGCGCGCGCATTGCGGGACGCCGGTATCGGCGGGGCGGGAGAGAGGCGGTTGAGCACGGGGTCGATATGCGAAAAAACGGCGTCGAGGATGCTGAACTTGCCGTCCGCGACGGAACGTGCCGCCGCGACCCGACGCTGCCGCAGCCCCGTATTCGACAACAGCGTGCCGATCTCGCGGGCGATTTCGTCCGCTGTCGCGGCAATAGCGGATGCGCCCGCGGCCGCCAGTTCGCCTTCGACGGCGAGGAAATTTTCCATGTGGGGGCCATGGACGATCGCGCAGCCGAGACGGGCGGGCTCTATCGGGTTCTGGCCGCCATGGGGCACCAGCGATCCGCCCACGAAGGCAATGTCTGTAAGGCGGAAAAACAGTCCGAGTTCGCCCATCGTGTCGGCGAGCAGGATGCCGGTCTCGCGGGTCACGGGCGCATCCCGGCTGCGGGTGGCGCAGGCAAGACCGTTGTCGCCGATAACGGCTTCGATATCGGGGCCGCGCGCCGGGTGGCGGGGGGCGATGATGGTCAGCAGGTCGGGAAAATTCCGGATCAGGATGGCATGGGCCGCCGCGATCAGGTCTTCTTCCCCCGCGTGCGTGCTGAAGGCAAGCCAGCGCGGGCGGGCAGCCATCGACGATTCGAGCGCGGCAAGCGCGGCGGCATCTGCAGGAAGCGGGTCGGCGGCGAATTTCAGATTGCCGGGACAGGCCACGCGAACTGCACCGAGATCGCGCAGCCGTTCGGCGTCGAGCTCGGTCTGCGCCATGCATATATCGAACGTGGCGAGTATCCGGCGGATCATCCAGGGCGCGCGCCGCCACCCGCGCCACGACTTTGCCGAAATGCGGGCATTCATCAGCATGGCCGGAATATCGCGGTTCTTTATTTCCGACAGGATGGCGGGCCAGAATTCGGATTCGACCCAGAGCACGATATCCGGGCGCCAGTGATCCAGAAACCGCTTTACCCAGGTCGTCCGGTCGGCGGGGATATACTGGTGGATCACGCCGGCGGGGAGGCGGTCCCGCAGGAGACGGGCGGAACTGACCGTGCCGGATGTCATCAGGATCGTGATCTCCGGCCGTTCGCGATGGAGCCGTTCGATCAGGCTCAGCATCGACAGGGATTCGCCGACGCTCGAGGCATGCACCCAGATCAGCGGCCCCTGGGGGCGCGGCGCAGAGGCATGGCCGAGACGTTCTTCGAAACGCTCCGCATCCTCGCGACCCGCCGCAAGGCGGCGCTCCAGATAGCGCCGGATCAGCGGCCCGGCGGCCCAGGTGATCGCGCGGTAGGCGGTGATGCTCATTTCGCGCCGCTCTTCGCGGTCGGCCCGGCCGGTGAATCTGCGGCCGCCGGCGCGATGCGGTCGACGCCGAGTTCCGTGTCGAGCGCGTCGGTCAGCGATATCAGTTCGGTTTCGAGCCTGTGCCGGGCGCGTTCCAGGGCGTCTTCGTCCGCGTTGCGGGCGACCTCGATCGGCTGACCGATACGGACGATGCCGCGGGTGAATGGAAACGGAACCACGAAGCGGTCCCAGGAAGACAGCACGCGCCGGCAACTTGCGCTGTACGACACCGGCAGCAGGACAGCGCCGGACAACCGGGCCGCCGCCGCCGCGCCGGGCGCCGCCCGCATCCGGGGGCCGCGCGGGCCGTCGGGCGTGATGCCCATGTATTCGCCGCGTTTGAGCGCGCGCACCATGCCGGCCAGCGCACTGGCGCCGCCGCGCGAAGACGACCCGGCGATTGTCCCGACGCCGAGATGGCCGAGGGTGCGTGAAATGAACACGCCGTCACGATGATGCGAAATCAGGATGCTGATCGGGGCGTCGTATTTCCAGGCATTCGGAATCATCAGCATGCGTCCGTGCCAGAAACAGGCGATGAACGGCCGGCCGTCGGCGATGAGCTTTTCGGCAGTTGCAGCGTTCTCGATCCGCCACCGACCGGTCAGCCAGACAAGCCGGATATAGCGTGCGGCAAGCCAGCTTAACGCAGCGCTGACGGCAGGGTGCCGGACGAACCGGCGGGCCACGGCCATCGGTCAGGCCTGCGCGGCGGCGGGCGGGTTCGCGTCCGCCGCAACCCCTGCGCCGGCGTCGTTCGTGGCCTCGTCCCCGGCAAACTGCAGCATATACAGCCGGCTATAGGCGCCGCCGCGGGCAAGAAGGTCGCTATGGGCGCCGGTTTCGACAACGCGCCCGTCTTCCATGACGAAAATGGTATCGGCATCCACGATCGTCGACAGCCGGTGGGCGATGACCACCGTGGTCCGTCCCTGTTTGAGCCGGGCGAGAGCTGCCTGCACCTGGCGTTCCGTTTCGGTGTCGAGCGCCGACGTCGCCTCGTCGAGCAGCAGAATCGGCGCATCCTTGACCATCGCGCGGGCAATGGCGATGCGCTGGCGCTGTCCGCCGGACAGTTTCACCCCGCGGCCGCCGACATGGGTGTCGTAGCCGTCCGGCAGCTCGGTGATGAAGTCATGGGCGTCGGCATCGGTGGCGGCCCGGATAATCTCGGCCTCGCTTGCGCCCGGCTTCCCGTAGGCGATATTGGCGCGGATCGTGTCGTCGAACAGGGATATTTCCTGGCTGACCAGGGCGATACCGCCGCGCAGGCTGTCCAGCGTTACATCCCGGACGTCGCGGCCGTCGATGGTCACGGTGCCGCTTTGCGGATCGTAGAACCGGGGAATCAGGTTGAGGATCGTGGACTTCCCGGCGCCGGACGGCCCCACCAGCGCCACGGTCTTGCCCGCCGGAATGTCGAGATCGATGCCGTTCAGCGCGGTGCCCTTTGCAGTGTAGCGGAACTGGACATTGTCGAATTTTATATCGCCGCGGATATCGGCGAGCGCCGTGGCGCCCTCAGCATCGGAAATCCGGGGCCTGAGGTCGAGAATATTGAACACCCGCTGCGCCGCCGCGAGGCCCTGCTGCAGGGTCGCGTTGAGGTTGGCGATGTTCTTCATCGGTTTGTAGGCGGCGAGCAACGCGGCGAGGAACGACGCCAGTTCGCCGGTGGTCATGGTGCCGTCGATCACCTGCGAGCCGCCGTAGAGAATTGCCAGGGCCAGTGCAATTCCGCCCAGGGTCTCCATCAGCGGCCGGCTTATCGCCTGCACCCGCGCCGCCTTGCGCGTCAGCGCGAAAATCTTCTCGATCGCGACCGTCGCCCGGGCGGTTTCCTGCTCCTCCATGGTGTACGCCTTGACGTGACGCGCGCCCTGGAAGGTTTCGTCCAGCAGCGTCGTCATTTCGCCGGTTTCGACCTGGGTGTTGCGCGAAATCTTGCGCATGCGCTTGCCGATGCGGACGATCGGATAAAGCGCCAGCGGAAAGACAACGACGGTCAGCAGCGCCAGGAACCAGTTATGGACGACCAGGATGGTGACCAGAAAGATCACCAGCAGAGAATCCTTCATCAGCCCGGTCAGGGCCTTGGCGACCGAGAAGCGCAGCAGTCCCGCATCGTTGATGAAACGCGAAATCAGCCTGCCGACCGAATTGTCGTGAAAGAACTGCAGATCCGCCCAGATAATGCCGCGATACATCAGCCGTTGCAGGTTGGCGACCATTCGGTGGCCGATGACCTCCATGTTCACGGCTTCGAAATACCCGGCAATGCCGGATACCAGCGCCAGGCAGATGATTGCGCCGGGCAGCAGGTAGAGCATCGTCCGGTCGCGGGAGACCAGCACCTGGTCGACGACGTCCTTGAGCAGATAGATCATTGCGGCGGACGCGCCGGCGACGAGAACCATGCAGATAAAGGTCAGCAGGATCCGCCCGCGCTGCGGCCATAGCTGTTCCTTCACCAACCGGCGGACAAGCGCATCCGACGTCGCATGCGTGTCGTCGTTCAGTTCGTGGGCCGTGTCGGGCGCCTGAACAGGGTCAGCCAAAAGAGCGTGTTCCGTTTCGCGTGGGTGCAATACCGGGAATCAGGATACCATGACGGACGAATCCGGCCAATTGTTTGAAACTACAAAGAGAATCAGTCGTTTGGGCGGTCAGAGACCGGCAACGGTCATGCCGTCGATGCGAATCGTGGGGGCATCCGTCCCGTAGCGGAACACCAGATCGTCGGCCGGGACAAGGTTTGCGAACATGTCCTTCAGGTTGCCGGCGACGGTCATTTCGCTGACGGGATAGGTAATCTCGCCATTCTCGATCCAGAAACCGGTCGCGCCCCGGCTGTAATCGCCGGTGATCATGTTGATCCCCATGCCGATCAGCTCGGTGATGTAGAAACCGTTTTCGATATCGGCCATCAGTTCGGCCGGGGTCTGGGTGCCGGCTTCCATGTAAAGATTGGTGACCGACGGCGAGGGCGGCGAAGATGTGCCGCGCGAGGCATTGCCGGTCGATTCCAGGTCGAGCTGGCGGGCCGAGGACAAATCCAGCACCCAGGTCGTCAGCACGCCGTTTTCGGCGATCGCGCGCCGGGCGTTCGGCAGGCCCTCGGCGTCGAACGGCTTCGAGCGGAACCCGCGCGGCCGGTGCGGATCGTCGATAATGTTGATGCCGTCGGAAAATATCTTCTTGCCCATCGAATCCTTCAGAAACGACGTGCCGCGGGTGATGGACGATCCGTTGATGCCCCCTGCATAATGGCGGAGCAGCCCGCCCGAGACCCGGGGATCGTAAACCACCGGTACCTGCTGGGTTTTGACCTTTTTCGCGTTGAGGCGCTTCACCGCCCGTTCGCCGGCGCGGCGCCCGATCTCCGCCGGATCCTCCAGGTCTTCGTAATAGACCGCCGAGGTGTAATCGTAATCCCGCTCCATGGCTGTGCCTTCACCGGCCAGCACCGACGCGGCAAGACTGTGGCTCGATGTCGAATAGGCCTGGGCGAAGCCGTTCGAGGTGGCGATCGCAATCTGCGCCTGGCTCCACGCGGTTTCGGCGCCTTCGGTATTGGTGATGCCGGGTACGGCGCGGGCGGCGTCTTCGGCCATCTTCGCTGCTTCGATCAGCGCCTCGTTGGCGGGTTCGGTCCTGTCGTGCATGTCGATGACGGGCGGGTCGGTTACAAGCTGGTCCGGTGTCGCCAGCCCGCAATAGATATCTTCCGGCGCGGCTTTCGCCATGGCGACGGCGCGCTCGACCACTTCGTTCAGGGTCGACGGGTCGAAATCGGTGGAGGAGACCATGGCCTGCTGCCGGCCGATGAAGACGCGGAGGCCGAGATCGTTGCTCTCGGCGCGTTCGAGCTTTTCCAGTTCGCCCATGCGGCACGATACCGACAGCGACGCGGCGTTATACGTTACCGCATCCGCCGCATCTGCCCCGGCCTTCTTGGCTGCGGCGAGAATGTCGGCGAGGAGATTCAGCTGAGTATCGGCGTCGGCCATGTATTGCTACCCGTCATTACGTTTCGTCGGTCGGTTTCCAGATCGGCGCGCCGCTGCCCGGCAAGCCGTATTCCTGCCACTTCCGCGTGACCTCGTCGATGATGTCGTCGGACATCCGGATACGGCGGCCCCAGTCCCGCGCGGTTTCCGGCGGAATTTTTGCGGTTGCGTCGATGCCCATCTTGGATCCCAGTCCTTCGACCGGGGAGGCAAAGTCGAGATAGTCTATCGGGGTGTTCTCGACAAGGGTAACGTCGCGCGCTGCATCGACATTGGTCGAAATCGCCCAGATCACGTCTTCCCATTTCCGGGCGTCTATATCGTGGTCCACGACAATCACGAATTTCGTATACATGAACTGCTTCAGGTAGGACCACACGCCCATCATTACCCGCTTGGCGTGACCGGGATACTGTTTTCGGATCGATACAACGGCCACGCGATACGAACAGGCCTCGGGCGGCAGCCAGAAATCGTCGATTTCGGGAAATTGCTGTACCAGGAGCGGGATGAACACGTCGTTCAGCGCCCGGCCGAGCACAGACGGTTCGTCCGGCGGGCGGCCGGTAAAGGTGGTCAGATAGATCGGGTCCCGGCGCATGGTGATCGCCGATACCGTAAAGACGGGGAACGGTTCCGCCGCGTTGTAATAACCGGTGTGGTCGCCATAGGGGCCTTCCTGCGCCGTATGGCTCAGCGATACATGACCTTCGATGACGATCTCGGCTTCCGCAGGGACCTGCAGCGGTATGGTTTTGCAGTCGACCAGCTCGACTTTCCTGCCGCGCAGCAGGCCCGCGAACTGGTATTCGGACATGGATTCCGGCACCGGGGCGACGGCGGCGATGATGGTCGCGGGATCGGCGCCGATCACGGCGGCGGCGGGAATGCTGTCGGCCCCGGCACTGGCGGCATCGCCCGCATGGTGCGCGCCGCCGCGATGGGCAAGCCAGCGCATGAGGGTCGTGTCGCGCCCGGTGACCTGCATCCGGTAGATGCCGATATTGGGCTTGCCGTTCCTGCCGGCGGTGACGACCAGTGGCCAGGTGATCAGCGGCGCGGGCTCGTCCGGCCAGCACATCTGGACCGGCAGGCTGGCAAGGTCGATATCGTCTCCGGTCAGCACCACGTCCTGGCAGGGCGCGCGGCTGACGGTTTTCGGCTTCATCGCCATGACGGTTTTCAGCAGCGGCAGCATCTCCACCGCCTCGCGCCAGCCGCCCGGCGGTTCGGGCTGACGCAGAAAGGCGAGCTGTTCGCCGAATTCGCGTAACTGTTCCGGTGTCTTGTCCATGCCCCAGGCGACGCGTTCGACGGTGCCGAACAGATTGGCGAGAACCGGCATGCCGCAGGGCGTGCCGTCCGGCCCGATTGCGTTCTCGAACAGGACCGCCGGGCCTTCCTCGGCAAGCAGTCGGGTCTGGATTTCCGTCATCTCCAGCGCGGTCGATACCGGCGCGGAGACGCGCACGAGCCGCCCCTCCGATTCGAGGCGGTCGATATAGTCCCGGAGATTGGCATAGGCCATGGCCGGGCGGTTCTGCCCGAAGCGCGCATACCGGTCAAGCGCGGCAATGCGCCATCTGTACAGGGGCGGCGGATTCGGGCTGAATACCGGGCATGACAGACCTTAAAACCGATGCCGTCGCGCATGCCAAATCCTACCCGTTCCCGGTGCCGGGGCGGTCCTACGTGTTTCGCAACGGCCAGCCCTACGACCTCGACGATCACGGCTTCGACCGCGCCGGGCGCACGCCGGTGCTGGCCGCCGGGTCGAACCAGTCGCACGAGCAACTGGCGCGCAAATACAGCGTGCTGCCGGGCCACGTGGAAATTCCCATTCAGCGCGGCGTGTTGCACGATTTCGATTCCGTCTACGCCGCGCATCTGGCGGGGTACGGCTCGGTGCCGTCGACGTTTCATCCGTCGCCGGGCACGCGGGTGACGACCTATGTCCTGTGGCTCGACGATGCCCAGCTTAACCGCATGCACGAAACCGAGCGCAACTATACCTACGACCGCCTGGACGATATCCGGGTCGATATCCCGGATGCCGCGGAAACATTGAGGGAGGCATTTGCATATACCGCAATCGTCGGCTGCGTGAACGTGAACGGTGCACCCGTGGCGCTGGCTGAAATTGCCGCCGAGGGGCGGGTTCTGGCCGCGATGCGCCAGATTGAAATGCTCGACCATCTGCGCGCCCGGCTGTCCCCGGATCAGGACCTCGACGCGTTCGTGCGCGCCCATATCGATGACGAGGTCCTGCGCCGGCAACGCACTGCAACGCTTTCGTCGGATTCCCTGCCCCTGACCTTTACGCGGACGGTACTGGGGGAATTCTAGGCC
>TARA_R110000868_G_scaffold225009_2_pt1 | contig 17966 bp, 22 predicted proteins | sample TARA_R110000868 | Tara Oceans TARA_R110000868 (sample SAMEA4397489) | marine metagenome | biome: Polar Biome; feature: [SRF] surface water layer (ENVO:00010504); material: water (ENVO:00002006), including particulate matter (ENVO:01000060) such as... | depth 5 m | reverse complement strand
CACGCCGTGCCCAAGCTGCCCAGCATCATCAAGATGGCGGGGTTGTTTTCGTCAATCTTGCTGAAAAACATGAGCGTCACGACACCGAAGAAGCCAATGGTCACCGCACTAGCTAGGATGGGCGGCATCATTGAGCGAGTCGTGGCCTGCATCTCTCTGGCGCTCTTGCGATCCTCGACTTCCAACTTCTCGAAGTTCAGACCAAGCTCCTGCGCCTGCTTTTGCAACTCAAGCTCGGCGATCTTGACTTGCGCGATCTGGTCGGCGGTGAGCTTGTTGTTGGAGATCAGGTCGCCAACCTTGGCCTCGTCTACGCCAATGGCTTTGGAGATGGCCGAGACGGCCATGCCTGCCAGCGGGCCGCCCATCGCGGTGGCGATGGTCGGTGCGATTTGTTTGAGCCAATCCATGCTTACTCCTTAACGTGTGCGTTCAGATAAGTTGTATTGACCAACCGCGCTTGGCGCGACGACGCCGCCTATCGGCGCGGCTTGTTGCGATAACATGCCTCCTAATTGCTTGGATAGTTCAGGACGCGAGCGCAAAATAGCGTCAAGAATCGCTTGCCCACCAGGACTATAGGCAGATGGCACTGCAAACATTGCTGGAATAGCAACTTGAGGCTGTGAAAACAACCCAAGCCCGCCAACAGTAGACGCTGCTACACGCCCTAAAGTTGTTGCGTTTGTCGGGTCGCCTATGACTTCTACCGCCGCATCTGACACTTCTTGACCTCTTGCGCGGCCTTTTGCAAAGGCCGACTTACGGCGAGTCACATCTTGCTGACGCACCGCAGTAGAGTACTGCTTCGGGGTGAACACGCCGCTACTTGCGCCAGAGTTTGCAGCAGCCACGTTAATCACAGCCAAATCACCGTATGCGCTGTCAATGCGGCGCAGCTTTGATGTCTGCTTTGGGTTCTGGGCGTAGAGTTCTTTCTTGAAAACGCCCAGCACGTCGTTTAGTGCTTTTCCTATATCACGTTCAGACGCGCTGCCGCCATTCAGATAGTTACTCGTCACCGAACGCAAATCGCTTTCAATGCCTTTGTACGTAGGGCCGTCAAGTTTTTGGCCTGCAAACTTGCCAAACACGATGTCGTTTAACGTCTCAGTGATTTTTTGTCTTTGATTGGCATCCAGCCCTTTGGCCTTACTCAACGAACCAAGGATGTCGCTGGTTGTTTTGAAGTCCAAGTCAAACGACATTTTCGACAGCACGTCATCGTACTGCGCCCCGACTTGATCAGATGCGTAAGCGATTGCGTCTCGGCCAATAACGTTGGCAGGCAACTTGTCGTCAACTTTACCCAACGCCTTGTTGATGACGCCTTTGTTAAAATCAAACAATACTCGCTGGCGAGCGTTTTCAATGCTTGACCCAATTAAAGGCAAGTTTTGCGCGAATTCTTCCAGCGTTTTAAATTGACCGCCCAACGTCTGCCCGGTTGTAGGTCGGATACCCAGTTCGCGCATCGTCGCTTCGGCTTTGGAGACAAGCGGGTTAAGCACACGCCCCGCGCCAGCGACAACTTTTTCGCCGATTGGCCCGGCAACGCCGCCGATAACAGTCTGCTCGGTCTTTTGCGTCCCGAAGTCACCTTCACCAACGACAGGCTGCATCGCGCCGCCAACCGCACCCGCCGCAGCGGCTTGGCCTACGGTGTTGACACCGCTTGCTCGGGCTAACTGCCCCGCCCGTGCGGCGGGGGTAAAGCTGGCCGGGTTCAAAATGTTGCCCGCCAAACGTGCTGCGTCAAAGCCAGACCCACCTTGCGCTTGGCGCTGCGCTTGGTAGGCTTGTTCTTCTGCCCGCGCCATCTCATCAACACGTTGGGCTTCGCCGGTGAAAAACCGGCTGACAGGGTTTGGAGCCACACCACCCAAACTGGTTAGCCCCGCCAATGCGCGGGGCAAGAGTTGAGCGCCGCCAGTGATAGGGTCTTTGAGACCCATCAAGAAACCCGACGAAGGGGATGTAGCTGCGGGTTCACCTGAAATCGCTTGCGCTATCTGCGCGTCCGACATGTCATCAGGGAATTCAACGACATCGTTGCCTACTTGGATATATTTTGGCATGTCAATTTCCCGATATAGGTTCGATTTTGCGTGTCTGCGGGTTGTATCGTTTTGTTGGTGCAGACGCGGCGGCGGCGGGAGTCACAGGGCCAGTTGGCAATTCACCACCAGCTTGTTTTTGCAAACGGGCAATGTTGTTGCGGACTTTTTTCTCCGCACTCATCAAAATTCGCTTTACCGCAGCAGGCTCTAACCGTTGATCCCCTGCGACCACTTTTTGCAGGTACTTCAATTCTTCGTTCGAGTCGTTGCCACCAAATTGTTGCAGTCGGGGGATCACGATCTCGCCGATGTTTGCCAAGAACACTTCCGTGTTTTCCAGCTTCTTTTTGTTGCCGAGCAAGCCTAATGAATACTTGGTTGCAGCCGCTTGTTCAGGCCCGTATGCGCCGCCGTAAATGCCTTGGTCAACCAGACTCACTGCATCATTAAAGGCGGTCAGCATTGAGTATTGGTTTTCAATGTTGGCTACGCCTTGGCCCACAATCGTACCTGCTGCTTTTGCGGCCGCGCCGGTGTCGATAGTTATGCCGCCAATACTTACGTTGCCGACGCCTCTTTCTGCACCTTTCGTTTTCCCGGCAACGTATTCCAACATCCTTTTTTCAAAAGGTGCAGTCCCTGGAGTTAAACCAGCGTCAATAAGCTCTTGTGCAAAAGCAGAATATTTTTCAGGTTTTGATCCTTCATAGATGGGTTTACCAGTTGACTTAGAAACCAAAGCGTTACCGACAACAACAACATCGCTGTCAGTTTTTGCCGTCAAACGCTTGTATTCGGCGTCAAGAGCGGCGTTGTATTCAGGTGATCCCACCGGCCCAGCTCGCAAGGCAACAGCGCGGGCGTTGGTCAACTCGTTAGTCGTCGGCTCGTTAGTGCCTGGCTTAGTCGTCAGCCGAGCCAATTGCGATTGAAATTCTGCGTTGTACTCAGGCGATCCTATTGGCCCAACTCGCAACGCAAGCGCTCTAGCATTGGTCACTTCGTTAGTCGTCGGCTCGTTAGTCGGCGGCTTAGCCGTCAGCCGATTCAATTGCGACTGCAATTCTGCGTTGTACTCAGGCGATCCTACCGGCCCAACTCGCAACGCAAGTGCCCTAGCATTGGTCACTTCGTTAGTCGTTGGTTCTTTGTTGTCTGCCTTAGTGGTCAGCCGAGTCAATTGCGCTTGGTACGCCGCGTTGTACTCAGGTGACCCAACAGGCCCAGCTTGTGCGGCAAGCGCTGCCGCGTTACGCATGTCGGGCGTCATAGCATCTGGCGCTGTAGTGAGCCGCGTCAATTCAGCATCGTAAGCCAAGTTGTACTCAGGCGATCCAGGCGCGCCGCGTTGCGAAGCCAACTCACGTGCCAACTGAATCTTCTCGGGAGTAGCCGCCACACGCTCTCGCGCAGCCTGCGCCATCGAGGCTGTTCCAGCAGCACGGCGCTGGAACGACTGCGCCATCTCGCTTTCCAACTTCCGCAGCACCTCGGTCAGTTGCAGCCCTCCAACCGTATCCCCGCTTCGGACCAGCGCCTGAATGCCTTGCCGCATTGACTCTGGGTCTGTCGGGTCAATCTGCTTGGCGATAGCGTTCCTCTGGCTGATCATCTGCAACTCAGGGTCTTGCGCCCCCAAGGCGCCACCAATAGCGCCAGCCAGGCCATAGGCCCCCCGGCCAATGCCGTACTGCGCCTGCTGCATTGGCGTCAACTGGGCGAACTGCAATGCGCGAGCGTCTGCCTGCCGCGCCTGCTGCTGCTGGTACATGTCTGGCGTGACGCCAAACAGGGATTGAACGATATCTGTTGCCATGATCTAGTCCTTAGTAGCCGCTCAACGAGGCGTAATCAAGTTGCGACATGCTGGTTGGCCCGTAAATGGCAGTGCCGCTAAAAGGCTGATTGCCAAACAGATTGCCCACCCCCCGCACCAGCGCCGGGTTCTGGCTACCTTGAATCAGCGCTGTCGCAAACGGGTTGTAGGCGTTGGAGTCGTACATTGATCTGGCCGCGCCCATACCGCCTTGCATCAGCGAAACACCGCCATTGGGATTGGCGATGCGCCCGCCCAAAGCAGACCCAGTATTTAGCGCGTCCATGCCCAAGTTTTCAAGACCTGTAGCACCCGTGAGGTAAGCCTGGTACGGCGACAACGCGCTGACTTGGCCCTGATAGCCTTGCGTGAGCAGGTTGCCCGCCGTTCCGAGCAGGCCAGCGCCGAACCGCGTCTGATCCATCCCGGCTTGGGTAGCGTTAGCCGCCAGAGCAGCGTCTTGCTGGGCGAGGGCGTTGTAGTACGCCTCCATCTCAGGGTTGGCAGCGCCAAGCCCAGCCCCGCCGCCAGGCCGCATACCTGTAGCGCCAACGGACAAGCCGCCTCGCCCAGTGTTGAACAGGCTGTTCTGAAGCCCTGCAAACTGACGCTCTCGGCTGGGGGCCAACAGGTCTTGCTGGCGGCTCATGTACTGCTGGGCGGCTTCTTGAGGTGACTGCGCCAGGTACTGCTGACCGAGGCCGAACAGCCCTTGAGCGCCCGCAGACAGCGGTGCAAACGCCTGCTGCGCTCCTTCTGCCTGCGTCAGCCCCTGGCCTGTCAGCGCCATGAAGCGGTCTTGCAGCGCCTGTATCTCAGGGGTCAGGGTATAGCCTGCGCCACTGACGCGCCCATCTGGCCCCGTGGTGAACTGCGACTGACCAAAGCGTGTGGTGACGCCAATGGGGCGAAACCGCGCCTCGTCAGCCGCAATACGCGCTGCCTCTAGCTGCGCCTGGGATTGAGCGCGAGAAGCGGCGGCGGCTGAATCCCCCTGCATCATCCCGCCTAGAAGGCCCGCACCGGCCATAATTCCTGCTGCTGCTATAGGCATATCAAGCTCCAATCAAAACGTCGTCCACCTTAGACGCATCTTTCTCGTCTGTAGCGTGGATGCAAAACCAAACACAATCGTCGATGGCCTTGACGCCGTGCGTCAGGCCAGCCTTAATCTCTATGCACGCCGGGGCGGTGATGATCTCGATCTCATCGCCCATCAGCACCGCCACCTTGCCCTTGGCCAAGATCGACAGGTGGCTGAAGTCATGCGTGTGCTTCAGGATGGCTACGCCAGCAGGGACTCGCATCTCCTTGGCGTAAAGACCGTCACTGAAGTGGTGGGTGATCATTCGTACAGGATGTTGACAGAGCCAGCGTCAAAGGTGTCGGTGCTGCCCACGGTTGTGATACGAACGCGGTCAAGGGTGCCTGAAAGGGTCTTTGCGCCTGCCAACAAGAACATTCGGCCTGCATCAGAATTGGAAATACACCCGTTTGCAGCCCATGTGTTTGACCCAAGCAGTGTAAAAACTATAGACCCGCTCCGGACAAATAAATCAGACTGCACGCCGTTGTCAGTGAAATCAAACCCAGATGAAAACAAAGTGGCAAGCACTCCACTGGCTATCACCGAGGAAGAACCAAGATACCCAGATGTTTCTATTGACCCAGCGCCAAGTTGTATTCTTGGGGCGTTTGTCCCATTTGTACTGACACCACTGAACATCACCGTGACGCGCTTAACCCAAGACGGGATGTCGGTGAAGTCGTGTGATGTGCCAGAAGTTGTCGCAATTGCTGTGCGTAAAGTCAAGTCTTGGGGCATCTTGCTGGCCCCAACGCCGTTCACATTTGACGGAGCCGTGGCCCAAGCACCTGCTGTGGCCTGCGTTGAGAAAACGTAGCCCACGACCCTGAACGCAACAGATGTGCGTGCAGAAGTTGAGTAAATGACAGACCCGCTATCAGCGCCGCCAACGCCGCCTTCAGCCGTCGTGCTGATCAAGACCCGTTCGTCAAACGCGCCATAGGTAAAGGAGTTGACGACTGCCAACTCGACCGTGCCAGCGTTATCTATTGCAATGATGGCGAGCCTAGACTCAACCCCGCTTACCGACCCCAAGGTCGAGCCGTTTGACACCGTCACCGAGATGGCGGCGGGCACCAGGCGGGTCAAGACAGCGCCAGATGTCAGCGTAGAAGACCTGAAGTCCAGCGTGCAAGGGTTCAGCGTGACCGTCAGCGCGTTGGAGCCAACGGACGCAGAAACGCTCGCCAAGTCTGTGTAGGGGATGTTTGACGACCCCTCAAACGCATACGACCAGCTTGCAGCCGTTGTCCCGCTGGTAAGAATGCACACAAACTTAACCGTGGCTTTTGCTGGGATGCTGATGATGGCGTTCAGCCCACTGGACTGCACAGTCAACACGCCAGTAGAGTTGTTTGTGATTGTGTAGCCCAGGCCAAGCACCAACGTGCTGGTCACCGGCAGAACAATGGTCTGCGTGGTTGTGCCGGTGAAGAACTGCTGGTGAGGGCTAGAAACCGTCAGTGTGGTGGTGCCCGCCGCCGTTGCCGTTGTGGCGTAGCCCAACTTGACGTTGTCAATCACGGGCAGCACTGCATTGCTGATAGTCGTTGCGCCAGACAGAGTCGTTGCGCCTGATGCAGACAAGGTGGTGAACGCACCAGTTGAGGGCGTGGTGGCGCCGATTGTTGAGCTGTTAATCGTGGCACCAGTGATTGCGCCTGACGCCGAGTCAAGTTTTGTCGCCACTGCAATCGCAATGTTGGCAAACTCAGTGTTGATCTCCGTGCCCTTGACGATCTTGTTCGCGTTACCAGACGCCAGCGCATCCTTGGCGGCGAAATCGGTGCTTTGAATGTAGTTGCTCATGTCATCTTCCCGTTCTTCGATTGGATTTCGATCCGCTGGATTGACAGCGCAGCACCGCTAATGTCAGACTCATAGCCTGTCTGCACAATTTTACCGCTACCGCTTGCTGAAACGGACAGTGTTTGCAAGGCCACGCCGTTTGAATATTGAGCTACAGGCACACCGTTAGCGCCGTACTCAGCAATGCCGTACTCAGAGACGCCTTGCGTGGGGATCAGCGCGTTGTCGGACAGGTAGTTGCTGCTGAAGTCAAAGCCCCACTTCATCGTCACGTACTGGTTCGTGCCGCCGATCACCACCACCTTCAAACGCTTGAGGATGGACGTGACATTGGCATCGCCCAGATCAGCGTGGTTGGTGTAGTACTGGAACCGATACGACGAGGTGTAGTCTTGGTAAGTGCCGTACTTGCCGATGTAGCCGTTCTTGCCGATCAGCAGGTCACCATTGCGCCGTGATAGCAGCGCAGTAGGCTCGATGGAGTCCCAGTTGGTAGCTCGAAACGAGCCGTCTTGCAACGGAACACGGGTGTCAAAACAATAGACTTCCTTGGTGACGGTGGGGAGCGTCAACAGGTAGAAGGCTTCTTTTTCAGAGTAGACCGACTTGATGTTGGCCAGCGTCTCGCCAACCAGACTGTCCATCAGATCGTTTCGCACGTTCTTGGATAGATCGCCCACCGGCAGTGATTTCTCAACGATTGTCCTAGCAAACGAGCGCACGCCTGAGTTGGACAGGAACAGCACATCCTTGCCTGTCTGCTGAATGGAGTCTCGCGCAATGCAACCAATGTTGCCTACCGAGTCAGACAGCAGAAAAGTTACCGGGCTGGTGCCTGAAGGATTGTTTGCGCCTTGGTAGACCAGAATTTGACGCTGCCCAAAGATGAGCAAGAAGTTGTTGTGCGCGGCCAAGCCAGTGATGTTGTCTGCGCCGTTGGGCCACACCTGGTTTACGTTAAGCGATCCAGATGAGCCGCCCGTCCAGACATGCCCAGACAACAAGTCCGAGAAATAGACCGTCACATCGTCTGTGGACGTGTCAGCCACCCACAAGCGGCCATAGGCCGAGATGACGATATTGCCAGAAGGCACAGTGCCTGCGTAGCCGGTCTTCTCGCTCACCCGGCGATAGGTCGTGGTGCTGACAGCCGGGTCAAAAATCAACGGATCATGGCCGGTCTGGAAGAAGTATGTGATGCCGTTGAGCGAGGCGCACGACCAGTTGCTGGCGGTGATCGTGGGGGCAGTACCCCCTCCCCCGTAGGTCAACTCTGACACGGCGTTAGAGCCGTCCAGCTTGAACAGCTTGTTGTTGCCAGCAAACAGCACAGTCAGCGTGCCGTCAGCCTGCACCAACTCATGGATGACGCCGACATTGTTGGCCCCAAGATTGCCAGACGATGAGTTGACCCGTGACCAGCCCTTGCGAGCGCCGATGCGGCCATACTGGTCGATCACGCAGTTTGTAGCCACCAAGGCAAAGCCCGCCGCCAGATCAAGCGGCGAGTCTTGCGTGTTCAGCCCGAAGAAACCCGGTGCTGAAATGCTGGCGGTTTGAAGGGCTTCGCTCATATCGCTACAAACTCCTGATTCTCAGGGTAGCGCGTGCTTTCCAGCGCGATGTAGTCGGCCAGCATGGATCGGTACAACTGATACGCCTCAGACGAGGCCAAGCCACCGTCCTCGCCGCGCTCCACCAGCGCCCGTGCGTAGGCGTTCTGCGCCACCAGCACGTCGGGGACAAGCACCGAGGTGCTGTCAGAGGCCAGTGTGGCCTGCGGAACGGTCAGCGCAAAAGGGATGGTGTAGACATTGTCTGGACGGGCATACAGCACCACCTTGGTGTCGCCGTTGCCGTCTACCCCGTCAAAGCTGTAGTATTCAGGGATGCCGCTGATGGCAGGCACCAAGTTCTGAAAGCGATTCATCTGCACGAAGCTGATGTTTTGCAGCCCCACGTTGGCCGTGACGTTCAGCGCGTCCATCACTTGGAACTTCTGGCCTGCGCCGGTCATCGAGTAGATGTAGGTGCCTGGCGTTGTGGTGATCGTGACCGTCTGGCCCAACACGTTCCAAGAGAAGGCGTCTTCAATCTGGCGCTTGGCATCATTGACGAACTTGCCAATGAGCAACGAGTACGAAGTCTGATTGTTAGTGGCAACAGTCGTCTCGCGCAAGCGGATCATCACATCATTGATAAGTTCGAGGTAGGTCATTTCTTCTTCCCAGCTTGCGACAAAGCGATGGCCACGGCCTGCTTGCGAGTCTTGACCACTGGGCCCCCCTTACCTGAGTGCAGGCCACCGGCCTTGTACTCACGCATGACCTTGCTGATCTTCTTCTCAGCCTTGGTTTTCATACCAACTCCGTCACGGAGAATGTGGATGCAGTCACCGCCGCATCTTTGATAACCGCAATCTTTTGGCCGGGGCTGACCCGAATGATCTCCGAAAAGTTGTTAGGCATCATGGGTGATGTCGTAAGACTTGCGGTTGGGTTAGCGCCAATTGCAAAGTGGCAATGGCCCAACGAACAAGATATGCGAATCATCGTGGTGTTGGCCCCAAATGCAGTCGATTGGACGCTGGAGTTGGTGACCGTAAAAACCTGTGCGGTGCCCAAGCTCGGCACGCCCATTGGGACGTTGTTTGGGTCAAGCTGAAAGGTAGACATTATTTCTTTCCTCGGGTCATCTTGTTGGTCATCGCACGCTGGCCGCGCTTGGGCAGCGGCTTGGGCTTGCCAACAGCCACCATGATGGTGACAGGAGCGCCGCCTTTCTTAGCAGGCATCTTGGGGCTGGACATCTTTGGTGCTTTTCCGTACATGATCAATCCTTAAACAGTTTGAACAACCCTAGGCGGGCGGCCACGGCGCTTGGCTGGCGCAGTCATGGGCAATGCGCGGCGCTCGTCTTCAGTCAGCACCTTCTCGCCGTTCTCATCGACCAGCACATAGCCGTTGTGCCCCTTCATAGACTCAATGTCGTGCGGCAGCGTGAAGGTCACGGTGTTACCACTCACCAAACAACGATAGGTAGCCATCTCAACTCCAAACTAAAACAGGGGGCTTGTGCCCCCTGTCTTTACACCATCCGAGCCACGATAACGTCCACCACAGTTGACGCCAAGTCAACAGCGGCCCCAGTGGGGTTGTACGTCACGATAGTCACCGTGTTGGCAGCAGAAACGTAGGCGCGGCGAACCAGCCCCGCCTCAGAAACTGCAACAGAAAAACCCAGCACCATGTCGCCAAGAGCAACGCCAGGCACCGTGATGGTGTCCGTAGCAGTCCCAGCGATGCCAACAGATGCAGAGTCCAGCGTAGCAGCGACGGCCCAAGTGTCCGAGAACAAGCCACGAAATTGATCGTTACCCCGGCGCGAGGTAACAGCGGTAGCAGCAGCCATGTGAATCTCCTGAAAAAGACGCCCCCGGCTTATGACCGGGGGCTATTCATTAGGCTGGAACAGCCAAAGCGAAGGCAGCAGAAGCGTCAGCAGCAGTGCTGGTGGCGTTAACGCGCAGGGCTTTCACGCCATACAGAGTGTCAGCAGTAAACAGAGTGCCGAGGTACTCTTGTTTGTACTGAGTCTGCGAGCGGATGCCCAACTGCTCAACCAATACCATCGAATCGCGGTGGCCCATCAAGCAGATGCGGTCGGTGGTGCTGTTGCCAGCGCCGGTGTCGGCGTTGGACGAAGCGAACACAGCCATACCGTACAACTGACCGATCTCACCGTTGCGAATCGCATCACCGTTGCCGATGAACGCTTGCTCGGTGTAACGGGCCAGGCCCATCAGGGTGTTGCGGCTTGAGGGTGGGATCAGGAAGAAACGACCGTCCATAGGAACATCGTTGTCGTCCAGGCGCTGGATGGTGCGGCGAATAGCAGCATCAGTCAGCGCAGCAGCGTTCGAGCTGGTGCTGTTGTACGCGGTCGTGCCGTCCGAGCCAACAAACGCCTTGGTGCTGGTGTTGCTGGTGGCGTAGTCGTTGGTGCCAACGGTAGCGCCGTTGAAAGCGCGGCCCAGTTGAACCAAGTCGGTGTCGATGCGCTTTGCCAAGGCATAACCAGCGTCTTCCGTGTAGAAAGAACGCAGCGAGGTCAACGACTGCACTTCAACAATGTCTTCGATCAAGCGGCTGTACTCATAGTGCTTGTTGATCAGCACCTGAATCTGGGTGTCGCTCTCTGCAATCAGAGTCACGGCATCAGTTGCGGCCTTTAGCGAAGCATTGCCACGGGCAGGCGAAGGGATGTTGATGGTGTCACCCTTCTTGCCTTTGAAAGACATCTTCTTGACCACATTGGCCAGGACGAGGTTCTTCTTGTAGGAAGCAACAATCTCATCACTCCAGATTTCTGGAATAAAGTTCGCTGCCGAGGTAACGGTGACGGAATTGGTGGGGGAAAAAGCAGTGTTTGCCATGTTAAAACTCCAAAAAAGTGATTACCGAACGCGCCCATCAGAGTACGCCTGCATGATCTCATCACTTAAGGCTTCGTACCTAGACGGGTCTGTCATTTTTAGCCGAATGAGGTCGGCCCGACGATAGACCCTTTTTGAACTCTCGCCAGAGCCACCAACATCAACTTGCGCGGCTTTCATGTTCTTGGTACGGGTGGCAGTGCTGGTTTGCTCTGCCTTCGTAGCTTGAACGCCTCGAAGTTGCTTGAAGGTGGACAACAACTCATTTGCCGACTCATAGTCAAACTCAGCATCAGCTTTCGCGTAGAGTCCCAGACGAACGGGTGAACCTTTCACCCAACTCTGGAAATCTGGATCACCAACAACTTGGGAGTAGTCAGGGTGTTCCTTCGTTAGCTTTTGCTGAACCTGCATCCGCTTGAAATCCGCGCTTGCCTGGCGGGCCGCGAGAACGTCTGGATGCCTATCAATCGTCGCTTGAACTGCCTTTTGGGGGTTCTCAAAAAAATCTACTTCAGGCTCTTCCTGTGGTGTAGGTTGTTGCTTCGACTTGAGGTTCTGCTTGATGAGTTCGTCAGCTAGCTCCCGAATCTCGCCCATCTCGTTGTTTTTACGACTCAGGGCTTTTTCAGACTCGATGTGCATCTTGACCACTTCTTCCAGAGACTTAGCCCGATATTTTTCGGGGATCTCAGAATCAGCAATCTTTTTTTCAGTGACTTCTAACTCACTAAGTGTCTCATCTTCATTGTCAATCAACATGATTTTTTCCTGCCAAAAAATTGGTTATAGGATGTTTTTGACCGGGCGCTTATAGCGTTGATCGGTCGGCTGCTTTACGTTCCGCGTTCAACTTCTCAACGTGTCTGTGTTCAAACCGCCCGTAGGCAGAAGGAAACGCGCCAGACCAGCCTTCCAAGTTGAATTTGGGGGCGCTTATGACGCGGCTGGCAGTGCCGCCGCATCCACACTGCACCGTAACCGTCTCATAAGCGGTCAAAGCCTCAGTGCGCTGCCCGCATACGCAGGCAAATTCATAAATTCTTTTCATCGCGCAAGTCCTCATAAGCGTCTTCGCTGACCTTTTTCAAGGTTTTTAGCCAGACAAGAATGGAAATCTCGCCTTTGCGAAATTGTAGACTTTTTTCATCTGCAATGGTAGACACATTGTTCATTGCTGACAGCATGTTGTCAACGTCCTCCATCATGGCGATCCAGCCAGGATGAATGAACAGATCAAAGCGGTCTTCGTAGTATTTTTGCAGTTCTGGATTCATTAGGTCTTACTCTTTGACAACATGACGGCTGCAATGTTTAGCATGGCCCGCGCCACGTCTATGTCTGACGGCTCTTCTGCCCAGCCTACAGTGATCTGGCCGACAAAGCGGCTTGGCTCTGGCGGCACGCTGACTCGACAGGTAAATTTTACCCCCTGCTCAACGTACCACAAGCCTATCTCAGACTGCGCTGCTCGGTATGCGCCGCAAGGTATCTCACCCGCCATGAGCTTGACTACATCTGCGTTGTTGGCCACGTTAGTCGTGAACAAGCCAACATCCAGCCCATCATGCGTCTTGTCCCGTCCATTCTTGGCATACGCACGGTGCAAAACCCGTGTGCCGAACATTGGGTTAACCTTAAACACCGCCACAATGGTTGCGTCGGTGGTTTTAAAAAGGTGCGCTGCAGCGTCCTCTACGCGGTCTTCAGCAATGCTTGGCTGCTTCTGAGCTTCTTTGTAGGCGTTGAGCAAAAATGCTTGATTTGTCCACAAGAAATAGCCTGAGAAAGCCACCACACCCATGATGAGGATGGCAACCAGCTTGAACGGCGAGTCCACATACCCTAGAACTTTGTCTAGGGTAGTGTTGGCGTTCAACTTCTCTTCGCTCATTGCTGCAAAGCTTCCAGCACAAAGTACACTGTGACCCCAAGCGCAACGGCAGTGGCCGTGCCTGCGGTGGTGATCAGCACCAGATCGTCTATCTCAGACTGTCGCCGTTGATCAGCTTCTTTCTTGCGCCGTGCATCGTGGGCCGCATCAATCTCCATCCGCTTGGCGCGCTCCGTGATCCGCATCCAGATGTCCATCTTATTGCTCTGGAAGAACAACATCTTGACTTCTTCTTCAAACTGCCGCGCCTGCTCCAGCGCCATCTCAAGCTCCAGCGCCTTGCCTAGTGCGCTGCCCTTGAACTCGCCCTTCTGAGACCGCTTGACCACCTCAATGGCCTGTTCCTTGGCCTCGAAGTACTTACCCAACACCGGCCCGAGCGAAGTCACATCGTCAATGGTCTTTGAGACCTTCTTGACAAGCTGGACTGCCGACGAAATGGCGGCAAGAGCGGTGATTGGGTCGATCATCTACAGCCCGAACAGTTTTTTGACGAACTCTGCGGCCACACCAGGGCCAAGCAGCACTGCCGCAATCACGGCGTACAGCAGGTACTCAATCTTGGTCATGCGCTTTTCGCCAGCAACTAGAGACTCGTTGATCTTCTCATAGCGCTGGGCGCAGACGGCCTCATGCGTGGTCAGTCTTGCGTCGGTAGCGTCCACTGTGTTCATGCCACGAACCCCTTATTTTATGCTCAAAAGAATGCGAAGAAGTTGCCAGCGTAGGTAACCGAAGGCGTTGATACCTGACCGTTGATGTAACTGACCGACAGATAGTTCATTGTCCCGTCAGAGGCAAGAAAATTTAGCCCTGTGTTGTTGCCTGCATCAAACGACAGCAGGCCCATCTGCCAAGCAGTAGGCTTTTGCAGTGTTGTTTGGGCGGCTGTATTTGCCCCAAGTTGAAGCAAATTGCCCAAAACGCCGTTAAGGTTGAATGCGGTAAAAATATTGGTTTGACCGGGGTCAAATTCCACTCTCCCTATTGCCGTGTTGGTCATGTTGGCAAACTTGTTACTGCCTAAAACTCTAAGGGTGCCTGTACCGCCTTGGTTGAGCGTTGGGTAGGTTTGAATACTCCCACCAATAAAGTTTTTGCTGGACGCGCTTATAAGGCTGATTGTGCCCGTTCCTGTTACGGTTAAATTGGCAGTGTTTGTCATGTTCCAAGCGGTAATTCCAGACAGTGTCCAAGTCCCGGAACCAATAGCAATTGTTCTGACGTTTGACGAAGTTGAACCAACCTGAGAAGAACCACCCGTTAATGTAAAATTGTAATTGTTAGCGTCAAAGGTTCCAGAAGCAATGGTGAACGCACCTACGTTGTTTCGGTTTGATGAAAAAGCATCTTGCAAAGTCACCGAACCACCGGGTGTGTTAACCGTAAAGCCTTGTGTAAACGTCTTACCCGCACTTGTAATCGTCTGACTGCCACGCCCTGCAAAGGTCATCGTGCCCGTACCCGTCAGCGTAGTGCCCGTGCCGTTGATCCAGTTGCCGTAGATCGCTGGTGTGGTCGTCCCCGTTGCCAGCGTCATCGTGTTGCTGGTACGGGCACTCATGTCAATCGTGCCAATGTTGTAGGCGGCGTTAATGGTTGTCGTTGTGCCTGTGCCGGGGCTTGTGGCCTCAAAAACAGCGGTGTCTTGAGCCAGTGGGAAATTGTTTACCGCTGGCGATCCACCAGAACTTGCAGCCCATCCCGTTGCTGACCAGTTGTTGCTGCCAGCCAAGTTCCAGTACCGAGTAACTCCAGCACCAAACGTAATCCCACTGTTGCCTTTAGCGTCACCCAAGCGAGTACCAGACACAGGAGCCGCAGCACCAGCAATGGTGATGTCACGGAAGTCCGCGTCAGTGCCGGAGAAAGCAGCGCAGGTCAGGGTTCTGGTTGTGCCGATGGTGTCTGACCGCACAAACGTCCGCATCGTTGCGTCGGTTCCTGCGGAGAGCGTCAAAGTGCCGCTGACGGTTTGGCTTGCTGAAAGCGAAACTATCTTTAACCCTGCTGCTGTAGTTCCAGAGAATGTAAGGTTATTGAATGTGTTTGCACCGTTAACGGTGACAGTTCCTACTGAAGTGCCTGTGCTAGATAAGTTGTAAAAACTTAAGCCTGCTGCGCCAACTCCAATTTCGGAAGTGCTCCCGCTTAAAACCAATAAAGACGTTCCGGCGTTAAATGTCAGGTTGGTTAATGCAGAAAAATTTATGGTGTTGGCCGTACTTGTCAACGTCACCGTAGAACTACCCAGATTGATCGTCCGTGCGTTACTGTTGCTGGAAGACAGTTGTGTGGCAGTGACAGCGTAGTTGTTGGTGGTGAAGGTTCCAAAAGTAACAAAGATGCCGTTAGTAATCGTCAACGCATCCATCAAGGACAGAGTTGTTGACGTGGAGTTAACAGTGAATGCACATGGTAGCGATTTTCCGTTTGTAGTTACGTTTACCGTACCATTAAAGTTGAATTGAATGCTTGCGTTTTGCGTCCAGGTCATCGTTGAAGAAACGGTAAACACAGGCCCAGAGAGGTTAAAGCCATTGCCTCCCGCCAGTGTGCCTGTATACCCAGTGCAATCAAGGCTTCTGCAATTCCCAGTTGCGCTGAAAGTGACCGTGATAGACCCTGACGCAGCATTTAGATAAACGTCATCAGCACTGCTTGGAACACTTGCACCGGGTGCGCCGCCAGATGTAGCAGACCACGTTGCCGTGCTGTTCCAGTTCCCTGTCGCTACAGCATAACGATCAGCCATGTTTACTCCTCAACAGGAGTAACTTCTTCAGCAGGAGGTGCAGTCACCACGGCAATCCAGTTGTCCACACGCTGCTGCTTCATGGCTTGGATTTCATCATCGGTGAATGTGTGGTCGTCAGGCAGATGCAAGGCATCGCGGAACATACCGTGGGCAGTGTCAAACTCAAAGTCGATTTTCATGGTCAGAACCCAAAGTTTTTAGCGATCAAGTCCCATTTGGAAGATGTGCTGTCGTAGATGAAGCCTAAATAGTCTTCTTTGCCAGCACCTGAAGATGCTGTTGGCAAAGCCAAATCAGTAGAGCCTCGAAAAACAGCGTTCCAGCTAAAGGTCTGCACGTTTGTGCTTGTCATCCTAAACAACAACTTCTGGCCGTTTACCAAAGTGCCGGTCGGGGCGTTCACAGTAAACGTACCCGCAGACTGCGTGTTCGCCATTGTCGCCATGTCGGTGGTGTCGGCATTTATCGTGATGCTTGTTGCATCTGTATACGCCACCACGCGGTCAATAGTGCGAACTTGTGCCCCGTTTTGAGTTATGTTTCCAACAACATTAAGAGTGCCGCTGATTACGGCATTACCCGTTATGTCAAGTTTTTCAGTAGGAAAAGTTGTTCCAATACCCAAATTTCCTGCCGCAGTCAGCACCATCGTTTGGGTATACGAAAAGGAACTGCCTGCTGTGCCAGAAGATGCGCTTAACCAATTGTGGTTCCCGCCAAATTGCTCATACTGAGACGCAAAATTGGTGGCGATGTATTTCCAATTTGACCCATCAAAATAAGCGTTTTGACTAAGGGTTGCGCTATCGCTGTCATACGACACTAACGAGGCGTTTTTAACTTGAATGCCTATAAACCCAGACCAAGCATTTGGGGTAACGCCTACACCAAGATTTGTTCCATCAAACACTAGCGCGCTGCCCGTGGCCAAGCTCGTTGTGGAGTCGGCGTAAACAACGCCGTTGGCTGTGTAGACCCCACCCCCGCCGCCAGAGATGTTGACCGTCACACTGTCACCCGATGCCGTGGCGGTAACGCCAGTGCCGGTAAAGTTTATGCTGCGAACGCCACTTGTGATCGTTGTGCCTTCGTCTTGCACGGTCACTGTGGAGTTGGTGGACATCGTGACGCGGATTTTCTCGGCCAGGTCAGCCGCCACCACCTCGCCCACATTGATCTCGCGGCCCGTGGACAGCGTGATGATCAGACTGCCATCGAAGTCGATCTTTGCGTCGGTGACAGACACGCCGTCTTGACCGTCAGCCCCATCCTTGCCATCTCGCCCGTCTTGACCGCGAGCGCCCATCGGCCCGTCACGACCATCGCGGCCAGGCTTGCCGTCTTTGCCGTCCTTGCCGTTTTTTCCGTCAGCGATAGAGGAAAAATGCGTCTCTAGCTTGTTGCCCACCTCGTCATAGCGAGAGCGGATGTCTTGCTCAATTCTCTTGAGCAGACTCATGACAACGTCTACGTTAGTTTTGACCGCCTCTTGGCGTTGGACACGCGAATTTTTGATCGACTTTTCAATCCCCGCCAGCAATTGCATCTGCTCATCGGCGGTCAATGAGTCAATCTGCAAACTCTTGACAATGTTGTTGGGATCGATCATTTCCTATCCCCTAACTCAGAGGTAAGACTGCTCAAAAAGTCGTTGTCGTCGCTCAAAATATCATCTCTGGACTTGGACATCTGAAGCTCCACCATCTTGGACTTGTTCTTGATGTCGGCCTCCTTGAGCATCAACTCAGCAATCTTGACCCGCTTGTCAAACTCGTTGGACTCGTTGCCAGCAGGCAAGTTCTTGGTGGTCGAGGCGATCACCTTGGCCTGCACCTCTTGCGGCATCAGTTGCGCCTCGGTCATCAGCTTGGTCGCCTCTGCCCTGTTCTGCTCGGCCTGGGTCGTGTTGACCGCAATCTGGGCCTGCGCTGCCTGCATCGCCAGTTGCTGTTGCGCTTGGGCCATCGCCTGGGCCTGTGGGTCAGGCTGGCTCATCTGGTCGAGCGCCCCCATCAACTCGTACCTGTTGGTCAGGCTGGAGTTGTTCAAGATGCCCTTCAGGATCAGCGGCAGCACTGGCGTGTTCGGCCCCAGCGTCTGCAAGAGG
>TARA_R110000868_G_scaffold107750_3_pt1 | contig 17977 bp, 12 predicted proteins | sample TARA_R110000868 | Tara Oceans TARA_R110000868 (sample SAMEA4397489) | marine metagenome | biome: Polar Biome; feature: [SRF] surface water layer (ENVO:00010504); material: water (ENVO:00002006), including particulate matter (ENVO:01000060) such as... | depth 5 m | reverse complement strand
CTTCGCCCGCCGGAGCAATATCGCCGATGACGACGCGTGCGCCTTCGCGAGCTGCCTGTTCGGCAATGGCGCGTCCGATGCCTGCCGCGCCGCCTGTCACGAGCACAATGCGCCCTTCAAGTTCTCTTGCCATGTGTCCGCACCTTCCCCTGTGGCGCGGACGGTATTGGTTCACCGGCGGCGCATGAGCCAAAGCTTGCGGACTTGGCGGGTCAGGAGAAATCCCCGCAATGGGGGGGTGATGCGGTCTATTCGGGGATGTTCAGCCGATGATCTGCTGGCGAAGAGCGATGGCGACAGCGTGAGCGCGGTCGGAAGCGCCGAGCTTTTCATAAAGGCTCTTCAGATGCGCTTTCACAGTTTCCTCGCTGACCGACAGGCTGATTGCCACGGTTTTGTTGCTTTGGCCCAGCGCCACACATTCGAGCACCTGTAACTCGCGTGCGCTGAGTTCGGATTTGCGCCCTTCCGCTCGTGCGTCCTGTGCGAGGCGTTTGAGCAAGGGCTTTGTCACTTCGGCCTGAAGGTAGCCTGCGCCGGAGTGAACTGCACGCACGGCCCGCAACAAGTCGTCCTTGGATGCGCTTTTCAAAACATAACCACTCGCGCCGGAGTTCATGGCGCGCCAGACATAGGCGGCATTGTCATACATGGTGAAAACGATGATGCCGGTGGCGGGCGTGCGGGCGGCGATCTCGGCGATCACCGTGAGCCCGCTGATGTCTGGCATTTTGAGGTCGACAATGGCGATATCGGGACGCAGTTGCTCGACCTCGTCGATGCCTTTGGCAGCATTTTCGGTTTGGCCGATGACGCGGATGTCTGGCTCCGTGTTGAGCATTTCGACTACAGCTTGCCGCAGCACCGTGTGGTCATCAATTAGATAGGCGGTGATTTCAGCCATGCCGGTCCTCGGGAATTGTGGCGATGATTGTCGTGCCCTTGCCGGGCGTGGAGGCAATGTCGAGTTGTCCGCCGACGGCCTCGGCGCGCTCGCGCATGGTGAGAAGGCCGAGGTGGCCGAAGCGTGGGCCCGCCGAAAGATCGAAGCCTGCGCCATCGTCGCTCACCGTGAGCACAATGTCGCTGCGTCCGGCGGGGCGGTGCCGTTCGAGTTGAACAGTGACGTGGCGGGCTTTGGCATGTTTGCGGGCGTTGAGGAGTGCTTCCTGCAAAATACGAAAGACCGAGGCGTCGCTTGCGCTGTGCCAGGCCTCAAGCGCGGGATCGATTTCGAGGGTCAGGTCAAAGGGCAGGGTCTCGCGCAATTCGGAGATATATTCCTCAATGGCCGGGGCGAGGCCCAGATCGTCAAGCACTGTGGGGCGCAAACCGTTCATCAGGCGGCGGACTTCGGCGGATGTGTCGCGCACTTCCGCGTCGAGGTCTTTGAGTGGTTGGTGCAGACGTTCGATGGATTGCGCATTGTCGGCGATGCGATCGAGGTTCTGGCGGAGTGAGAAAAGATGCCCGCTCATGCGGTCGTGAATGTCACCGGCAATCCGCTTGCGCTCATCTTCCTGCGAATGGATCAGGCGTTTAAGCAACATGCGTGCGCGGTCGCGCGCGCCTTGCAAGGCGCGGCTGCGCTCATGCGCGATGGCGAGGTTCTCTTCCGCCCAGTTGACGAGCAGCACGCCAAGAAGGCCGGAGAAGATGAGATAGAAAATCGCCACGGCCAAAGTGCGCAGACTGTCGCCGGGGAGGGCTGCATAAAGTGTGCAGGCGAGAAAGACGTTGAATACAAAGACTGCGATCGCCTCGCGTTTGCCATAGCGGAAGGCGGCGGCGAGAAGGGTAAAATAGTAAAACGGAAAAAAGACCGATGAGAGCCCGCCTGTAACCAGACACATGGCCGTGGTGAGCAGCGGGTCGCCGATGGTTGTGATGCGCGCGCTTGTGCCGATGGGGGCTGCGAAACGCAGCATGAGGTCGGCGACGAGCGTATAGAGAAGACCTGCGAAATAGACAGCCCATCCCGTTGCCTGCAAAGGCATGTCTTGGCTCAGCAGAATGTATACCCAGCCGACCATGCCAATCCAACGCAGCCATGCGATCTGCCGCTCTGCCCGCAGGAGATGCGCTTGCTGGTCGAGGGCTTCGTCGCCGCTGATCTGTTCGTCCGTGCCGGACATCCGGTTTTCTCCTGTCGGCACAACTGAACATCAGTGTGCCGCACGACTATCAAAGCCTAATCCGCTTCATCCGGCCATGCCCCTCGAAAGACCCGCAGTCGCCCCCCTTATTGGGGGATGGCGGTCCGGTGCGAGGCGCGAAAGGCTCAGGTCTAAACGGCGAGGGGCAGAGGCGCGTGACGGCATTGGCAAAATTGGGACATTGGCGGCTGGCAATCACTTCGTGTTTCGCGGGTCTGATGCTTGTGAGCGGCGCGGCCGCCGCCGACGGGTTCAGGGGTCAGGTCGTGGCGGTCGATGACGGCGCGGCTGTTGAGAGTGTCATGGTGACGCTGACATTCGGGGCCGGTGTTGCAGGGCCGCATGCGGTGACGGTCTTCACCGATGATGAAGGTGGCTTTGCTTTTCCGGATGATGTTCCACTGGTCGGGAAGGCCGTTTCGATCGCGGCTAAAAAACTGACCTACGTGCCGTTAGAACTAACGGGCGACGCATTGCATGTTGCCTTGCAAAAGGACGATGGGTTCAGGCTCTTCCTCCAGCCGACGGGCAATATTGCTTCACAGGTCCCGGCGTCCGCTTGGCTCGGTGTGACACCTGCGGGAGACGCGCGCAATATCACGGTGACGAGCTGTTCCAGTTGTCATCAGCTGGCGAGCGGCCGTATGCGTGAATATGCAGCGCAGATCGAGGCGGTGCGTGGCGGACCGGAAGGCGACAAAGTGGCGCTGGAAGCTTGGCGCAAGCTCGTCCGGCACGAGGCTTGGCGCACCATCGTCAAATATATGCGCTCCATGCATTACTCGGTCTTTCCGCTGGAAAGCAAAATGAGCATTGCGGCCATTGATTGGGCCACCGCGCAGAACGAGGGTTTGAATTTTTTCAACGGCGATCAGGGCGAAAAAGTCGCGCAGTTTTTGGCGGATCATTTTCCGCACACCACCGACTATCTTGAAAAAGGCCGGTACGAGTATGGCGCGCCGCTGGGCGTCACCGCCGCCACCGTGATCCGTGAGTATAGTTTTCCCGATGACGCGCTGGTGCGCGAGCTTGTCGCGACACCCAACACGGATTTTCTCTGGGGTGCGGATGTGAAACGCAATTTCATCGTCCGCCTTGATCCGGCTTCCGGCGAGAACAAATGGTATCCGGTTGATTTCAAAGGTTCGACCGGCCCCCACACCATTGTGTCCGACGACAAGGGCGAGATCTGGGTGTCGATGGTGGACAATGACCAGTTCGGGCATTTTGATCCAAAGTCGGAGAAGTGGCGTCTCTGGACGTTGCGACCCGCCAATCTGCCCAATGCTGATTCCATGGCGGGAGCGGCCATTGTCCATGACATGTCGATTGACTCCAAAGGTCGTCTGTCGCGCGACCGTTTCGGCAAAATCTGGCTCACGATTGTCGGCACCAATCAGATGGGCACACTCGATCCCGAGACGGGCGAGGTCGCCTTTTACGACACGAACCACATCGAAGGCCTCAGTGCCATCAATCATCTTCTCTATTCGACGGTCATTTCGCCCGACGGCGCCTGCGCCTGGTATTCGCAGGTCAATGGCTCGGTCGGTTGCATCAATACGGAAACGAAAAAGATCGACAAGCTGATCGCCTTTCCCGAAGGCACAGGTCCGCGCCGCATGATGAGCGATGGGCACAATGCGCTTTATGTGGCGCTGTTCGGCTCAGGTCAGGTCGCACGGATCGACATGGAGCGTGCGAAAGTCACCCGCACCTATGATCTGCCGGATCGCACGTCGGCGCCTTACGCTGTGACGTGGGATGAGACGCGCAAGGTCATATGGGTCGCCAATGCCAATAGCGATGCCATCGACAGGCTCGATCCTGAAACCGGCGAGGTGAAAGTCTATCCCTTGCCGCGGCACATGGCCTATCTGCGCAAGATCGATATCGATCAGAAAGGCAGGCTCGTCGCGACCTATGGCAATTATCCCGAAGGCTCCGGCCCGTCGATGGGAGTGTTGATCAATGTTGGCGATTGAGCGGGAGGAGGCGCGATGATGGGGCGCAGCATGTCACGGGTTCTGGCGGCGCTTGTTGTGGCGAGCCTGTTTGCTTGTTCGCCTGACGACGAGAAAGACGGACAGGCCACAACATGGCAGAGCGGACATGTACTGAGTGAAGTTGAAGCGCGCACCTTTTTTAACGCGCATAGCTGCAACGCCTGCCACGAGGTTGATGAATTGCGCATCGGTCCTGCTTATCGCGATGTGGCGATGCGCTATGCGGACGAGCGCGACACGCGTCTCGATTGGCTTGCGCAAAAGATCATTCATGGTGGTGCAGGCAGTTGGGGCAATGTGCCGATGGTAACCAATTCCAATGTGACGCCCGCTGAAGCGCGCGCCATCGCAATCTGGATTCTGTCGCTCGATACGGAGCGACCGGCGGGAAAATAATGCACAGCCGCCGCTCCCCCGAAAGAGGCCCGCGCTTCACCGGTTTGCGGAATGGCTGCGTCTATGTCTCGCCGCGATACTCATCTCATCAGAATTGACCGGTGCCGAAAGGCAGGAGTTGAGCAAGCATGTCCCATCAGATCACCGTTCGCTATGCAGATGGCGTGACACGCAGCATGGCGGTCGCGGATGACCAGTCCATATTGGATGCCGCCGACGACAATAGCGTGCCGATTGTCAGCGAATGTCAGAGCGGTGTCTGCGGCACATGCGTCGGGCGCTGTGTGAGCGGCAGGGTTGATGCGGGCCAAACGCCGGGGCTCAGTGCGCAGGAGCGCGAAGAAGGCCGCATCCTCACCTGTCAGGCGCGCGCGCAATCCGATTGCATGATCGAGCTTGATTATCCCTTCTCGGGAAATGCCGCGCATCTTGTGTCGGGCACGGCGACGCTCAGCGCGCTTGAGCAATTATCAGCCAACACCATGCGCCTTGCGCTCGATGTGTCTGACCTGCCGGAGGCGCTCACCTATAGGCCCGGACAATTCGCGCAATTGAATGTGCCGGAGACCGCTGCATGGCGCAGCTATTCCTTTGTGACGGCGAAGGCGCAGAGCAACATTCTTGAATTTCTGATCCGCTTACAACCCGATGGCGCGATGTCCGATTACCTCCGGTCGCGCGCCAAGCCCGGCGACAAGATCGGCATCAGAGGTGGCAAGGGCAGCTTCTATTTGCGCGAGGCGCGCTCGCCCGTACTGTTGGTGGCCGGTGGCACGGGCCTTTCCGGCATTCTCGCCATCGCCGAACAGCTTGCCGATCAGAAACACGCAGCCGCTGTTCGTCTTCTCTATGGCGCGACAGAGGAGGCAGACCTTGTTCTGACCGACCGGTTGCAGGCGCTTGAGGCCCGCATGGCGGATTTCAAATGGCAGGCGATTGTGCAGCGCCCCACCGGTCAGTGGCAGGGGCGCACGGGACTTGTCACCGATCTGCTAGATGAAGATGTGCTGGGTCACGGGCGCATGGATGCTTATCTCTGCGGACCTGCGAAAATGGTCGAGGCGGTTCGCCATCGTCTTGATGATCTCGGTCGCCATGACCTCGACCTCTATTTTGAAAAATTTCTGCCGACCGGATTGCGCAAGGTCGCGCGTGAGGCTGAAGCACCTGTGGTCGACGCACAGCGCTTGCGCAAGGCGGGTGCCGGTGTCGCCATTGTCATCGGTGGGTCCATCGCGGGCATGGCCACGGCGCGCGTGCTCGCCGATCATTATGATCGTGTCATCGTGCTTGAGAAGGATCAGGTGCACCGGCGCATGGAGGGCAGGCCCGGCGCGGCACAGGGCTGGCATCTTCACCACTTGCTGATTGCAGGACAGCGGCAGCTCGAAACTGTTTTCCCCGGCATCATCGGCGACATGGAACGCGCCGGTGCCTTCCGCGTCGATATGGGTGAGCAATATCGCATCATGCTTGCAGGCTCGTGGAAGAAGCCTGTTCAGAGCAAGATCGAAATCATCTGCGCCGGTCGTCCGTTGCTCGAATGGTGCGTGCGCCGCCGTCTTGATGATGAACCGCGCATTGAATATCGCTATGGCTGCGAGGTCACTGATCTGGTGATAGACAGCGACACAAACGAAATTTGCGGCGTCGTGAATCGTCGCGACGGCGAGACAGAAGCAATTGCGGCGGCATTTGTCGTTGATGCCTCGGGGAAGAATACACCGGTGCCGTCCCTCCTCGGCCGCCACGGATATCTGACGCCCGACATCGAGGAAGATTGCCTCAATTGCTTCTACTCATCCATGCAGCACAAAGTGCCTGAGGGCCGCGCCTGGGACGATAAGGTCATGGTCATTGCCTATGCGCACCGGCCCTATCAGCGATATTACGCGGCGCAATATTATACCGACACCAGCCGCCGCACGCTTTCAACCTCGCTTGTTGGATATAATTGCTATGACCCGCCGCGCAATGCCGAGGAATTTCGCGAATTCGCGCGGCGTATGCCGACAGCTTTAATCGGTGAAGAGATAGATGATCTCGAACCCTGTTCCGATGTTTACAATTTCCGCTATCCCGAAATGCGCCGCTACCATTATGCCCGGTTGAAAAACCTGCCGTCGGGCCTCGTCGCCATCGGGGATTCCCTATGCAGCGCCGATCCTGTGTCGGGCGCAGGCATGACGAAGGCGCTTCTCGAGGTGGACGCGCTGCGCACATTGCTCGGCAAGTCCACACCCTCTCATCCGGCCTTTGTGTCGCGCTATTATCGCCGTGTCGCAAAAATTGCAGATCGCGTCTGGTTCGTCGTGCGCGAACAGAACCTGCGCTATCCTTGGATCAAGGATGGCGCGAGCAAGCGGCCTTTCTATTTCCGGTGTCTCAATTGGTATGTGGACCGTGTGCTGGAACTCGCCCACGAGGATCCGGATATGTATCGCCTCTATCTGGCGATGACCCATCTCATTTCGTCGCCCACTGTGCTGATGCACCCCGTTGTCATAGCAAAGGTGCTCGGTAACTGGGCGAAGACCAAACTCACTTTCAGAGAGACACTCGTCGAGCGAAATTTCGGACAGCAAAGAAAACGTGAGACCGGCCATCTGCCGCTCGCTGACGCCGATCCGCGACTCAAATAACGGAGGAAAAAATGCAGCACAGCAGGATGATACAGGCAGGCGACGCGCGGCTGCATATTGTGGAAGAGGGCAAGGGCCCGCTGGTCATTCTCGTCCACGGATTTCCCGAGCTTTGGTATTCATGGCGGTTCCAGATTCCGGCCATCGCCAAGATGGGCTACCGCGTCGTCGCACTTGATCAGCGCGGTTATGGCAGCTCGTCGAAATTCTGGAACCCGGACGCCTATCGTTTACGCCCGCTTGTCGGCGATCTCATTGCGCTGGTGAAGGCGCTGGGTGAGGAGAGCGCCATTCTGATCGGGCATGATTGGGGCGCGCCGGTTGTGTGGACTGCCGCGTGGCAACATCCTGAGATATTTCGCGGCGTGCTCGGCATGAGTGTACCCTTCTCCGGTCGGGGTCAGATTGCATTGCCGGGCAATCCCTTCGGCGAGATGCCGCCACATGAAATACACGAGAAAATTTCTGGACCAGACGCGGATTTTTACCAGATTTATTTTGGGGCGCTCGAAGGCATCATCGACGAAATTGAAGTCGATTTACGAAGCTGGGTGCGTGATCTCATGTGGACGGTGTCGGGCGATGCTGCCGCCGGTGCGGGCATCAATCTCAAGGACACGGACCCCGTACAATGGACACGCGAAGGCGCGCTCTGCCTGCCGCATGGCCAAAAAATGAAGGCGCGTTTCGCAACGCCTGAAAAAATGCCGCAATGGCTCACCGATGAAGACCTTGATGTGTTTGTTGCGGCCTTGCAGGGCGGCGGTTTTTCGGGCCCGTTGAGCTTCTATCGTAACCTCGAAAACAACTGGCACGATCTCGCTGACATGGCGGGCAAGAAACTCACCGTCCCCGCCATGTTCCTCGGCGCTGAATATGATGTGGCGACATGGTGGGGCAAGGAAGCCATCGACCGGGCGCCCGAAGTGATGACGAATTGGATGGGCGCCCATGTCATTGATGGTGCCGGTCACTGGCTGCAACAGGAACGGCCTGAGGAAACCAATCGCGTGGTCGGCCAATTCCTGTCGTCGTTCTGATCCGAAATGATCAGAACTTAACCGTTGCACCAGCGTATAGCGCGCGGTCTTCGCCGGGGAAGTAGCGGTCGCTGCCGAAAGAATAGTCGGCGCGGTCGGCGTAGCGCGTATCGAGGATGTTGGCGAGGCGGCCGAAGACCGACAGGTTTTCGGTGAGTTCATATTCTGCGCGCAGGTTCAGCAGGTCGTGGCCGCCATATTCGTGCAGATTATCCGCCGATGATTTATACGCGCCCATATGCACCCATTCGAGTTCGAGCCGCGCGCGGTCCTCGTCGAAATTATAGCCAAGCCGCACATTGGCGATGGTGCGGGGTGCGCTGTCCACGTCGTTACCCGGATAAATTTTCTCCGGCAGGTTGGTGAACTCATAGGTGTGGCGGGCGTAGGTCGCGGCGGCGGCGAGGTCGAAATTCCACATCAGCGGCGTCGCGAACTCAAGCTCGACGCCCAAATGTTTTGTCTTGCCATTGGTGATCGTATTGCCGCTCGCATCGCGGAAGGCATAATTGCGTTTTTTCATCGCATAAGTCGAAAGCTCGTAGTCCACGGTGCCGATGTGGCCGCGCGTACCGACTTCGATACTGTCGAGGATTTCCGAATTGATCGCGCCGGGATCAATCGCAAAGGCCGTGCCTGTGACTTTTTGCAACCGGTAGAGATCGGTCGTCTGGGGCGCGCGCGCCGCGCGAGCGATATTGATGAAACCGGTGAAAGCATCAGAGAAAATATGGGTCAAGCCGAGTTTCGGCGTCGGGTTTGAATAAGTGTCCACGCGGTTGTCGGGCCGCGCGGAGCGGTCAACGGCATAGAGCAAGCCGTTGGTCGGTCCGGCGTTGTTTGTGTAGTCATAGCGCGTAAACTCATAGCGCAGTCCGGCGGTGAGCTGCGTCGCGGGGTCAAGCTGCCAGACCGTGTGCAGATAGGGAGCGAGCACGATTGATTTCACGTCATAATCATAATGCACGCCGGTCAGATAGCCCGGGATCGTTGCGCCGTCCTGCACTTCCTTCAGTGTGCCGTCTGTGTATTCGCTGTCAAAGCCGATGATGATTTTGTGGCCGCCGCTCAGGCGCTTTTCATAGCTCGTCAGCAGACCGCCGGACCAGTGGGCGCTTTCTTCCGTCGATTTGCTGGGCAGGAAATGCATCAGGAATTTCATCGCATTGGTGCGCATATAGGGTGTCAGCGCGATGGTTGTGTCGGTGTCGAGGTCGCGCTCGAAGCGCACGGCGCCGCGAATCGCCCAGGCATCGCGATAAGCGTCGGGATCAGGGTTGGTCTTGTAGAGCGCGGGGTCTTTGTAGGCACTTTTGCCGCTGATATAGCCCGCCGTCTCCTGATTGAGATTGACGGTCGCCAGTGTCGCACGGACCCGTGTATCGGGCGCAGTGAAGTCGTAGCGCAACTGGCCCTTCTGCTGGCCATAGCCGGAGCTGTCGCGGAAGCCGCCGTCTTCGTTGACGACGAACGTGCCGCGCAGGCCTTGCGACGTGCCGTTGTCGCCGTTGATGGTTGTCGAGGCCGTGCCGTCGAGATTATAGACGCCGTGGGGTCCGACCGATCCGGTCAGCGAGGCTTCCGGCGTGAGCGAGGGTGTGCGGCTCAGCACGTTGATGAGCCCGTGTTCGGCGTTGGACCCATAGAGCGCGCTGCCCGGCCCGCGCACCACCTCGATGGCTCCCGCACCTTCGGTGATCGATTCCATCAGCCCGTTGACATTGCCGAAGCCGGCCGCGCGCAGCGGCACGCCGTCTTCGAGATAGAGGAAGGAGCCGGCACCCGCGCCACCCGTCAGCACCGGCGAGCGAATGGCCGTCAGATGTTCGACGCCGCTGCCTTGTTCAATGCCGACACCTGCCACCTGATTGAGGATCTCGCTGGGCTGCTCGGCTTTGGTGAAGTCGATGACGGCCGAGCCGATCTTGGTGATGTTGCTCACATGCGTGGCGCGGGTCTCGCCATAGCCGGTGGCAGTCACAACCATTTCCTGCATCATGGGGATCTGTTCGGCAGCGCGCGCCGCCGTCAATGGCACCAAAGCCGTGCCTGCCATTGCCGCCATCAGAATGCAGCTTCTCACACGCCGTACGCCCACTTGTCGCCCCCCGATCTTCATTTTCTCGCGCACGTCATGTTTTGCGGCGCAATTGACGCGAGCATGACGAATAATCGCGGGAAACCCAAGCCTTGTGCGGCGCGGCGCGGCGATTTTGTTGCTGACGCAGGGGCCCGGCGTGGCAATCAGCCACTCTTGCGCCCCCTTGCCCGTCGTATGGGGCTCGTCTTAGCTTTGCGCCATGACAAAACGCTCCAAATACGGCATCTGGCCTTCCGTCGCCCTGTCCCTTTTCATGATTTCCGCGATGACGACGGCGGTGGCGTACTCACCGACGCTCTATCGTCTGTTCTGCGTGGCGACCGGCTATGGCGGCGCGGTGGCGGTCAATCGTTCGCTGGAGACGACCAAGACGAGCCCCGGCGTCGGGCCTGCCATATCGGTGCGCTTTGACACCAATGTGTCGCCTGATCTCGATTGGGAATTTGTACCCGAAGAGCGTTCGGTCGCGACCCATGTCGGGTTGCCGACAACCGTCTTCTTCCGCGCCACCAATCGTTCATCGGAAACCATCACGGCGCGCGCCACCTATAATGTGACGCCCGATGCGGCAGGCTATTATTTCACCAAGGTTCAGTGCTTCTGCTTCACGGAAGAAAAACTCGCGCCGGGCGAAAGCGCCCGCATGCCGGTGGTCTTCTATGTCGATCCGGAAATGCTGACCGACATTGATTCCGCCACCATCCGCACGATCACGCTGTCCTATAGTTTCTTCCGTCAGGATGATGAGAAGACAGCTACCGCGCGACCGTTGCGTGAGGGTTCTGAAAAACAGATCGAAGCCTTCAAGACGGCGAAGGATGCCGAATTCGAGCCCATCGAAATGCACCGTCAGTAAGACTCAAAGCCCCAGCACTTCAAACCGGGAGGTCAGTGCCAGCGTCGCTTCAGGTGCCAGTGCCGTCAGACCCGTCACGTCGGCTCCTTCTGTCCGGTTCAGTGCATTGGGCACAATCGTCACCGGCTCCACGCAGAAAAATTCTTCGGCTTGCGGCGTGTAGACAACCGTGTGACCCGCCTCGCGCCCGTGAATGCGCAGTCCAAACTCTTTGTCGTCCCAGTGAATATCAAGCGGACCTTTGCCGCCTGAGAAACAATGGTCGAGCGTGAGCGGCGCAATGCGGCGGCCCTTGGTGAAGTTGCGCACGGCAGTGACGTCGGTGCGGTTGGTCGGTAGCCCGTCGGCGCCCGATTCCCAGATCAGCGGCAAATCGCCGGTCATGCGTGCGGTGAGCCGGTCAGGAAAAAACGGATGCAGACCGAGGCCGCAGGGCATAGGCGCGCCCGCGCGGTTGGTGATGGCGATGCGGATGGTGAGTGACGTCTCATCCAGCGTGAATATCTGTTCTGCCTCAAAGGCCCAGGGCCAGCCTGCGGGATCAGCCTTGTGAGAGAGTGTGATCCGCGCCTGCGCAAGTGATGCGTCGGCCACCTCCCACACTCTTTGCCAGCCGATCCCGTGCAGTGCATGCGGTGCTGAGATCGGGTGGGCAGGCATCTGCACCTCGCGGCCTTCAAATTTGAAACGCCCGAAGGCGACGCGGCCGACGAAAGGCAGCAGCGGATAGCAGGCCATGGTCAGCGGGTCGGTCGCGCCCGCGTCCGGTGCTTCGCGCATCATCAGCTGATCGTCCGCTGCAAAGCCCGCGAGAGAGCCGCCAGCGCGGGGCGCGATTTTTGCGGTCAAGCGTCCGGCGGCAAAGGTCAAAAGATCGTCAGCGGGCGAGGGCATGGAGCAAGCTTTCATCGGAACAAGGCGGGCCAAATCGCCGCAGCCAATGGCGTTTTGCTAAGCATACCACCCTATACGGGAAGTGACAGACTTGGCCCGCTGGCATGAAGCGCCTATACCTCCGCCTTCCGCTGCCCGCGTCTCAGGAGACCCGCCATGAACGCCGATATTCTCACCACGTTGCGCCATGAGTGGTTCGGCAATATTCGCGGCGACGTTCTCTCCGGTCTCGTTGTGGCGCTGGCGCTCATTCCCGAAGCCATCGCCTTTTCCATCATCGCGGGTGTGGACCCCAAGATCGGCCTCTATGCGTCTTTCTCGATTGCCGTCATCACGGCGATTGTCGGCGGTCGTCCGGGCATGATTTCAGCAGCCACGGCGGCGACAGCCGTGCTCATGGTCACACTCGTCAAAGATCACGGGCTGCAATATCTGCTGGCGGCCACCGTGCTTGCAGGCGTGCTTCAGATTGCTGCGGGTCTCTTGCGTCTCGGCTATGTCATGCGCTTTGTCTCGCGCTCGGTCATGACGGGGTTTGTCAACGCGCTCGCCATTCTCATTTTCATGGCGCAATTGCCCGAGCTCATCAATGTGCCGCCGCTCACCTATGTCATGGTCGCAGCCGGTCTCGGCATCATCTATCTCTTTCCGCTTCTCACCAAAGCCGTGCCGTCGCCGCTTGTCTGCATTGTCGTGCTCACAGGTCTGTCGCTCTGGCTGCATCTCGATTTGCGCACGGTGGGCGACATGGGCGAGCTTCCCTCGACGCTGCCGGTGTTCCTCATCCCGCAAATCCCGCTGACGCTCGAAACGCTTTGGATCATCCTGCCTTACTCGGCAGCCGTCGCAGCCGTTGGTCTTTTGGAATCGTTGATGACCGCCTCCATCGTTGACGAATTTACCGACACGACGAGCGACAAGAACCGCGAATGTGTGGGGCAGGGCGTTGCCAATTTCTTCACCGGCTTCATCGGCGGCATGGCCGGTTGCGCCATGATCGGCCAGTCGATGATCAATGTGAAATCCGGCGGTCGCGGACGCCTCTCGACCTTTTGCGCCGGCACGTTCCTGTTGTTCCTCATCGTCGTGCTTGGCGATCTCGTCAGCAATATCCCGATGGCCGCCCTTGTCGCCATTATGATCATGGTCTCCATCGGCACATTCAGCTGGTCGTCCATCGTCAATCTGCGTGACCATCCGCGCTCTTCCAGCATCGTCATGCTCTCGACCGTCATCGTCGTTGTCGCCACGCATAATCTCGCGATGGGCGTTCTCGTCGGTGTGCTGCTGTCGGGCATTTTCTTCACATGGAAAATTTCACAAATCTTCCGCATCACCTCCACATTGTCCGACGACGGCACGGCGCGCACTTATCTCGTCGAAGGGCAATTGTTCTTTGCCTCCGTTGGCGATTTCGCCACAGGGTTTGATTTCAAGGAAGCCTTGGATAGAGTCACCATTGACGTGAGCCATGCGCATATCTGGGATATTTCCAGTGTCGCCGCGCTCGACACGGTGGTGCTGAAGTTCCGCCGCGAGGGGGCGGAGGTGAATATCATCGGGCTCAACAAGGCGAGCGAAACCATCGTCGATCGTCTCGCCATCCATGATGAGCCCGGTGCACTTGAAAAACTGATGGGCCATTGAGCGGCGCCCGCTCGGACGTGAAATGACTTGAAGGGATGAGTGTCTTGACCAAACTGATCGCCTTGATTGACGGCTCGCTCTACGCTCAAAGCGTCTGCGATCACGCAGGCTGGGCGGCGTCGCGCGGTGGCATGTCGGTCGATCTCGTCCATGTTCTCGGGCGGCGCAGCATCGCGTCTGCGCCAGTCAATCTGTCAGGCAGCATCGGTCTTGGGGCCCGCACGGCGCTTCTGTCGGAACTTGCCGAGATGGATGAGCAAAATGCCAAGCTCGCGCATAAGCGCGGTCGCCTGTTGCTCGATGAGGCGCGCACCGTCGTCCTCAAATCCGGCGTCAGCGACGTCACAGCAAAACTGCGCAATGACGATATTGTCGAAACCGTACAAACCTTTGAAGGTGAAGCGGCGCTCATTGTCATCGGCAAGCGCGGCGAGGCGGCCGATTTTGCCAAACTGCATCTGGGGTCCAACCTTGAACGCGTGGTGCGCGCCAGCCACCGTCCCGTGCTGGTCGCGTCTCGCGCCTTCAAGCCCGTCGAGCGTGTGCTCATCGCCTTTGACGGCGGTCCGAGCGCGCTCAAAGCCGTGGGCTTTGTCGCTTCAAGTCCGATTTTTGCCGGTCTTGCCTGCCACCTGCTTTGCGTCGGCCATGATGATGCGGCGACGCGCGACAAGATTGAAGTCGCAATGGCCACGCTTTTTGCGTCGGGTCATGCCACCACGTCAGATCACAAGCAGGGTCTTGCCGACGAGATCATCACGCGCACAGTCGAGAACTGGCATGCCGATCTTCTTGTCATGGGGGCTTATGGCCATTCGCGCATCCGCAATCTGATCATCGGGTCCACGACGACCCAGATGATCCGCGCCTGCAAAATTCCGGTCATGCTGTTTCGTTAGGCTGGCCGCATCACGCGCCGATTTTCAGTCGGCTGTTTGCCGGTGTCACAAGGCGCGAGGCCGGAAAACAGGCGGTCAGCGTTGTTCCAATGCCCGGCTTGCTCTCGACATCGAGACGACCCTCGTGCAATTCCATCAATGATTTGCAAATGGGCAGTCCGAGGCCCGTGCCCTGACTTTTGCGGGCAATATGGGAATCCACCTGACCAAAAGGTGCCAGGGCAACGTCGATTTCCGCCGGGCTCATCCCGATGCCATTGTCGCTGACCGACAGGCATATGCGACCGCTCCGGTCCGTCCGGGCGAGAACATTCACCCGACCGTGATCGCGCGTAAATTTCACGGCGTTGGACAGGAAGTTCAGCAGCACCTGTTTGACGCTTCGTTCGTCCGCGAGCAAAAGCGGAAAATTGGCGGGCACATCAATGTCCAGTGTCACTTGCGCCTCGTCGGCATGCGAGCGGATGAGCGTCACACACTCATCAACAAGATGCGCAATGTTGATTTCGCTTTCGTGCAACTCAAGTTTACCGGCTTCCAGCTTCGACAAATCGAGCACATCGTTCACGAGGTTCAGCAGATGCTGACCGCTGGCGTGGATGTCACGCGCATACTCGAGATATTTCTCACCAATCGGTCCGAATACGCAAAGCGAGATCATTTCAGAGAAACCGAGAACAGCGTTCAGCGGCGTTCTCAATTCATGGCTCATGTTGGCCAGAAACTCTGTCTTGGTGCGGTTGGCAAACTCGGCTTCGCGTTGCGCTTCTGCCAGCGCGATTTGCTGTTTCTTTTGCTCGTCGATGTTGAGCACGAGGCCAACACCCAATTCGGGCTTGCCTTCGCCGTCGCGCTTCTGGATATCGTAATAAAGTCGTACCCAAACCGATCCTAGACTTTGCGCCGTTTGGACCTCGATCATGGCCGGTCCTGGGTGTGTTGCCGCGCGGGTGACCATCTCGCGCACACGTTCCTGATCGGCAGTATCGACGAGCGCGAAAGGGTTTTCGATGGCATCGGCTTCCATATCGGGATCGAGAAAATCGGACAGCGATCCCGATGTCCAGAAGGTGTTGCTGTCGTACCGGTAATCAAAGACCACCGATTGAGCCGCGGTTAGCGCGAATTCAAGGCGTTGCGAATTGCGGTTGGCGCTGTCGCGGGCCCGGGCCACGGCGGTCACATCCTGGCTGATGCCGAACATGCGATATTTGCCGCTCGGTGTGCGCTGCCCCGCGCGATAATGCACCAGCAAATGCGTCCAGCTTCCGTCGGCTTCCAGATAGCGGATTTCTTCTTTTGCCGTCCCGCCTTCGGTCGTAATGCGATGGCGGATGGCCGCGTCTTTTTCCTGATCGTCAGGATGCTGAAGCAGGAGCAGCAGAGAGGTCGGCACAGGATCGCCAATGCCTTCATGTCCAAGCGAAAGCTCATGCGAGAAAACATAAATATCCGTATCGGGATCATATTGCCATGTGCCGATTTTGCCATCCATCAGCAGCTTGTCACGTAGTTCGTATTGTGCCCGTACGTTTTCCAGCGCTCTTGTTTCTTCGGTCACGTCGCGAAGGATCACGAGTTCGGGTGAGCGATCTTTGTACCTGCCGAGGCGAAAGCAGCGAAAGTCGTCGCCCTGCTTCAGGCGGAAGACATCGGACGGTAGACGCTCCGTTCTGACCTGCACAGAATCCATGACGTCAGTCAGTGCTTTGCCGGCGATCATGTCGTCCGGTATGCCAATGATTTGGACGAATGCTTGATTGGTCGCAACGACGCTGCCAGCGCTGTCGGTCAGCACCGCGGCAATGTTCAGCGTCTGTAGTGCACTCAGATCAGCCATGAACCTCAATCCGATTTGGCGAGACCATTCAACGGAACATTCTAGCGATGGCAGGTTAATGACTGATTGGTGGCCCGCATCGGGGGCGTTGCGATGCGAGACATCGGCCCGCTGGACATCTGCTTTGTCCCATTTTGGGGCGAGTGAAATATTGTTTTCCCGATGGCGCGCTTTTCGGCGTTTTCGTTCATTTTTGAGCATGAAATTCCGGCGTAAACTTTGGGTCTTCAAGGCTCAGGAGCAAGCGGTTGGAAAGTGTCGCCACACAATCAAAGTTGTTGCATCGGGAGTTCGGCAAAGCCGAGCAGGACGCACCGCTCTGCGTCGATCTCGACGGCACGCTGACGCGCAGCGACACGTTGCTTGAGTGTTTGTTGCTTCTCATCAAACAGCAGCCCTTCTGCCTGTTTCTGCTTCCCCTCTGGCTTTTGCGCGGCAAGGCGTATTTCAAAAGCGAGGTCGCATCGCGCGTGCGTTTCGATGCCGCCGCCTTGCCTTATCGTGTAGAGCTTGTTGAATGGTTGCGTGGTGAAGCCGCCGCAGGCCGCACACTCGTTCTGGCCTCCGGTGCTGACGCGCGGATCGTCTCGGCCGTTGCCGATCATTTTGGGTTCTTCTCCGAGACATTGGCCAGCGACGGTGCGCGCAATCTGACAGGCGCGGCCAAAGCCGCCGCTCTCACCGCCCGCTTCGGTCGTTTCGATTATATCGGCGACGCATCGGTTGATGTGCCTGTTTGGCGCGCTGCGGAAAACGCCTATCTCTGCGTGTCGTCAGAGACGCAGGCCCGCGTCTTCGGGCAGCAGATCAAATTCGTCCGCACCTTCCGTGATGCGCCCGCGTCGACGCTCAAGCTCTGGCTGCGCGCCCTGCGTCTCCATCAATGGGTCAAGAACGTCCTGATGTTTGTGCCGCTGGTGCTGGCGCATGAGCTTTTTGATGGCGACCGTCTCGTCACTCTGTCGCTTGGTTTCATGGCGTTCAACATTTGCGCCTCCAGCGTCTATGTGCTGAACGATCTGCTCGATCTTGCCGCCGACCGTCAGCATCCGCGCAAGTCGTCGCGTCCTTTTGCGTCGGGCGATCTGGCTCTCATCAACGGTATCACCATCTGGCCGGTACTTGTTGTGTCGGGTTTTGCTCTTGCGCTCTATGCGAGCCCCGCCTTTGCCCTTGTGCTCTGCGTCTATTACGCGCTGACGCTTGCCTATTCTTTTGACCTCAAGCGCCGTGCGCTGGTGGATGTATTCGCGCTCGCCTCGCTCTACACGCTGCGCATCATTGCAGGCGCGGTGGCCGCCGAAGTTGAACTCTCGCCTTGGCTGCTCGGGTTTTCGATTTTCATTTTCCTTAGTCTTGCCATCGTCAAGCGTGTCGCCGAGCTTTATTCGGTGCGCGAGCGCGGCATCCGCGATGTGGCAGGGCGCGGCTACCGCACCGACGATCTTGCCATTCTCGAAGTGCTGGGCGTTGCGGCGGGCTATGCCAGCGTCGTCGTGT
>TARA_R110000868_G_scaffold329288_1_pt1 | contig 17978 bp, 20 predicted proteins | sample TARA_R110000868 | Tara Oceans TARA_R110000868 (sample SAMEA4397489) | marine metagenome | biome: Polar Biome; feature: [SRF] surface water layer (ENVO:00010504); material: water (ENVO:00002006), including particulate matter (ENVO:01000060) such as... | depth 5 m | reverse complement strand
GGCGGCCTTCGTCATCCCGGGGGACCGGCTCGAGCCGGTGATCGCCACGGCCATCGCCGAATGCCGGACCCGTACCGCGCGCCACATCACCCTGCCGGCCAATGAACGCTTCACCCTGAGCCTGGTCGGCGACAAGGCATGGTCGGGGTACAACTACTATCTCGGCGACGCCGCCAGTCGCATCGAGATCAATGCCGACTTTCCCATCCATACCGAGCGGGCCGTCGATCTGGGCTGCCACGAGGGCTACCCCGGCCATCACGTCTACAACGCCCTGCTGGAGCAGACCTTCGTGCGCGACCGCGGCTGGGTCGAGATGAGCGTCTATCCGCTGTTCTCGCCGATGTCCTTCGTCGCCGAGGGCAGCGCCAACTACGGCATCGACCTGGCCTTTCCGGGCGATGAAAGCGCCCGGTACGAGGCCGCCGTCCTCGCCCCGCTGGCCGGGATCACGGATGCTGACTTTGCAAGGAAGGCCCGGCTCGGCGCGTTGATGCGGCGGCTGGCGCGGGCCGAATACACGATCGCCGACGACTTCCTGTCCGGCCGCGTGCCCCGCGACGAAACCATCACCCGGCTGGCGACCTATTCGCTGACGACCCCGGACAAGGCGGCCCAGCGATTGCGCTTCATCGAGACCTACCGCAGCTACATCATCAACTACGGACTCGGCCGCGACACGGTCCAGGCCTGGGTCGAACGCCAGGGCCCGGATCACTGGGCCGCGATGGAGACGCTGCTGTCGAGCCAGATCCTGCCGGTGGATTTGAAGTGAGGAATTAGGGCGTAGGGCTTGGGGCTTGGGGCCGGCCGATCCCCGCGCCATCGATGCTCGTCCCCAAGCCCTAAGCCCTACTCACTACCCTTCACTGCGCCAGCATGCCGCCGTCGATCTTGAACTCGGCCCCGGTGACGAATTTGCTCTCGTCGGAGGCCAGGTAGAGGACGCACCAGGCCACGTCGTCGGGTTCGCCGATCCGCTTCAGCGGAATGCCGCGCGCCAGCTTCTGGTGGGCCGTGGTCTCGTCGCCGCCGGCCATGGCGATGAAGGGGTCGAGGATCGGGGTCTTGATGAAGACCGGATGCACCGAGTTGCAGCGCACGTTCCAATTCTGTTTGGCCCCCTCGAGGGCCACGGTCTTGGTGTACATCCACACCGCCGCCTTGGTGGCGTTATAGGCCCCCATGCCCGGGGCGGCGGCGAGGCCGGCGACCGAGGAGATATTGATGATCGACGCCGCCCCCGAGGCGCGCAGATGGGCCATGGCATGCTTGCAGCCCAGCATGACGCTGTCGACATTGACCGCCTGGACCCGATGCCAGTTCTCCAGGGTGTCGTTCTCGGCATAGAGCAGTTCACCACCGATGCCGGCGTTGTTGACCAGGATCGACAGGCCGCCCATGGCGGCGACGGCGGATTCGACCACGGCGATCCAGTCGGCCTCGCGGGTCACGTCATGGGCGAAGGCGAAGGCCGAACCGGGCACCTCGGCATTGATGGCCGCGGCCAGGGCCTCGACCCCGGACAGATTGACGTCAGTCAGGGCGACCTTGGCCCCCTCCCGCGCCAGCATCCAGCCCATGGCCGCGCCCAGCCCCCCGGCCGCGCCGGTGATCAACGCCCGTTTGCCGGCGACCCGGCCCCGCCCCGTCACGCTCATCTCATTGCCCTCCCAGGCGGGCGGCGGTCGCGTCGATGAACCGGGCCATGCGGATGTCGTTGTCGGTGACGCCGCCGGCGTCATGGGTGGTCAGCAGGATCTCGACCCGGTTGTAGACATTGGACCATTCCGGATGGTGGTCCATCTTCTCGGCCAGCAGGGCGACGGCGGTCATGAAGGCGAAGGCCGTGTTGAAGTCGGCGAACTTCAGGGCCCGTTCGATGGCCGGGCGGTCGCCCGCAGCCGCGCTCCAGCCCGACAGGCCGGTCACAACTTCCGTAGGGTCAAGGGCCTGAAGCGCCATTTGCCGTCTCCTCTTTGCCCTCCTGCCGTATCCCGCCCGACCGGTCGCCACAAGCGTTTGCCGGGCCGGCCCGGTCCCGGCGTGACCGCGACCACGCGGCCCGGTGACGGCGCCCTCGCAAACGGCTAAACCGCGCTCATGACCGACCCCGCCCCTTCATCCGGCAAGACCTCATCCTTCGGATTCCGCGACGTCGACGCGACCGAGAAGGTGCGCATGGTGCGCGGTGTGTTCGACAGCGTCGCCTCCAGCTACGACCTGATGAACGACGTGATGAGCGTCGGCGTCCACCGGCTGTGGAAGGACGCGGCCGCGGCCAGGCTGAACCCGCGTCCGGGCGAGACCATTCTCGACGTGGCCGGCGGTACCGGCGACATGGCGCGGCGCTATGCGAAAATGGCGCGCGCGGCCCAGCAGCGGCGCGGCGGCGCGGACGCCTCGGTCATCGTGCTGGACTACAATGCCGAAATGATCCTGGCCGGGGTCGACAAGGGCGGCGAGCCCGAGATGTCGTGGACCGTCGGCGACGCCATGGCCCTGCCGCTGCCGGACGCCTCGGTCGACGCCTATTCGATCAGTTTCGGCATCCGCAACGTGGCCGACATCCCCCAGGCCCTGGCCGAGGCCCGGCGGGTGCTGAAGCCGGGCGGACGCTTCCTGTGCCTGGAGTTCTCGCGCCCGACCACGGCCCCGGTGCGCTCGGTCTATGACGCCTGGTCGTTCAAGGCCATTCCCCGCATCGGCGGCTGGATCGCCGGGGATCGCGACAGCTACCAGTATCTGGTCGAGAGCATCCGTCGCTTCCCCGACCAGACGACCTTCAAGGCCATGATCGAGGCCGCGGGCTTCAGCCGGGTGACGGTGACCAACCTGTCCGGCGGCATCGCGGCCATCCATCACGGGTGGGCGATCTGACCGGCACGGCCCGCTACCGGACGGCCCCGACGCCGCCTGCCGCCCTGCCGGTGCGTGACCCGCTGGGCGCGAGCTGGCGGCTGATCGGCTGGCTGGGCGTGCTGGCCCGCTACGACGCGCTGAGCCCGCGCGAGATCACCGGTCAGTTGCCGGGCTGGGCCCGGCCGCTCGCCTGGGTCCTCCATCTGTTCGCCCGCCGTGAGGGCCGCGTCGGCCGCCCCGGCCAGCGTCTGGCCCACGCGTTTGAACACCTCGGTCCGGTGGCGATCAAACTGGGTCAGGTCATGGCCACCCGGGCCGACATCTTCGGGGCCGAGTTCGCCACCGACCTGGGGCGGCTCAAGGACCGGCTGGAGCCCTTCCCGACGGCCGAGGCCCGGGCCGAGGTCGCGCGCTCCCTGGGGCGACCGCTGGACAGCCTGTTCACCGATTTCGGCGATCCGATCGGGGCCGCCTCCCTCGCCCAGGCCCATCCGGCATGGCTGGCCGACGGGCGCAAGGTCGCGGTCAAGGTGCTGCGCCCCGGCGTCGAGCGGCGGGTCGCCAAGGGGCTGGACTCCATGCGACTGGCGGCGCGGCTGGCCGACCGGTTCGTGCCCCTGTCGCGCCGGCTCGAGCCGCGCGCCTTCGTCGAGACCATCGCCCGCGCCCTGCAGCTGGAACTGGACATGCGGCTGGAGGCGGCCGCCGCCTCGGAGCTGAAAGACATCATGGACGCCGACCTGGCCGGGGGCAGCGGCCACATGTCGGCCCCGGCCGTGGTCTGGGAGGGGGTCGGCAAACGGGTGCTGACGCTGGAGTGGGCCGTCGGCATGGCCATGACCGATCCGGCCGCCGCCGATCAGCCGGGGCTGGACCGCGACGCCCTGGCCGACAACATCGTGCGCGCCTTCCTGAGCCAGGCGCTGGACCACGGCACCTTCCACGCCGACCTGCACGAGGGCAATCTGTTCGCCCGCGCCCCGGCCGAGGTGGTGGCTGTCGATTTCGGCATCATCGGCCGCCTCGGTCCATCCGAGCGGCGTTATCTGGCCGAGATCCTGTGGGGCTTCCTGAGCCGCGACTACGACCGGATCGCCCGGGTCCATTTCGAGGCCGGCTATGTGCCGCCGCACCATTCGGTCGAGGCCTTCGCCCAGGCCCTGCGCGCGGTCGGCGAGCCGGTCATCGGCAAACAGGCCAGCCAGGTGTCGATGGGCCGGCTGCTGGGCCAGCTGTTCGAGATCACCGCCCTGTTCGACATGCACCTGCGGCCGGAGCTGATCCTGCTGCAGAAGACGATGGTCTCGGTCGAGGGCGTGGCCCGGCGACTGAACCCCGACCACGACCTGTGGGCCGCGGCCCAGCCGGTGGTCGAGCGCTGGATCCGCCGCGAACTGGGGCCGCAGGCCCAGGTCCGCGAGGCCGTGGACGAGGTGGTGGCTGCGTTGAAAGCCCTGTCCCAATGGGCGCAGAGGCCGCCCGAACCGGCCCAGGTGGTGGTTCAGCCCGTGACCTCACCGTGGATCGTGGCCGGGGTGACCCTGGCCGTGGTCACCGGCACCGGTGCCCTTGTTCTGTCGCTTTGGCAGGCCATGCTCTGAGCCTCACTCCGGAGTTTCGTCCATGAAGACCGCCCTGCTCGCCGGCCTGGCCTTGCTGGCCAGCCCCGCCGCCGCCCTGGCCCAGACCGGGCCCGCGGCCGCCACCCTGCCGAACAGCTTCGACCGGATCGCCACCCCGCCCGCCGCGCCCGCGGCACCGGTGATCGCCGAGGCGATGGCCGACGCGCGCTCCGAGGACGCCCTGCGTGACTTCATCGCCGGGGCCGCCGCCGGCGAGATCGACACCTCCAACCTGTCTGACGACCTGATCACCGCGATCAGCGCCCAGGCCGGCCAGGTCACGCCATTGATCCAGAGCTTCGGTGCGATCCAGGCCGTGACCTTCGTCGGCAAGCGCGACGGGGCCGACCTGTTCAGCGTGCTGTTCGCCAATGCGGACACACAATGGATGATCGGCTTCAACGACGACGGCAAGATCGGGGCCCTGCTGTTCCGGCCCGCCCCGGCTCAATAGGCCCCGCCTTCAGTCCGAGGTGTCGGGCCGACCCCGGGCCGATTTGATCCCCGAGCGCTTGGCCTTGCCCACCAGTCGCCGTTCCTTCGAGGCCCGCGTCGGCCGCGTCGGCACGCGATAGACCGGAGCCACGGCGGCCGCGTCGACCAACGCCTGCAGGCGGGCGATGGCATCGGCGCGGTTGCGCTCCTGCGAGCGGAAGCGCACCGCATTGATCAGGATGACGCCGTCCAGGGTCAGCCGGCTGCCGGCCAGTTTCATCAGCCGGGCACGCACCGGTTCGGTCAGGGACGGCGAATTGCGCGCGTCGAACCGCATCTGCACCGAGGTCGAGACCTTGTTGACGTTCTGGCCGCCCGGCCCACCGGCGCGATAGAAGCGGAACTCCAGCTCGTCCTCGGGAATTACGAGGCTCACGACAGGCTCCGCCGGGCCCGGACCACCGCCGTGTCCAGGGCCTGAAGGAAGGCCGAGCGGTCCCTGGGGCCGAACGGCGGCGGGCCCGAGGTCGGCAGGCCCATGGAGCGCATATGCTCGCCGACCAGCCGCCCGGCCAGGGCCGAGCCGATCGAGTCGGGGGTGAAGGACTGGCCATTGGGCTTCAGCGCCTGGGCCCCGGCCTTCAGACAACGATCCGCCAGCGGGATGTCCGAGGTGATGACGATGTCGCCGGTCACGGCGCGTTCGGCGATCCAGTCGTCGGCGATGTCCGGCCCGGCGTCGACCACCACCTGTTCGATCCACGGCGCGCGGCGGGTGTTGATCCAGCCGTTGGAGACGACGAAGACCGGCAGGCCGTAGCGTTCGGCCACGCGATAGACCTCGTCCTTCACCGGGCAGGCGTCGGCGTCGATGAACAGGCGGGGAACGGGTGGAGCGGGCGGGGTCATGCCCCGCCCTGTATCACTGTCCGTAGGCCGGGGGCATCCCGTTGGCCTGGACCCCGCCGGTGCGATAACGGTCGCGCAGCAGGAACTGGCGGCTGGTCATCGCCTGGGCCGCGCCGCCGACATAGACGGCGTCGGCCTGGCTGAGGGGTTCCAGCGGATCGCCGGACCAGATCACCACATCGGCTGCGGCCCCGGCCTTCAGCTCGCCGAACTGGCCGCCCATGCCGAAGATGCGGGCCGGGTTGACGGTGATGGCGGCGATGGCGGCCGCGTAGGACAGGCCGTGCGAGACGGCGTTGCCGGCATTGTAGCGGATGTCGCGGGCGCGGTGGGTCGAGCCCTCATTGCCCTTGATGGCGATGACCACGCCGGCGGCCTGAAGCGCCGCGGCATTTTCCATCCGGGCCGCGCGCATTTCGAAACTGCCCGGCAGGTTGGCGATCGGGTTGAGCAGCACCGGCACGCCGGCGGCGGCGATCTGGTCGGCGACCAGCCAGCCCTCCTCGGCCCCGTCGAGGATCAGCTTGACCCCCTCTTCGCGGCCGAGACGCAGAACCTGCTGGATGTCGGCGGCGCGATGCACGGTGACGATCAGCGGCATGGAGCCGTTGGCGACCGGGATCAGGGCCTCGAGATCGGCCCGCGACAGGCTGAGATCGCGCAGGCCGGCGCGGTCGTAGGCCGACCGGTTGCGGGCGAACAACCGGACCTCGGCCAGGGTTTCCTTGAACTGGGTGAATTGGGCCCCGCGGGCCCCGCCGGCGATGTCGGCTCCGGCCTCGCCGAACGGGGCGACCATGGCCACGCGCGGCTTGACCAGGATGTCGGTGCCTTCGGCCAGATGGATGACGGCCGCCTGGCCGGCGAACAGGCTGGGCGACTGCAGCCCGGCCGAACCGACGCCGGCGAAGTCGCTGTCGTCATGGGCGTGCCCGCCGCCGCCACCGCCCGCATGATTGGGGGTGACGATGGCGCGGGTCACGCCGCCGAGGCGGGCGACCGGCAGGGTGAAGGACCAGGGATCGAGGCCGTAGGAGACATCGAAGGCGGCGCTGACGCTGTTGGCGCTGCTGGACAGGTCGTTCGAGGACCGGACCGAGGACACTTCGGACCCGCCCAGGCCGCTGTCGACGGCGACGAAACCGGGCGTGACGACCTTGCCGCGGGCGTCGACGATCCGGGCCCCGGACGGCGCGGCCCCGGTGCCGACCGAGACGACGCGGCCGTCCCGCAGGACGACGGTCCCGTTCTCGATCACCGAGGTACCGGTCAGGACGCGGCCGCCGGTGATGGCGGTCAGCTCCTGGGCCAGCGTGGGCGTGGTCAGGGCGAGGGCCGCAGCCGCGCCGAGAATGAGGCTGGTGAGACGCATCAGCGGGCTCCTGCGCGGACGTTGACGGCTTCGCGTTCGGAGCCGGGCTGGCCCAGTTCGAAGTCGGACACCGGCTGGTAGGCCGGGTTCATGCGGTCGAAGGTCAGGGCCCCGTCGATGAAGACCTGGTCGGCGCGGGCGTAGATGCTGAAGGGATCGGCGCTCCAGATCACGACGTCGGCGCGCTTGCCGGCCTCGAGCGATCCGGTCTGGTCGGCGATACCCAGCGAGCGGGCCGGGTTCAGGGTGATCCAGCTGATCGCCCGCTCCTCGGAGATGGTCATGCCGAGACGGCGACCGGCGGCCAGGGCGGCCGCGGCCTCCTGATTCAGGCGCTGGGTCAGTTCGGCGTCATCGGAGTGGATGACGGCGCAGGAGCCCTCGGGCGCGTCCACCAGGGCGGCATTGGCCTCGACCGCGTCGAGGGCCTCCATCTTGAAGCCCCACCAGCCGGTCCACATGTCGGCGCAGATGCCTTCGCGGGCCAGCATCGGCGCGATCTTGTAGGCTTCGATCGCGTGGTGGAAGGCGGTGATCTTGTAGCCGAACTCCCTGGAGATATCGATCATCACCGCCATCTCGTCGGCCCGGTAGCAGTGGTTCTGGATCAGGATGGTGCCGTCCAGAACCCCGACCAGGGTGTCGAGCTGGAGATTGCGCGTGGGCGGCGAGCCCTCGCCGGTCTCGCGCCATTTGTCCCATTTGGACCGGTATTCCTGGGCGGCGATAAAGGCGGCGCGATAGCCCGCGACATTGCCCATGCCGGTGGCCGGCGACTGGTTGCGGCCGCCGTAGACCCGCGACGGGTTCTCGCCACAGGCCACCTTCAGTCCGTAGGGGGCACCGGGCATCTTCATGCCCTGCATGGTGATCGACGGTACGTTGCGGACGGTGACACCGCGACCGCCGAACAGATTGGCCGATCCGGGCAGGATCTGCAGCGTGGTCACGCCGCCGGCCCGGGCCGTGTTGAAGCCGGGGTCCTGCGGCCAGATCGAATGTTCGGCCCAGACCTGGGCGGTGTTGGGGCTGGTCGCCTCATTGCCGTCGCTCATGCCCTGCACGCCGGGCGAGGGATAGACGCCGAGGTGGCTGTGGGTGTCGATCACCCCGGGGGTCACATAGCGACCGCGGGCGTCGACGACGCGGAAACCCTGGGGCACGGGAGTCGAGGCGTCGCCGACCGCCGTGACGCGGCCGTCGGTGACGATGACCACGCCGTTGTCGAACTTCGTGCCGGCCCCCGTCAGGACTGTGCCACCGACGATGGCCATGTTCTCGCGCGGCATCGGCGCATAGGTGGAGGGGAAGGGATCGGCATTGGCGGCCGGATCAAGACCGGGGGCCAGGGTCCGGCCATTGCCGGCACCGGACGCGCTGGAGCTCGGCTTGGAATCCGTGGGTCCGGTGGTGGCGCAGGCCCCCAGCGACAACCCGCCCGCCAGAACGCAGGCGAGGACGGCGAGGCTGGTGCCCCGCAGGCGATTGACCGTCATCAAATACTCCCCAGAGACCCAGCCATCGCCGCCCCGGCGATGTGTACGGGACGGATTGGACCCCCTCGGCACCCCGCCGTCAAAGCGGGATTCATTACAATCGCGTAAGGTTGGCCCGCATGCGCGCGTCGTCGAGGCCGTCGACCTGAATCATCTTGAGTCGCGACTGGCCGCCACGCTGCAGCGACACCGCGGACTTCGACACGCCGAGGGCCCGGGCAAGCAATGTCAGCAGGGCGGCATTGGCCTCACCCTCGACCGGACGGGCGCGCACGCGGACCTTGAGCACGGGACGGCCCTCGGCATCGACATCCCAGCCGTCGATGCGATCAGCGGCGGCACCGGGGGTCAGTCGGACAGCGAGATGGGCCATGGCGATGGAAGACCAGACCGGCCGCAGGATTTCAACGCGGCATCCGCCGCCTGCCCATGAAAAAGGCGCGGGACCCGAAGGTGCCGCGCCCGTTTCACGTCATCGGGGTTGAGCCTAACCCAGGGCCGTCATCAGCTCGGGGATGGCCACCTTGTAGTCGGCGACGATGCCGAAGTCGGCGACCTGGAAGATCGGCGCGTCGGGATCCTTGTTGATGGCGACGATGATCTTGGAGTCCTTCATCCCGGCCAGATGCTGGATCGCGCCGGAGATACCAATGGCGATGTACAGGCCGGGGGCCACGACCTTGCCGGTCTGGCCGACCTGATAGTCGTTCGGCGCATAGCCGGCGTCGACGGCGGCGCGCGAGGCCCCGACGGCCGCGCCCAGCTTGTCGGCCAGCGGATCCATGACGGCGTGAAACTCCTCGGCCGAGCCCAGGGCCCGTCCGCCCGAGACGACGATCTTGGCGGCCCCCAGTTCGGGACGGTCGGACTTGACCATCTCTTCCGAGACGAAACTGGCGCTGCGACCGGCATCGACGACCTTCACGGCCTCGACGGCGGCGGAACCGCCCTCTTCCGCCGCGTTGAACGCGGTCGGACGCACCGTGATGACCTTCTTGCCGTCCGAGGACTGGATCGTCTCCAGCGCGTTGCCGGCATAGATCGGACGCACAAAGGTATCGGCCGAGACGACCTCGACGATGTCCGAGATGGGCGCGACGTCCAGCGCGGCGGCGATGCGCGGCATGAAATTCTTGCCGTCGGTGGTGGCCGGCGACAGGACGGCGTCGTAGCCGGCGGCCAGGGGCACCACGGTGGCGGCGACCGCCTCGGCCAGCTGATGGCCCAGGGCGGGACTTTCCGCCGTCAGGACCTTGCGCACGCCCTTGATCTTCGCCGCCGCATCGGCCGCGGCCTTCGCGCCGTCACCGAGGACAAGCACGTCGACGTCGCCGGACAGGGCCAGGGCCGCGGTCACGGTCTTGTGGGTGGTGTCGCGGACGGTGTCTCCGTCGCGGTCGGCAATGACGAGAACAGCCATTAGAGGACCCCCGCGGTCTTGAGCTTGGAAACCAGTTCGGCGGCGTCCGCCACGATGATGCCGGCCGACCGCTTGGCCGGTTCGGTAACCTTCAGCACCTTGAGGCGCGGGGCGGTGTCGACGCCGTAGTCGGCGACCGCCTTGATGGCGATCTCCTTCTTCTTGGCCTTCATGATGTTGGGCAGGGAGGCATAGCGCGGCGTGTTCAGCCGCAGGTCCACCGTCACCACGGCCGGCAGCGGGGCGGCCAGGGTCTGCAGGCCGCCGTCGACCTCACGGGTCACGGTCGCCTTGCCGTCAGCGATCACAATCTTGCCGGCGAAGGTGGCCTGGGGCCAGTCCAGCAGGGCCGCCAGCATCTGGCCGACAGCATTGTTGTCGCCGTCGATCGACTGCTTGCCCAGCAGGACCAGGTCCGGCTTCTCCTCGTCGACGACCGCCTTCAGCAGCCTGGCAACGGCCAGGGGCTCGAGGTCCGCATCGGACTGGATCAGGATGCCGCGATCGGCGCCCATGGCCAGGGCGGTGCGGATGGTCTCCTGGGCCTGGGTCACGCCGATCGAGACCACGACGATCTCGGTGGCGGTACCGGCGGCGTGATGCTCCTTGCCGTCGCGCAGACGCACGGCCTCCTCGACGGCGATCTCGTCGAACGGGTTCATGCTCATCTTGACGTTGGCGAGATCGACGCCGGTCTGGTCCGACTTCACTCGAGCCTTGACGTTATAGTCGATCACCCTTTTGACAGGGACGAGAACCTTCATGAGCCTACCCATACAAGCGCCGGAATGTTGCGGCACGGAATGGAACGGCCAGAAGAGCCTGTCAATGTAACGTCGGGTCAAGTCGCTGGGGCGGCCGGTCCCGAAACACGCCGGATAACGCCATGAAACGCCTGCTGACGATGAAACGGTTGAGCGCCCTGTTTCTGGGCCTGTTCGGCGTCCTGGTGGCCGGTGCCTTCGCCTACCAGTCGCTCTGGGCCGAGCCCGGTGAACGCTGTGAGGCTCGCGGACAGTGGTGGGCCGACGAAGGTCGCATCTGCGCCCAGCCGATCTCGATCGCCGAGATCACCGGCCGGCCCAACCCCGGCGAGCGGGCCGCGGCCTCCGCTGAAAAAAACCGTGAACTGGTGCGGATCGAGGATGAGATCAGTGCCCGCAAACGCGCGCGCGACGCGGATGCCGAGGTCCAGCGCGCCCGGCTCGCCGCCTCACAGGGGCGCTAGGCGTTCAGCGGGTCGCGCCGGGCTTCCACAGGACGTCACCGCCGCCGTTGGCATTGGCTCGCCGGGCCGCGACGAACAGATGGTCCGACAGGCGGTTCAGGTAGCGCACCGCCGCCGGGGTGACCGTCGCGCCGGATTCGACCAGACGCACCGTCTCGCGTTCGGCGCGCCGGCACACGGTGCGGGCCAGATGCAGGTGCGCCGACAGGGGCGCGCCACCCGAGAGGATGAAACTGTCCAGCGGCTTCAGACAGTCGTTCATCCAGTCGATCTCGGCCTCGATCCGCTCGACCTGGCTGTCGATGATCCGCAGCGCCTCCCATTTCGGCGGCGGATCATGCGGCGTGGACAGGTCCGCGCCGAGATCGAACAGTTCGTTCTGGATCCGGCCGAGCATGGCGTCGATCCGGTCATTCTGGCCGGAATGCAGCCGGGCGACCCCGATCACGGCATTCAGTTCGTCGACCGCCCCATAGGCTGAAACCCGGGCGCAGGATTTGGACACGGGCTCGCCCGAGGCCAGCCGCGTGGATCCGTCGTCACCGGTGCGAGTGTAGATCTTGTTCAGAACGACCATTGGCGCTTCTCCCGGGGGCGTCAGCCGCCGTGTGACGTTTTCCACCACAGGCCGGCCAGCAACAGGATGATGGCGACGGCCTGGAGCACGATGCGCAGCCGCATCAATTTGTTCGAATGGGAACGGGCATAGTCGCCGCCCCGGAAGAGCGAATAGATCCCGAAGCCCAGGGTGACCGTAACGGCCGCCACGGCCAGCAGGATCAGAACGGTGAAGACGTTTTGCATCGCTCCGTTCTAGTCCGGTGTGCCGCGGGAAACCAGTCGGTGTCGCCAGCGGCCGGTGGCCGCAACCCTGCATTGCGAAAATTTCGTCCGGCTAAGCGATTGGTCACTATTTTCGGGCATGAATGACCGTGAGGACGGCCATGACCGACAGAACGATCCGCAACCTGGACAACCTGCGCCGATCGGCTTCGACGGCGCGTTTGCTCAACCTGCTTCGGGTGGCGAGCGATCACGGCCATACGCGCGCCTGGGCCGAGCAGCCCCTGTTCGAGACCATTACCCTGAACCGCGCGATGATCCTCAAGCACCGGCTGCGCCGGGACGAGCTGGACTGTTTCATCGGTCGCCGGCACGTGGCCACCAAGATCATCCTGCCGATCGACGCGGAAGAGCTGAAGGCCGGCGGGCGATTCACCTTCGTCAACCAGGTCGGTTTCGATCGCATCATGAAGGAAGGTTTCGGTCTGACGCCGGACCACCCGGACATCGAGACCCTGACCGTCATCGATCAACTGCCGTCGCTGGATCCCTTCCTGTTGCGGGAACGGTTGCACCGCAACGGCATCGAGCCGGCCCCCTGCTATTTCGCGATCAGTGAGTCCGATCTGGAACAGATGTCCAGCTTCGTCGAACACGAGATCCAGCCCCTCGTCGCCCTCAGCGTCGGCGATATTGAATTCATGCCGGGGTCTGTCCAGACCCTGGCCGGCAAGATCCTGTCCGGGGAGCCCGGCGAGCACATGGAGGCCCTGCGCGTCACCCTCCGCCTGGCCGCGGACGACTACCAGGAGGGGATCTTCTGCTGGAAGGGGTTTCTCTATTACAAGTGGGTGCTGACAACCCTGGCGACAGAGATAAACGCCGTATCGGACGAGGTCGCCAACCTGCTGCCGCCCGGTTGTATCGAACCGGGCCTGATGGAGTATCTGCGACGCACCCGCCTGCTGCTGCGCCACCGTATCCTGCGCACGCGCGAGGACGTCAGGACCACCCTCCAGGTCTATGACAAGGCCTTCGCCGGCCTGTCCCAGGAGGGCCATTCAGGGGCCTTCCGGGACTTCCTGCTCGTGGCCCCGTCCATGTTCAGCCGGCTCGGCGAACAACTGGGGGCCCTCCAGCACATCGTCAGCTTCTGGCGCTACCGGTTCGCGCCGGGACGGGCACCGGTCGGGGCCGGCGAACTGATCGACATCCTGATGGATTTCGAGTCGAGCCTGGTGGGCTATGGCGAGGACATCGACGGCGGCTACGTCGCCGCCTGACTCCCTGCCGCACCGGCCGGTCAGACACAGCCCGGCATGGAAAAGGGCCGGCGGTTTCCCGACGGCCCCTGCCATATCGCCGCCCACCCCGACCGGGCGGGCCAGGTTCTAGTAGCGGTAGTGGTCCGGCTTGAACGGGCCTTCGGTCGGGACCGAGATATAGGCCGCCTGTTCCTTGGACAGGGTCGTCAGCTTCGCGCCCAGCTTGGCCAGGTGCAGCATGGCGACCTTCTCGTCGAGATGTTTGGGCAGAACATAGACCTGGTTCTCGTACTTGGCCTTGTTGGTCCACAGCTCGATCTGCGCCAGGGTCTGGTTGGTGAAGGAGGCCGACATCACGAACGACGGGTGGCCGGTCGCATTGCCCAGGTTCACCAGACGCCCCTGCGACAGCAGGATGATCTTGTTGCCGCCCGGGAATTCGATGTGGTCGACCTGGGGCTTGATCTCGTCCCATTTGAAATTCTTCAGGCCGGCGACCTGAATTTCGCTGTCGAAGTGACCGATGTTGCAGACGATGGCGTTGTTGCGCATCCGGCGCATGTGATCGACGGTGATCACATCCTTGTTGCCGGTGGCGGTGACGAAGATGTCGGCCTTGTCGCAGACATCGTCGAGGGTCTGGACGTCATAGCCTTCCATCGCCGCCTGCAGGGCGCAGATCGGATCGATCTCGGTGACGATGACCCGGGCCCCGCCGTTGCGCAGCGAGGCGGCCGAACCCTTGCCGACATCGCCATAGCCGCAGACCACGGCGACCTTGCCGGACAGCATCACGTCGGTGCCACGACGGATGGCGTCGACCAGGCTCTCACGGCAGCCGTAGAGATTGTCGAACTTGGACTTGGTGACGCTGTCGTTGACGTTGATGGCGGGGAAGGGCAGCTCGCCCTTTTCGGCCATCTGGTAGAGGCGGTGGACGCCGGTGGTGGTCTCTTCCGACACGCCGCCGATGGCGTCGCGGATGGCCGAATAGAAGCCCGGCTTCTCCTTGATGTAGCGCTTCATCACGGCATAGAGGGCTTCTTCCTCCTCGTTCTCCGGATTATCGAGCACCGAGATGTCCTTCTCGGCCTTGGGACCGAGCACGCACAGCAGGGTGGCGTCGCCGCCGTCGTCGAGGATCAGGTTGGGATAGCCGCCGTCGGCCCATTCGAAGATCTTGTGGGCATAGTCCCAGTACTCGACCAGGGTCTCGCCCTTGGTGGCGAACACCGGCGTGCCGGCGGCGGCGATCGCGGCCGCGGCGTGGTCCTGGGTCGAATAGATGTTGCACGAGGCCCAGCGCACTTCCGCCCCGAGGGCTTCCAGCGTCTGGATCAGCACCGCGGTCTGGATCGTCATGTGCAGGCTGCCGGCGATGCGGGCACCCTTGAGCGGCTTGCTGGCACCGAACTCGTCACGCAGGGCCATCAGCCCGGGCATTTCGGTTTCGGCGATGGAGATTTCCTTGTTGCCGTAGCCAGCCAGGGAAATGTCGCGGACGATATAGTCAGTCATGAGTCAGGCTTTCCGGGGAATGGTGTTCGGGCGGGCTATAGACTGCTCCCGGCTCCGGGGCAAGAATCCCATAAGGATGTCTTTATGTGATTTGGCGGCCCGGGCACTGGCGTCACGCCAACAGGTGCGCTCAACATGGGCCAACGGTCCGGGAGGGTGACAATGCACAGACTGATGGCGGGTATGGCGATGGCGGCGGCAGTGGCCGTCGTCGCTCCGGCAAGGGCGCAGACGGCAGCCCCGGCTGCGGCCGGTCCGGTCACCCTGATCCAGGCCGGGCGTCTGCTGGACCGGCCGGGCCAGGCCCCGCGCGGCCCCTCGACCGTCGTGGTGCGTGAGGGCCTGATCGTCGAAATCCGCGACGGCTTCACCGACGCCTCGGCCTTTCCCGGCGCGACCGTCATCGACCAGCGCCGGAGATTCGTCCTGCCGGGCCTGATCGACAGCCATGTGCATCTGGTCTCGGACCTCGGCGGTCAGGCCAGCTTCTTGTCAGGCATTACAGACACGCTTCCGGTGCAAGCCTATCGCGCGGCCGGCAACGCCGAGAAGACGCTGATGGCCGGCTTCACCACGGTGCGGAACCTCGGCGACCGGGGCGGGGTAACCCTGGCCCTGTCGGACGCCACCGCAGCACACCGGCTGCCGGGACCGCGCATCATCGACGCCGGTACCAGCATCTCGACCACCTCCGGTCACATGGACGGCCGACTGGGCTTCAACGACGACTTCCGCGAGGCCGTCCCGCACGACAACGTCTGCAACGGCCCGGAAAGCTGTCGCGAGGCCGTGCGCCTCCAGGTCGGTCGCGGCGTCGATGTCATCAAGATCGCCACCACCGGCGGGGTCAACAGCCGCATCGGCGCGGGCATCGGGGCCCAGATGTTCGAGGACGAGGCGCGCGCCCTGATCGAGACGGCCCATCTGTACGGCCTCAAGGTCGCGGTCCACGCCCATGGCACCGACGGGATCAACATGGCCCTCCGGCTGGGTGCCGATTCCATCGAGCACGGCACTGTTTTTGACGCTGAGACACTGCGTCTGTTCCGCCAGTCGGGGGCCTTCTATGTCCCGACCCTGTCGACGGTGAACGGCTATATCGAGCGGCTGGCCGCCGACCCGAACGCCTATCCGCCCGAGGTCCTGCCCAAGATTCGCTGGCGCATCGCGACCACCGGCGAATCCTTGCGCCGGGCCGTGCCTGCGGGAGTCCGCATCGCCTTCGGCACCGACGCGGGCGTCTCCAAGCACGGCCGCAACGCGGATGAGTTTGCCCTGATGGTCCAGAACGGCATGACGCCGATGTCCGCTATCCATGCCGCGACGGTCAATGCGGCGGAATTGCTGGGATTATCGAACGAGATCGGCACGCTGGAGCCGGGCAAGCGGGCGGACATCATCGCCGTCGACGGGGACCCGCTGACCCATGTCGGCGTGCTGACAACGATGGGTTTCGTGATGCGTGACGGCCGGGTCTATCGCGACGACAGGTGAGGCGGCTTGGCGGGCGGCGGTGGCCGAGCTAAGCAGGCGTCCATGACTCCTGACCTCTCGATTCCCCGCCACGACTGGACCCTCGATGAGGTCGAGGCCCTGTTTGCCAAGCCCTTCATGGAGCTGGTGTTCGAAGCCGCCGCCGTGCACCGGCGCGCCTTCGACCCATCGGAAGTCCAGAAGAGCCAGCTGCTGTCGATCAAGACCGGCGGCTGCGCCGAGAACTGCGGCTACTGCAGCCAGTCGGCCAGCTTCGACACCGGGCTCAAGGCCGACAAGCTCATGGACGCCACCGCGGTGATCGCCGAGGCCATGGCCGCCAAGGCGGGTGGGGCCAGTCGATTCTGCATGGGGGCGGCCTGGCGCGAACTGAAGGATCGCGACACGCCGAAACTCGCCACCATGATCGCCGGTGTGAAGGCGCTGGGTCTCGAGACCTGCGCCACCCTGGGCATGCTGAACGCGGATCAGGCGCACCAGCTGAAGGCCGCCGGGCTCGACTACTACAATCACAACCTCGACACCGGGCCGGAATACTACGCCCAGGTGGTCACCACCCGGACCTATCAGGACCGACTCGACACACTGCGTCACGTTCGTGACGCCGGCATGAGCACCTGCTGCGGCGGCATCGTCGGCATGGGCGAGGCCCGGCGCGACCGGGCCAGCCTGCTGCACGCCCTCGCCACCCTGCCCGAACACCCCGACAGCCTGCCGGTCAATGCGCTGGTGCCGGTCACCGGCACGCCGCTGGGCGAGCGGATGCTGGAGGAGGGGCAGATCGACCCGATCGAATTCGTCCGCACCGTCGCCGTCGCCCGCCTGGTCTGTCCCCGGGCCATGGTGCGACTGTCGGCCGGTCGCGAAACCATGAGCGTGGAAATGCAGGCCCTGTGCTTCCTGGCCGGGGCCAATTCCATCTTCGTCGGCGGCAAACTTCTGACCACGCCGAACCCGGAACAGGACGAGGACGCGGCCCTGTTCGCGGTGCTGGACCTGCGGGCCATGGACGCGGGTGGCGTCACGGCGACGGCCTGAGCGAGCGTAACCGGACCTTAAGTGGCCGGCCCTACCCTTGCGGGATGGATCGTCGCGCACTTCTCGGCCTCGCAGCCCTGACCGTAACCGCTGCCTCAACGGCAGCCGCCCCGGCCATCGCCGGTGGCGGTGCCGGCGGTGGCGGTGGCGGTGGCGGCTCGACGTCGAGCTTCATTCGCTTTCCCATCGTGACCGCCACCATCCTGCGATCGAACGGTCAGCGCGGTGTCCTGACGGTCGAGACCGGTGTCGACGTTCCCGACGCCGGACTGCGCGCGCGGGCGGAACAGTCTGCGCCCCGGCTGCGCGCCGCCTACAATACGGTGGTCCAGCAGATCGCCAGCGTCATGCTGCCCGGTGCGCCGCCCGACGTCGAACGCCTGGTCACACGGCTTCAGGCCGTCACCGACTCCACACTCGGCCGATCCGGAGCCCATCTGCTCATCGGCACCGTCATGGTGGCCTGACCCGACGGATGGTCCGCGTCAGGCCTAGGTCCAATCGACATTCAGGGGATTCACGCGCGGTCTGATGCG
>TARA_R110000868_G_scaffold96857_3_pt1 | contig 17980 bp, 19 predicted proteins | sample TARA_R110000868 | Tara Oceans TARA_R110000868 (sample SAMEA4397489) | marine metagenome | biome: Polar Biome; feature: [SRF] surface water layer (ENVO:00010504); material: water (ENVO:00002006), including particulate matter (ENVO:01000060) such as... | depth 5 m | reverse complement strand
TAGATTGAATCCTAGGAAATCCTTGCTGATAATTCTCAAAAGATTTATTGTAAACAATCATATCTCCAAAACGCCAGCTTATTGGTCTCAAACCAATATATACAGCCGTAATAATAAGTAAAAATCTTTCTACTGTTTGAATACTACCCTTATTTCTTGTGCCATCAATTGATAGTGAAGATGCTCTAAAATAAGTAAATAACACTACGCACAGCAGTAAATTAAAATAGGCTGATGTATAAAATTCTATAGGAACTAAGGTATTCAATTTTTATTTTATTTGAGTAAATAGATTATTCCAATGCATCATCACTTTCTCTTTAGAAAAATCACTGACGTTTTTTTTTGCATTTAGTGCCATGGTAGATCTTAGATTCGAGTTTCTCATAAGTTCCGTGAGTGTATCAACAAATGAGACACGATCATTTGGAGCTATTAAATAGCCATCTACATCATTTTTGATAATATTTCTAGGCCCAAAAGGGCAATCGTAACTCACGATCGGAATAGCCGATGCTTTTGCTTCTAATAGAACCATCGGAAAGCATTCGGTCTGAGAAGTCATAGCATATATGGAAGCCTTTTCCATTTCTTGTTCCAAATTATTAATTGAGGGTAACAGAAGGAAACTATCCCTTAAATCTAAACTGTGAATTAAATTTTCAAGTTCAGCTGTCAACTTTTCATCTCCATCTCCGAACAATTTGAATTTCCAATCTGGAAAATCAAGATGAATCATTTTCCAAATATAAATCAATTCGTGAAATTGTTTAACAGGCGCAATTCGTCCCGCTGCTATAACCGTTTTTTCTTTTAATTCTAGTGAATCTGAGCTAGGCTCGAAATCAGTAAAATTAGGTATTACAAACGTATTACATCCTGAAAAGTACGGAATTTCATCTTTGTTTAACACGACCAACGCATTGTATTTTTTAAAAACAGAAGTCAATTTTCCTTTTATAGATTGTCTCCCCTCCTTTCCTGAAATCCCCACTACCACTCCTGAGGAATGCAATTCTTTTACTTTCGGAATTGATCTGGAGAGGAATGGTAAAAAAAATTGATCTGGCGTATAACTTATTGAAATAATCAGATCTGGTTTTATTTTTTTTATTAATTGGCGTAGTCTAAAAAAATGCTTTATGACCTTAGTTAAATTCTTAGGATGAAAATAACTATATCCAGTTTGATACTTAATTTGCAAATCAAAACGGGACAATTTATGATCTAACGGATATACATCAGGCCTATCGCATTGTTCGAAAGTCGTCAAGAAAATCTCATGCCCCTCATCAAGTAAATGGTTTATTTTTTGAGATAAAATCCGTTCTATACCACCATGAATGTACAGCTGATTGGTACAATATAGAATTCTCATAAGGCACTATTTTTAAACAAGTCGTTCCACTGGCTTAAGACCCTTTCCGGCAAAAAGCGTTTCACGTTTTCTCTCGCATTACCGCCCATTATTTTACGTAAACTACTGTCTTTAATTAGTTGATTGACACTATTAGCAAAAGCCAATATATCTCCATTTTGGACTAAAAACCCATCATGTCCTTGGCTAATAATGTCTTTTGGACCATGCGGACAATCAAAGGAAACACAAGGAACACCGCAGGCCATCGCCTCTATTAACACCATACCAAAACCTTCAAAACGTGAAGACAATACAAAAATAGAGGACTCTAAGTAATGTTGTTGTATTTGTCTCGCAGGAGGATGAAAAACCACCGTATCTTGTATGTTTAGATTTTTTGCTAAGTCAAGTAATCCTTGACTATCATCAATAGTACCGTAAATAGCAAGTTTCCAATCTGGATTTTTATCATTGACTAGCTTCCAAGATTGTAGCAAGCGGTCATAGCCTTTTTGAAAGCTTTGTTTCCCTACAGCAATGACAGTCTTATTTTCTAAGCTAGAAACTTCTTCAGGATAAAACGATAATGGATTAGGAATAATTGCTAGATTATTCAATTGCCATTCTAACGTATTTCCGTGAGTTAATACAACAAAATGATTGTATGATTTTGCTAAAACCTCCATCAGTCCAAAAGTCAATTTTGATTTTATTTTCTCGAAAAACTGTTGTGTTTCTGTTTTAATCTCAATTTTTTTCGACACATGGCGTTCATAAACCATTGGACATGGCTTATTTAAAATTAATGGTAGAAAAAAAGCTTTTAACCCATCATCACAAACACAAATTAAATCAGGATTTACTAATTTGACAATAGCTCTTAATCCTACTGAGTACTGTTTTATATAAGTAAAGAAAGCCCCTTGCACACTAATGTTATGAAGCTTAATATTTTTACTAAATTCAAAAAACAAAGTATCAGTAGCATGATTTAACGTAACGATATGTACATCGTGCCCCATCTTATCTGCTAAATAGGTAGCTTTAATAGACAAAACCCTTTCTAAGCCACCTGCACCCGATATCTGGTTAGTAATGTATAAGATTCGCATTTATAAAATTTTCTTTTGGATAAGATTTCTTTCCATAAACACTAAAGTATTGTCCGGAATAGCACCTTTAATTACGCAACCCGCACCTATAACACAATTTTTGCCGATAGTTGTATTTCTTAAAATCACGACATTGCTAGCTACCCATGTACCTGAGCCTATATGTATTTCCCCAATCGAATAATCCGAAGCACTTACTCCATTTGCTGCATTGTATTGGTGATCGTTGTCAAACACACATACATTAGGTCCAAAATTACAATTATCACCAATACTTATTTTAGATTTAGCGCTTATCATACAATTTTGATTCATAAACACCTTATCCCCGATTGACAAACTACCCGAATTGGTAACAACAAGACTAGAATTTCTTGATATACAGGTATTCTTTCCCAAGACCATACTTCCATTCCCCAGAATTTTTATTTCTACAGAGGGGCTTATTCGTTGTAAAATAGAGGCTTTAAAAGTGCTGTACCTTACCTTCAAAATAAAAACACGAACTGCATTGTAAAGAAATAGAAAATAAATCATTGTTAAAATTAGTATTAATAATTGGTGGTTCTTAGAGCAAATCCTTGAGCAAAAGGTAGGATGCCAAATTCCTGTGAGTGTACTCCAATTCCTTTTGTGTCCCCTTGTGAAAAATCAATTGCGCCATCTCTTCTTGTTACCATCATTAAGTACGCTAATGCTTTGGTTTTAGCATTTAAACTTTCTTCCGTTATCGCTTTCAATGTAGCTGCGTTAGTTAAAAACCACGCTAATGTCGCTGTTGTAGAAGAATCCGATCTTGATTCTTTTACCGATACGATCCAGTTCCAACTTCCATTTTCATTTTGAAATGAAATAGCCATCTTGGCAAAAGAAATCACAGATGCTGTTAGCATTTCTTTATCGGGATGTGAATCGGATAATGCAGTCCAAGAATCTATTAAACCAATGGCATACCATCCTAATCCCCTGCCCCATCCAAATAAACCAACTGGGATCTTAGAGTCTACTACATATGCATGACAAGGAACAAATTTGTCTTGTAACATCCCGTGCTTATTAAATTCGGATATTTGTTTTAACCCTAAAGAAATTGCTTCTTCGATCTGGAATTTAACTCCATAACTCACTAAAAATGGGCAAATAAAACCAATAGTATCAACATACCGATAATTCGTGCTGTATTTTTTATACGCCACAGTACCATCTGCTCCCTTTAAAGTTAAAATTAGATTGTAGATTGCGTCATAGCTCGGCTTAATTGCATCATGATCTACAGCTTCACTGTTGATAATTGCATACGCTAGTATCACACCATCTGCTTCCAGTGGAATTTCTTTCCAATACCCATTGGAACCTATTTTGCGCGCAATATATTGGTCTATATTTTTTTTAACTGTAGGATCTTGTGTTTTTCTATAGGCTTGATCTAATCCTAAAAGTAGTGCCGCTTCCTGCCAGTGCTGTATCGCTGCTCTTTTATAATCACCCTTTAGAATATCGATAATAATTAATCTTTTATTATCAGTAAGCGTAATAGTTGGTGTTTTTTGTAACCACTCAAGTGACTTATCCACAATTTTAAGATTCCATTTGTCCAATGTATCATATCTTCCAATATGAATTCGGCTTTGCCAAGTGTAGCACTGTGGCACAAAATCAATAGCTATGACTGCCAGCAAGATAAAAAGTAGGATGAAAAAAAATATCATTATTTAGGAGTATTGCGGTCTAATTATAGTAAAAACCGTTAATCTAGTAGTAGAGAATATAGTAAAAGGTCGTTTTATACGATGTAACCAAGAGTGTTTTCTAAATCAGTACTCATTTTCACTCTCATTTCTTCTGTAATACCTTCCTGCATTAACCATGACTTATCATAAACTGGAGCCGTTTTCATGATGGCTTCATGTTTGTTTTTGTAATCGGCAACTGTAGTAATGAATCTTGCGGGATTCCCACCCACTACCGTGTTTTCTGGCACCGATTTAGTGACTATACTACCTGCAGCGACAATCGCATTTTTACCCACTCTTACCCCAGGCATAATTAATGCTCTAGCGCCAATAAATACATTGTCTTCGATGATTACTTTGGCAATTTTTGTATAGTCTACTAATTTTTGCGTGCTTGCATCGTGGGCTAGTAAATATACCTGAGGTGCAAATGTAACGTTATCACCAATTTCAATTAACCAACAATGGGCATAATCTAACATACAGGCAGCTACACCATGATTGTTTTTTCCTAATTTCATTCCCATTTTCAAACAGGCTTCCACATTTAATTCACCCTCAGAAATCATCCCCAAACGGAATTTAATAGATTTTAAAATTCTTTTAATCATATCTGCTTAATCAGTTTAAATCAATTAATTTTTTATTAGTTTTTTCATGTTTCGATACGAGAAGTACGCTCTGGGATATACCAATAGATAGAGTAGTTTTTCAGGAAAATTATTTAGTTGACTAAAATATTTACCTTCTAGTAGTAAGTCATACAAAACTAAATAAATGTAATCCCAGACATACACTTTTGGATATTTTAAAAACGGATGTGTATTATTCGTAATTAACTGGAAATATGAAAAAGCCAATCCTTTGATATACCACGTTTTATATGAACTATCTGAAAGACCAGCTTGTTGGTATTCTACGATTTGGGTCACCGAATTAATGCATCTTACTTTGTGTTTTTTTGCCATTTCATGCCAAACTACCGCTTCAAAAACAAAATTGACACCTTGTTTTTCTGGGAAAGGAAATTGTTTCATGACGGTAGTTTTAAAAGCAACCGATTTGTCTCCTTTTAAATGATGCTTATAATAGATGTCAGGAAAATAAACATCCCAAATTTTATCTGGAAATTCACTGCCAACAATTCCACCATTTTTATAGCTTGATAAACCAACAATCCCTCCTATTGCTTGGTCGTTTTTAATTGCACCCCATTGCTCGTACAGTAACTCTAGCGCACTACTTTCCAACACATCATCAGAATCAACAATAACAAACAAATCACCCTTAGCCTTTTGAACCCCTAGATTAATAGCTGTATGTTTTCCACCATTCTCTTTATAATAATATTGAATATCGATTTCTTTTCGATTTATCAATTCTTGAACAGTCGCTGCTGTGTCGTCTTCGCTGCCATCATCAACTATTAACCACTCAAAATCGCGGTTTTTTTGATTTAACAAACTTTGATAAATTGGCCTTAAAAAACTTTTTCTATTAAACGCAGGAGTAAAAACTGTAAAAGTCACCTTATTGATTTAAAAATTGATAAAACTTTTCTATTTCGTCTTCAGTTCCATTGTTCTCTAAAGATAAATTATGTGACAACCTATCTCTTAAAGTTTTATTAGTAATGAATTCAATTACTTTGTCTGCTATAGAGTCTGCATTCATATCGGCAATAAGTCCTGTTTCGTTATCCGTTATTTGATCTTTTACCGTGCTAAAATGGGTTACTAAAATGGGTTTGTTCAAAATTTTAGCTTCATCAATGGAGATGGATTTCCCTTCAAAACGAGAAGTTTGCATAAATAAATCAGCCTGTTTCACATACGGATAATGATTTTCTTTAATTCCTAATAATTGGATATTCTCACTTAAATTATTAGCTGCAATTTGCCCTTTGATTTCTTCTTTTAATTCACCATCACCTAGTATAATCCAATTAAAATCAAATCCTCTATCCTTCACTATCCTCATAGCATCTATGGCCATATCGTAGCCTTTTTGAGCACTAAAGCGACCTACTGAAATAATTTTGAAATCAGGATAAGGAGGTTCTATTGGTTCTTGAGCTAATTTGTTAATCAGTCTTGGAGAAACAATGTTCTTTAACACTTGAAATTTCCCCTCAAACATTTGGAAATTTTTTTCTAAAACCAATTTACATTCTTCCGCATCGGTAAATATATAATCGATTTTTTCAAAAAAAGGTAAATCAATTTTAGTTGACATTTGCATTTTGTCGTAATCATTATGGATCCAACCTAATTTCTTGACCGCATCTACTTTTTCAACGCAATAATAATTAGGTCCTTTTTCAATACAGCCCACAGCATAATCAAATTTCTTGGCCAATTTAGGAATACATCTACTCATATATTTCCAATTGCGTTGCTCCTTACGGTATACATTATCTTCAAATTTCAGTCTAACGCTGGACATAATTCGGTTGTAAATAACATCAATTCTCCCCGATTTCAAACATTGTACAATAGCTGTTTTAATGGGCATGTCAAAATACTGAAATTCTACTGGAGCAGGTAAGAGAATCACTTTTTCATGGAGCTGATTTAAAAACAACCCTCGATTCCAAAAAAGTTGTAAATAGACATTGTACTGATCGTAATCAATCACTTGCAGTAAGGACACTAGGGCTTTTTCGGCACCACCACACTGCAATTCATGCGTTACAAATAAAATATCCTTTTTAGTTTTCATTTAATAATTCGTACAATTTATTTATTTCACTTTCAGTACCTAACTGTTCGTTAGATAAGTTGTTAACTAATACATTTTGATGCTGTTTATCTACTAATAAATTGGCAATAGTAGTCGCTAAGGCATCAGGATTCATTTCTACAATTATTCCGTTTACATCAGACTTGATTTGATCTTTAGCGGTAGAAAAATTAGTCACTACAATAGGTTTTCCTAAAATTTTAGCCTCATCTATGGCTATTGATTTACCTTCATAACGAGAAGGCTGGACGTAAAGCGTACATTGCCTTACATAAGGATAAGGATTCTCTTTCAAACCGACGAGGATAAATTCTTTTTCAAGTCCTCTTTCTTTAATTCTTTTAGATAATTCTATTCTTTCCGCTCCTTCACCTATTATTAACCACTGAAAATCAATTTTCTTTTTTTTAAGTAAAAAAGCCGACTCAATAGCTAAATCAAAGCCTTTCTGCACATGTAATCTTCCAATTGAGAGTATCATGGGAGCAGAAACATTTACTTCAACTTTTTCAAGAGACAATTTATGGATCAATTTTTCTGATACAATATTGTAAATCACTTTAATTTTATTGTGATGCTGAGGGAATTTTGCGTGTAGAACTTTTGCGCATTCCTGTGAAACAGTCACAATAAAATTAAGTTGACAAAAATAGTTGTTATCTAATTTATCGTCTAAATCTAATTTATCATAATCGTTATGAATAAAACCGATTTTCTTATCTGCTTGAATACAGTCTACGCTAAAATAAATGGATGACTTTTCTAAAAAACCGACTGCAAAATCATAATTTACAGTTCCTAGTTTAATAGATTTAGCAAGATATCTCCAGCTTTTTTGCTCTGCAATTCCAGTATTTTGTTCCGTATTAAGTATAAAACCATACATAAATCTAAAAAAAGCCAATTTTAATTTACCTTTTTTTAAAAATTCTAAAATGGAAATTTTAATGTTTTTAGTAAAAACTTGGTAATCTTCATTTAGTTCGAGAATATTAACCTCGGAGGGCAAAGAATTTAAAAAGAGTCCTTTTTTGTTCAGCAAAATTAAATCAACATCATATTGACTAAAATCTAAACAATTCAGAAGATTGACCAAACTCTTTTCGCCTCCGCCAGCATCCAAGCTCGGTATGACAAAAACTATTTTTTTCTTCATTAATTTACTTCAAAAAGATATTCAACCGCTTTGTTAGACATGTCTTGTATTGCTGGAATTCTTTTTTCTAGTAGCATCTCTAATTCAGTCTCCTCGGCAACCATTTCGTTAAACTTCGCAATCAATTTTTCAGTGTTAGCAATTTCTTCTAGACTTAAAACTAATTTTTCGGTTCCAAAAATATCGGTAGCAATACCTTTTGATTTGACACTGTACCCCAAAACCATCGTAGGTACGCAACTAGAGTAAGCGGCTATCGTTGCATGAGTTCTTGCACCAATAAAGTATCGCATTCTAGCAATATATCCTTTGTACTCGATGGCATTACAAGTATTAGGCAAAATTAATACTCTTCCCGTATCTTTAAATTTGTTGTAAAACTCCAATAAGCAAGCATAATCGTCATTCCCTTCATCTATTACATGCGGGGTAAACGCAATAGCCATTGAGGTAGTTTTTAAAATATGCTGCACTAAATTTAGGGCCGCTTCATGAGAAGCTTCGTTCTTTTTCCATACTAGAGGACTGTAATTGAAGCCAATCGTATTCCCCTCCTGCCATCCGTCAGGTAAGGGTAGTTCTTCTTTATTCATTGTAAATGCTCCATCGGCGCAAAGCTTTACATTTGGTATGCCACTATTTTTTAAAATTGACTCTGTCATGCTTTCCCTCGCTAAGACCAAATCAAAATTCTTTAGATCTTTAATTTTTGGTATTGATAAATCTTCTGTACCTATTGAAGCACCCCAAAGTACTAATTTCTTACCTGCTTTTTTTATACAACGATTGATCTCATAAAACCCTGGTTGCTCACCATAACAATAGTTATCGCCTCCAATGGATAAAAACAAATCGTAATGGGGTATTTTATCAATGATATCTTTATGAATGATGCGATAAGCAAAATTTTCATCTTTAAAAACTCTTAAGTAGATAAAACTAAGAAACCAATTAAAAGTGAATTTCCTAATTGTTCTTCTTTTTTCGGAGTAAAGGGTATCAATTAGTGGAATTATTTTATCTGATTCAGCGTCTAATGATATTAAATCAACAGTTACACTAGGGTTTTGCTTTTTTATTAACGCAACACTCGAACGAACTATGGCCTCACAACCCCTATTTTTACTTCCGCCATGGAAGAACATTAGTATTTTCATAATTTTATTTATTTCTATGCCTACTATATGAAGTAGCTATATAAATTTGAAGTATATTTTGGTTTTTGACTGCTTTTAAAACAAATTTATCGTAACGCCCTCTTTTAGCGTACAATTTATGATACTGTTTGTCTAGTACCGCAGTTACCTGTTCATTTGCCACCATTTTTTTTACAATTAATAGTCGTTTTCTAAGCGAAAGCTCAGTTGTGGGCATCAAATAAAAGTGGATTAGTGATAGCGTATTGTTAATTAATTTTTCGGATTGAATTTCTTTGGTTTCTTCCTCTGATAATTTTAAATCCAGATACACTTTAAAATCAACCTGATATAATTTTATAATATTATCAAAGTAATCTTTCTTCAACACACTTCTCATAGCGCTACCGGCAACTTCCCTGTAATGGTACCCTGTGTACTCTAAATATAAAAATTGCTTGATTTTATTGAAATACTTCAGGTTGAACACATTGTCTTCTGATAGCGCATTGCCTGGAGGAAAAATTATTTTGTTTTCATTGATAATCGATGCTTTAAATAACTTGTTGCAAGAGGAATACAAATCATCTTTTTCAATTAAATGTCTCCATAATTCATTTTGGATAAAATCCAAACCTAAAACTGTTGCCGCCGGAAAATCATAAGCAGTATCATATTGTTTACCATTAACATAGCTAAACATATTGTACAAAACTAAATCAACCTGATGCGTCTCCATGTTATCAAATAACTTTTGATACAGATCATGTTCGACCCAATCATCAGCATCAACAAAGCCGATGTATTTTCCTCTAGCGATTGCTAGGCCTTGATTCCTGGCAACACTAACTCCTTTATTTTCTTGATTTAAAAGAATTATTCTACTGTCTTTTTCTGCAAAAGATGCAATTAGTACTGCAGATTGATCTGTAGATCCATCATTAACAAATATAAACTCGCATTGCTTAAAAGACTGATTAAGCAAAGAGTTTACACAATCTTCGATGTACTTTTCGACATTATAAACCGGTACAATTACACTAATTTGTGGCCTCTCCATGATTTGTTTTTCGATTAAAAACAGGTGGCTACTAGTCGTTGCACATCTGTTTCTTCTAAATCATAAAAAAGAGGTAATCTTAGCAAACAGTCGGTGTACTGATCACTATTTTCAAGTACTCTGTCATCACGTTTATCCATAAAATAGTCGCTGTTGTGGAGCGACAAATAATGAAAAACAGCGTGAAAACCATTTTGCTTTAGTTTTTGAATGAGTAGATCTCTACTTTCTAGATCTTTAGTAACCACATAAAACATATGCCCGTTGTTTGTGGCGTAAGATGGGATGACAGGTAATTGCGTCCCCTTTAAATCGAGCGTACTTAAGCAGTCATAATAGGTATTCCACAGGGCAATTCTCTTGGTTTGAATTTGATCTAACTGCTCTAATTGCGCCCATAAAAAAGCGGCAATTAAATCCGATGGTAAAAACGAGGACCCCGTATCAACCCAACCGTACTTATTGACTTCTCCTCTAAAAAAGCTAGCTCTATTCGTCCCTTTTTCCCAAATAATCTCAGATCGTTTGATGAATTTCTCCTCGTTTATTGCGAGTAATCCGCCTTCACCTGCAACAATATTTTTAGTCTCATGAAAAGAAAATGCAGCTAAATGACCTATGGACCCCAGGGGTTTTCTAACACCTGCCTTGTTTATATAAAAACTATCTATTGCTTGTGCGGCATCTTCAATCACATATAAATTGTGTTTCTGAGCTATTTCCATAATTTTATCCATGTCGCAGGCAACACCAGCATAATGAACCGGAACAATGGCTTTGGTTTTGGAGGTGATAAGAGCTTCTATTTTATCAGCATCTATATTGGGGTTATCAGCACAGGAATCTGCAAAAACGATGGTAGCTCCTTGCCTTACAAAAGCAATTGCCGTAGACACAAACGTATAACTAGGTACAATTACTTCGTCACCTGGCTTTATATCGATTAACATGGCACACATTTCGAGCGCATCAGTGCAGGAGGTGGTTAATAAGGTCTTTTTAAAACCGTAACGTTGTTCGAACCAATTGTGGCACTTTTTTGTAAAGCTACCATTACCAGCGAGTTTACCACTTGCGATAACCTCCTGAATATATATAATTTCATTACCGGTTTGATGTGTTTTGTTAAAAGGTATCACTAACATTGTTTATTTTTACTAAAAAAACGTTTATACATTGTTGATTTAAATTCCAGGTATTTTTGATAATATTTAAAACATAAAAAACACTTGTCAATATATCTATATTTTAAAGATAACTTTTGCAATTCTGTTTTAATATTCAATTCATCTAATAATGACATCAAAGAATTGTATTTTGATCTATCCCATTGAGGTAGAATATTAAGTTCTACAATTCTTGTTATAAAAATTGTATAAATCTCATTAAAATATTGATTTTCTATTGCTGATTTAGTTGAATTTATTTTTTCAAACTGAGATATTTCCTTTAATGCATGCACAAAACCATAAAAAGCTTTATCACTGACTCCATTTTTACTTGCTGAATTCAATCGATATGTATATTTATAATAAAGTAATGAAAAATAAGAACATCGGGAAGCTTTGCTTTGAACCATTACATTAAAAACGCTATCTTCTCCTATTATAATATTAGAATTAAATCTTATATCTCCAATTGTTGTCCTCCTATAAAATGTTGGAGGAAATGTTCTTCGTGCATGGTTGAATCCATTTTGAATTACACCATTCTCGCCAACAGGAAAATTCATATCTAATAAATTTCCCTCTTCAGAAAAAGCAAACATTCCTAAATAAAGTAAATCTAATTTATCTTCATTAATTTTTTCTACAATCGATTTTAAAACATTTTCATAAAGAGAATCATCAGAATCAATAAAAGTTACATATTCACCTCTTGCAATTTTTAACCCTTGATTTCTAGCAACGGAAACCCCTTGATTCTTTTGATTTATTAATATTATATTACTATAACGTTTCTCATAATCTATTAAAATCTCTAAAGAATGATCTGTAGAACCATCATTAATTACAATTACTTCATATTCATCAGTTAACAAATCCTGTAAAAAAACACTATCTAGACATCTTACTAAATATTCTGCCGTATTATAAACAGGTATTATTATGCTTAATTTCATCTATTGATTTTAAATTCTATGAATAATACTATTTTCATAAAATTCTTTTTCTGAATTTTCTATCCCAAAATCATCATTTGAAGCTGCTTCTGCCACATATCTCCCTTTAATAGCTTGTTTAGTTTTTGCTTTTTGAAGCATCCACATATACTCCACATCTACATGACCAATATCAATAGCCCAAAAGTTTGATTTTGCCAAATCATAAGCCAAAACAGTAGCTGTTGGTCCAAGAGCAATCAAAATCAACTTATCTTTACCATATTTTTGAGACAGTTCTACTATTTGTTCATATTTTGAATAAGCGTCTTTTGATGGACAAATAATTCGCTCTATACCCAATGCATTGTCAAACAAATCATTTCCAACACCTAGCCTGGAATATTCTCCTTCTACAATCAAAATATGTTGATTATTCCAAATCTTTTTTAGTTGATTTACAACGTTAACTGAGTTCTTTTCACTTACATAGTCAATATAAAATCTGGAAATGGAAGTATTTCCAAAAACATATTTTTTATTAGTAATGCTTTGGGCTACTTTATCTCCGTATTGATTAATAAAATGCAACCAATGAATTTTTGCCTCTCTTTTTAATCCTTTTAGGGAAACAAAGCTGGGTGGCATTGTTACTAAATGGTTTTCTAGTTTTGAATTTAAAACCTCATTCAATCGATCTGCAATTTCAACAGATAAACTCTGAAATACAATATTGCGTTCTCTAATTACCAATCGAAACTCTCCATCGCCAAATCGGCTCAAGGATTTTTTGTAAGTTACAATATCATCTATAGTTTTTTCAACCGAAAGAATATTGAATTTTGGAAAATTCCATCGGTAAGGGAGGGTTCTATAATACCAATAAATATAGTATAAGTACTTCTTCATTATATTTTATATTTAGCTCTAACTTCTTTTATTACTTCCAACCATTTTCGCCCAAAAAACAGATCCGGTTCCAAATAATTCCCTTCAGCCCACTCGTTCCATGATTTGATTATAAAAAAAGGAGGATTTTCAGGATGTTTTTTATATTCCTGAACACTTTGACTTAAATAATGTTTGAACGATTCTGGATTTGAATTATGAAGCACTAAAGATTTGACTCCCGACCTAGCAGAATTATCCCAGTTAGGCAGTATACAAGGAATATATTTAGAATTCAAAATTGTAGCTGGCATTTTCTTTATTCCTGCATCATATTTAACAACCAATGGCTTTTTTCGTTTACTCATATCTTTAAAATGACCCGTCCATGTTTTCCATAAACGTTCATAGTTAAACCATTTGCTTTCTTCATTGAAATAAAAATACTGAGAATACCTTAATTTTTTAAAAAAATCCAAACCAACTACTCCAAAAACTTTGTCGTTATTTACTACATTTTCGGAACCTACATTACCGGTTGCAACAAAGTAAATACCATCAAAACCATTGTCTTTTGCCAACTTATTAAATGTAGCTATAAAAACATCAATATCAGGTATTGAATCTAATCTATAAACATGAAACATTGGTTTGTTTTCTACTTTAATGTATCTATCGTCCTTAAAAAAAGCTAACAGATAATTAAAATAAGCTGTATAGTCATCTTCTCCTAAATACTTTTGTTCCATCAATATTTCGGGATTGTCTACACCATGCCAAATCCCTGACCAGGTTTCATTTGCCCAACAAAAACAAAAAGGCAAATCAACTCTGTTATCATTCAGCATATTTTCGGCTGGCTTTTCTAACAGCATTTTACCTTCACCAAACCAATATTGGTAATAAATAAAACCATCAATACCATATTCTTTTGCTAATTCCGCCTGTTGGATTTGTGTATCGACTAATCTTAAATCATAATACCCTAATTCACTTGGTAAAATAGGTTGTCGATGTCCTTTAAATAAAGGTTTTGCTTTTGCGACATTAGTCCATTCAGTAAATCCTTTCCCCCACCATTTATCATTCTCAGGTATAGGGTGATATTGTGGTAAATAATAGGCCAAAAATTTCATTTTTTTTGATAAGTAATTAGATATTGTATTATAAATTAGTATGACACATTATCGGTTTATAAACATTTTTAATTAAGTAATTTATGTTTCAATTCAATTATGAAACTCCTATCAAAAATTTTTGATTGAATTTTGTACGTTGTTAGTAAACGCCAAACTATAATAAGCTTAGCAACTTTACTAATACCATAACTAAAAACCCTATTCAAAGTTTCATAAAATACTTGATTTTCAATGACATCCAACTCCTCATCTTTTAATATTGCATTAACTAGTGGAAGTAAGTTCATCCATTTTTTATGAACTAGTAGTACTTCATTTTCCCAAAGTTCATTTACCTTACCTTCTGAAAAATGGGTAAGTAATATATCGTAAATCACAATATTTTGATATCGTGTTGATACACTTAAACTAAAGTCTAAATCATACCCGTGAAAACTTTTTAAAAGATTTTCATCAAACTTAAACTGATTAAACTTAGAAGATTCAATTGCTAAAAAGAGTCCGTCTAAAGTAATTACAGGTGAAATATCTTCGTAAAAAGGATTATTCACTCTTAATTCAGGTTCTCTCTCTTGAAACTTAAAAATTTGTCTGTAATAAAATCGATTTGCATCGTTGTTTCCAGTTGATAATTGATACCAACTCGACATCATTTTGGTTTTTCGATTTGCACCTGCAAGACCTACTATACCAACTTCTGGACGTTTTAAATGTTGGACTAATTTATCACCCCAGTTTTGTGTTTCAAACTGAACATCTTCATGAACAAACAAGAAATAAGGAAATTTTGCTTTACTTGCCCCTAAATTGTATGCAGAACAAATACCCATTATTCCAGGATTCTCAATTTTGATTATTTCATATTGGAAATCAGTTCCAATCGAAGCTTCAATATTTTTCTCAAACTGATCATAATAACTTTTTTGATATGAGGATATAATTATTGACAACATATTTATATCAATCTCAATTTGATTAATGACTTAATAAAAAAAGGCTTATATATTAACAAATGATATAACAATTTTCTTTTTTTATATTTAGAATAAGCCTTTTTAATTAATCCTAAATTTGGATTAAGTAATTTTAACTGTTTTAGAATATTTTCATTAATAACACTACTAAATTCTAAATCAATGTCATATTTAATCTTTGTTAGAATTGTTTGTACCTGCAATAATTCAAATTTAGTTTTTGTAATATTTCCTTCATGTCTCCTGTAATACAAAAGATTTTCAGGCAAATATTTGATAATTAAATTATTATTTAATGCATTTAATATTAAATCATAATCTTCCAATAATACCTCTTTTTTGTAATATCCTACTTTATCATATAGCGATTTTCGCATCATCATTGTCGCTCCTGAAATAAAATTTCCTTTAAACAACAATTTTCTTAACTCCTCATCATTTATAAAATCTAAACCACAAAAATGATCATCCGTTATTATAGTTGAGTTATCATCAATTCCGTAGGCTTTTGTATAAACAATATCGGCTGCGGCATTTTCAAATAATTTAACACAACTGCTAATATAGTCAGCATGTAAAAAATCATCCGCAGCAATAAGTTTTATGTACTTCCCATTAGCCAATGCTATACACTCGTTCAAAACAGTTGATAATCCCGTATTTAATACATGGAAATTTGTTATGGCATCAAAGTGATTTTCTTGTAACCATTTTTCAAATACTAAAACCGAATTATCAGTTGAAGCATCGTCTGCTACAATTAACTCGATATTGGCATAAGATTGGTTTCTGATACTATCTAAATTCTCAACAATAAATTTTGATTGATTATAACTAACAACTATAACAGTTACTAAAGGACTATCCATACTATTAAAACTGATTTAAAACAGCGATTACTGTTGTCACCTCTTCCTCTGTCATTACTGGACTTATTGGTAAACTCACGACTTCACTGTGCATTTTTTCTGCAATGGGAAATGATAAATTATTTAACTCCGGATAAGCCTTTTGTTGATGCGGAGGTATTGGATAATGAATTATCGTCTGTATGCCACTATCAGTTAAATACTGTTGCAGTTCATCTCTGTTTTCACATCGCACCACATATACATGCCATACATGTTCCAAACTATTTGCGGGTATTTCTGGTAATAAGATTTTTGGATTAGTTATCTCGGCTGCATAACGATTTGCAATTTTTCTTCTTATTTCATTTTCCTTATCAATATAGGGTAATTTAACATCTAGTACCGCAGCTTGAATTTCATCTAAACGAGAATTCAATCCTTTATAAACATTCACATATTTTTGATTAGAACCATAATTCGCAATGGTCCTTATAGTAGCTGCTAATTGAGTATCACTAGTTGTAACAGCACCTCCATCGCCCAAAGCACCTAAGTTTTTACCTGGATAAAAACTAAAACCAGCTGCATCTCCTAAATTACCTGTTTTTATCCCATTCCACTCGGCACCAATTGCCTGTGCATTATCTTCAACTATTTTTAGCTGATACTTTTCTGCTACAGCTTTCAAAGCTTCGTTAAAAACCACTCTGCCTTGTAAGTGAACAATTAAAATACTTTTAGTTTTTGGTGTTATTGCCGCTTCAATTTTAGAAAGGTCAATATTAAAGGTATTCACATCAGGCTCTACCAAAACTGGCATTAAGCCATTATCAGATATTGCTAATAGCGAAGCTATATAAGTATTGGAAGGAACAATGACTTCATCTCCAACATTCATTAAACCCAATTCGATATAAGCTCTGTATATAAGGCGCAAAGCATCTAAGCCGTTAGCTACACCTATGGCATGCTGACAACCTATATACTGTGCCAAATTAGACTCAAAAGTTTTCACTTCATTCCCCATCAGGTACCAGCCTGAGCGAAAGACATTCACTATTCTTTTTTCTATTTCTTCCTGATGACGAAGATTGACTTTCTGCAGATCTAAAAATTTTATCATATTAATTGAAAAACTTATTTGACAATACTATCCATTTTACTCATTATTATATTCTTATATTGACTTGTCCCAAAATAAGTTAAATGGTCATGGTCATAAATAAAAGGTACTCCCTTACTTGATAGAGGCACAATTTTGACCGATGCCAGATTAATATATCTCCACCCTAACCTTTCAGCTAAAGCTTGATTTTTATTACAACCCTATTAATCCTGTCTTTATCTTCTTGACTTTCTATCTGATAATTTTGACGTAAAAACTGATATGTTGGATAATCTAACGTATAAACCATTGTTTACCCAATAAATACTACAGGAATATTGTTTTTTTCAAAATAAGCTAACGTTCGGTTTAGATAGTGATTTAAGAGTATATCTCCATAAACTAAATAATTAGCATTGAGCACCACTAAACTAATTTTATCTTTATTAGCTGGTATAAATGCCGTAAAAGCGTAGTTAAATAATAATTTTGGTGTTTCAAAAATACTCTCAGCATCTACAATAGGAAAAGTAGCATCAGAAGATATTTGAACCAAATTACAATCCATAGTATCTGTGATATCTTACATTGTTTTTCCAAACATTCCAGCATGGCTATCTCCC